>WNFA01000273.1_pt1 | contig 42238 bp, 40 predicted proteins | sample 5400481 | NCBI WGS metagenome assembly WNFA01 (sample SAMN13153340, study PRJNA577476) | soil metagenome | isolation source: 120 cm saprolite under Douglas fir tree site 2 hole 1 replicate 2 | place: USA:California | collected 2015-04-18 | reverse complement strand
ATTCTCGCCTATCAAGAAGTGCTGGTAGCCTACAACACGTCCCCTACCGAGTCGCGGAAGGATTATGTGATTGTAGAAAACACGCTTCATCAAGAGGGTGGTATGATGAAATTCCTCTACGGGAAAGAGGGATGTGTGACGGTTCAAAGCCATCCCGATTCGTCGTTGTTTGTTCAGCTTGAGCTTGCGCCGATGCAGTTTGTCATTTTGCAGTGATTTTTCCAGGAGCGAGAAAGAAGCAGGCGTGAAGAGGGAGAGGCGACCATCCAGGATGGTCGCCTCTCAACTTCAAGCAATCCGTCTCAAGACCGCCTATGGGATGACTATATCCTGCAATGTGACGGGACTATGCAGGGTGTAATCCAGCTCATTGGACTGACTCACTCCCGGCGGGGTGATCGTATCCATGACCTTGGGTACCGTGTTCGGGTCTACGGCGAAGCTACGTGCCTGGTCTGGACTAAAGCCATCCTGACCTGTCAACACAACGCTAAAGCCCCATCCCGATCCCGGCACTTCGTTTGTTGTGGAAACGAGGCTAGACGTTGGCACACTGAACGTGATGAAGCGCGAGATCGCATTCGCACTGATAGCAATTGTTCCCTTGTTATTGCCGCTGGCATCTTTGTAGGCCTGTCCGAAACCCTGCACTTCTAACAGCCGACTCCACGCCGAACTCGCTGCAATCGCATAGTTACGCGAGGCATAAGCGGCTGCCGTCGATGTGGTTGTCGCGCTCGGATCGTGGACGTACACATCGACCAGTTGCGCGCCCAGTGGGCTACCAAAGGTTGGCGACAGGTCGCGCGTCTGCAACTTGAAGGTGACAGTCGATTTATCAGGGCTGAGGATGACGCGGAAATCGGTGATGTCGAAAGCTCCTGCATGGAAGTTACTAGACGTAGGATATGCATAGTTGCCCGGTCCGTTGTCATCTCCAGTCGGATCGGTCACATCAAGGAGCACTGTACCAGGAGTGAAATCGAAAACAATGCTGCGTTGATCGTGGGCGGTAGCCCCCGTTGGACTAACGGCTACAGTATTCAAAACAGTGGTTCCACCAATTATTGGGAGCGACACACTGAACGAGCCATTAGAATTGGTTGGGGTACTGACTACCGTGGTCTGGCTGTTGGTGTCGGTATTGGTGGCTGCCACGTAAATGGTGTTGCCAGGTAGCGATGTACCAGTCACCGTTACCGGAGAACCATTGACTGCCGATTGGTTCGGCGGCGAGGTCACCGTGAGGCTGGTTTGCCCCTGCTGATGGGCCACATAGCGGTTGTAGGTATCGGTTGGTTGCTCGAGCAGTTTGTTCGTGGTGAGGTCACGCAGCAGACGCACGTAAACGCCAGCGGACCATGTCAGCGGAGCTGCAGAGCCAGCGGGTTGGCCGTTCTGGAAACCAATCGAGGCTACAGTCGGATCTGTGCCGTATGGCGAGGGAGCAAGGTTAGGTAGTTCCCAATCTTGTTCAGGGATCAGCCCTACGCCCGAGGCAAAGTTTTGCATAGTGGCGAGCAGCGTGAGCGCAGTGGACGCTTGACCAGAAGACACATCGTACTCGCCACGTTCCTCTGTAAGCAATGGCCAGACATGTCCGGTGCCTTGCCCGGTAGGTGCCCATGGATGTCCATCAGAGGCACCATCACCATAGCCATCTCCATTATAGCGGTGCCAGCCTGATCCACTCGCTGTGTTCGTCTCAATGGTTGCATCGACCACAGGGAGCGACTCAGTGACCGCCGTATCGTTGAAAGGCTTGAGACCAAGGCGTACCAATTCCAGGAAGCCTGCATCGATTACGGAGCGCTGATCGAGCGTGGGACCTCCATTGCCTACGTTGTAGCTGATCGCTGCGTTCGGGTCGCCCGTCTTGGAAAGGCGAATAAAGTAGGGGTGTGAGGCGAGAGGCCCGGTGGTGGTCACCGTCCATCCCTCTACGGAGCCGCTACCAGGCCGGCAATCTCGGCTGCGATGGTAGATGGCGAGTAGCCATTCTGCTCCTCCCAGCGCTCGACGCCAAATGCTGGCCCGTGGCCTATGACAAAGTTCGCCGCTGGCTTGATGTGGTTCTGGTAAAGAGGGGCATCGGTCTTCCCCAGCTGGAAGGCCATGATGATAGGGTAGCTGGCCTCGTCGAGCTGCGTACCGAAGGAGTCGGGTGCGAGCTTGCCGTTGAGCAGGCTATTGCGGGGCATCGAGCCGTCGGCCTGCTGCTGGTCATTAAACAAGAAGTTTACCACATCACGTGCTGTCGCAAGGTCGCCGTCGAGCATGAGGCCCGTCCATGCCTCATACACATCGCGCGCAAAGACTTCGCGGTAGGAGCCAAAGAAGGTATTATTGGGGTCTCCGGCTGAGATCGCTTGTCCCCAGGGCGAGGCGAGGCTGGCCACGATTGCGCCAGGGAAGGTCTTATCCTCGGATGCCTTCACCACGTTCGCGCTCAGGTAGTACTCGGCCACCAACTGGTGCCACTGATTATCCGTCGCCCCCTTAAAATGCGTTGGCGGAGCGATCAGGCCGCTATCGTAAGCGTCCCACCCTGACTCGTAGCTCTTCTGGATCTGGCTGAATTGGGTGGCAAGTGACGCTTCGGATGCGCTCACGGCAAATGCCTGGCTCGTGCCGAAGCCCAGTGCCAGCGTGAACATACCGCCGTGGGAGATATTCGCCTGGGCCGTCTGCACCAGGTTGCCGTTGGTCGCCTGGGTATACAGAGCCGTGAGAGTGTGAGAGGTATCGAGTTGTACCAGCCCATCACTCGGCTGGCCTGCGAAACCGTTGCTCACCTGGGTGGTAAAGGGTGTCGAGGCGTCGAGGGCGCTATAGACAGGCACAGCATAGTTTCGATTGAAAGGATTGTTCGTTGCGACCGTATCGAAGGCGATAGGCACAGCGTGGCCGCTCGATGTGTCGATCGTGCCGGTGTCACCGCCGCCGTTCCCACTGCTCCCACTGCTCCCACTGCCACCGCCGCCATTGCCGTTGATGCTGGGATCGTAGCGCACATAGAGTTGATAGGTGGACAGAACGCCAATGAGCGGTATAAAGTGGACATTCATTACCAGTGTATTCTGGTTAGGATCGGTCAGGTAGTCGGTAATGATGCGATACTTTCCGCTCTTGGCAGTGGTCGTCACCTGACAATCAAGGGCCTGAGAGTGCGTGTCGAGCAACTGCACTGTGTAGGTGGTATCGCGTGTCTGCAAGTCGGTGAAAGTGCTGCCGTCGCTAACGATATACTGGAGTGTCTCGACATTGGTATTATCGATAGTGGGGTAGTACACATCGCTGAGGACGCCATTTGCAATGGTGAACCAGACTTTAGAGGTCGTATTGCGAGCGGTGCCCAGGCAGTCCTTACGTGCCAGGTCAAAATGGGAGAGCGCTCCGGGACCATCAGGGGCGGCGCCTGCAAGCGAAGCCGCTGATGCTGAGAAGTGCGAGGCGATTGAAAATACTGTACCGAGTATCAGGGTCAGAATTACCAGAACCATGGGAATTGCGACGCGCCAACGAAAACGCGAAGAAGCCGACGTAGACATATAACACCTCTCCTTTGAGTCAGGACTAAGTAAAAATCTTTTTCTGCGGTGTTCAAAAAGGACCTGCTTTTGAACAAAATATGAGATGCCGCCACACTTAAAGATAAGAGGAGTGTATGTGTTTCTGGTGATGAAATCGTTGAGATAACGTTAAGAATAGCTCAGCCAGGTGAATATATCCAATAGCTGAGGATATTTCCAAAGCCTGCCCCTAAAGCTCAGGCGTGCGGGGCCAGAGGTGGTACTGGATCTTCAGGGCGATGATGCGTGCCACCGACTCATCGATGCGTGCCATCGAGAGACTGCCGTCAGCGATGGCCTGCTTGAGGGCCGCGACCGAGGAGCTTAGAACGGAGGGATCGCGCACACCCAGGATCATATCGTTGCCTGCTTCAATGGCGAGTACCACGGCCTGGGGAAGGCTCCACTTCTTTGCAATTCCCAGCATGTAAAGCGCGTCGGTGATGACTACGCCGTTGTAGCCAAAGTTGTGACGCAGGATGCCGTTGACGAAGGGAGACGAGAGTTCCGCAGGCATGTTCGGGTCAATCGCCGGCATCAACACGTCGGTCGTCATAATCATGCCCGGATCCTCCAGACTGTTCTGTGACTGCACAAAGTATTTGAACGGTGCCAGCTCGGTCGAGTAGAGCTCGTCCCGCGAGCGCTTGACCACCGGCAGATCTTCGTGGGCGTCGGTGGTAGCGGCGCCAAGACCGGGGAAGTGTTTGATGCAGCCGATCTCCCCATCTCCCTGAATAGCGCGCAGGTAGGTCCCAGCCCATTCGATCACCGATTGTGTTGTGTAGCCCCAGGTACGCATATACTGGTCCGGCCCCATCACTACCGGCACATCCACATCTGGCGCGAGGTCCGTATTGATTCCCAACGCCTGCAGGTCGTGCGCGATGCTGTGCCCGAGCTTCGCCGCGTTCTCTATATTTCCTGTCTCATAGGTTTGAAGCGCCCCTGGACGATCCCCATAGATATTCATGACGCGCTCGACAAAGCCGCCCTCCTCGTCGGCGGAGATCAGCAGCGGCATCCAGGCTTTCTTCTGCATACGCGCAATATCGTTTTTCGTCTGATTGAAGGTATTCATCTGGGCGCCATACATAATCACGCCGCCCGCGTACTGGTCGTGGATCATTGTCTCCAGGTCTGCTGAGTAGGAGTAGCCCCAATACTGTACCATGAAGAGCTGGCCCAGTTTCTGATCAAGGGTCATACGCGAGAGATACATTCTGGCCAGGGTCTGATAGCTCATATACTGCGAGAGCTGGTGTAGATTATCCACCTGGCCCGGGCTGAGCGGTGCCTGGATGAAAGGGCCGGTCACTGCCAATACCAGCGGGGTGGGCACCGCTGAACCCATGACCACCTGCTGCACATCGCCTCCGAAGAGTGCGACCAGGGGGGCGAGTACGACCAGGACCAGCACTTTTGCCCATCCAGTAGCCTTACGTCTCCTGGGCAGCTCCGGCGGCCGCCCCTCCCCTGGATGCGGATTCCGGGACGGCTGCTGATTTGGAGGCAAAGACAGCAGGGGTTGCTCTGACTGTATAGACATAAAGACTCCCGTTTCTATTAATCCCGTGGCAGCGTGACGGGCACGAGGTGGTACTGCATCTTCAAAGCGATGATGCGGGCCACTGCCTCGTTCACGCGGGCCATCGAGAGCTGACCATCCTGGAGTGCCTGTTTGAGCGCCTCGATCACTGCCGCTGTGCGAGCACTGCCCATCGGGCTCAGGATCATGTCGTTGCCGGCCTGGATCGCCAGCACCGCCGCTTCGGGCTCGCTCCACCGCGCGGAGATGCCACCCATGTAGAGGGCATCGGTGACTGCCACGCCGTCATAGCCGAACTCTTTGCGCAGGATGTCGGTCATGAATATGTGCGAGAGTTCTGCCGGCATGTTCGGGTCAATCGCCGGCATCAGCACGTCGGTCGACATGATCATGCCAGGCCGCATCAGCGGGTTCGGCGAGTTGATGAACGTCTTATACGGCGCGAGTTCGGTCGCGTAGATCTGGTCTCGCGAGCGGCTATCGGTTGGCAGAATAGCGTGCGCGTCGTACGGTGTGTCGCCCAGGCCACCGGGATAGTGTTTCATGCAGGCAATCAGCCCGTGGCTCTGCATGGCTTCGATATAGGGGCCGGCATATTTGATCACCGAATCGGCCGTGCTGCCAAAGGTGCGATCGGCGGTGTCGTAGCCGGGGATAATCATCACGTCCACGTCGGGGGCGAGGTTGGTGTTGAGGCCGAGTGCGAGCAGGTCGTGAGCCATCTTCACCCCTTGCTGGCGGTCAAAATCGAGGCTCCCCGACTGGTAGATCTCCATGGGACCGGGACGCGCTCCGTAGATATGCTCCAGGCGATTGACGTACGCGCCGCCCTCTTCATCGACCGAGATCAGGAGAGGGATCTTCGCCCGCTGCTGGGCCTGGCTGGTTGTTGCCCTTGCCTGACTGGAGGTCTGCAGGTGGGATTCATACATAATCATCCCGCCGACATGTAGCTGGGTAATCATGTAGTCCAGGTCATCGGAATAGGTATTCTGCTCGCTCTCGGTCATAATCATTTGGCCCAACTTCTCGTCCAGCGACATATGCGCGACATAGAGGTTAGCAAGCTCTCTGTAGGTCATATGATCGACCAGGTGCGCGAGCGCATTCACCTGGGACGCATTATAGGATGGTTTGACAAAGGGGCCTGGCGGGCCTGCTGGCACTGTAGCCTGTCCACCCGGAGTAGGCGAGCCCGGTGAGACGAAGTGCATCAACAGGCTGGTCAGGGCCACGATCACTGCCAACGCGACCAGGGCCAGCGAGACGAAGAGACCGGTTCTGCGCCGTCTGGGCCGGGTTCTGCGAAGCGGGGAGTCCTGCTCCGCTTCTTCTGTTACCTCGCGCCGGGGTGGCAGGATGATTGGAGATCGTTCTGCATCTTTAGACATAAAGCTTCCTGGCGGTTATCCGTTTTTATAACTATAGCAAATCCAGGCATCCAGTGGCAACAGCGTGCAAATGGTGAGTATCTCTACTATTTCAGATAGCGATGAACAAAAAAGTCAGCGTAGTAATTCTCCCAGTGCGCTCCAGGAGCTTCGCTCATCTGCTGTTTGTCTACCAGGACAAGCAGGTAAATCAAATCACTTTTCAGCAGTTTCGCATCGAGTAGCCTGTCAAAGCCTTGTTCCAGCAGGTGACCGGCATACCAGATCGACCAGTCCGGATCGACTCCATCGGTTTCTTTAAACGCTACATGGTGATCCTCCGCCGTTTGATGGAGCAGGGCTGCAATTGTCTCCTTCACTTGTTGCTTTTTTTCTTCGTTCATAGTCAAACTACCCCTTTCTCATATCGAAGAGAACAAACCAACACAACCTGATCTAGAGTGGAGTGCTGGAGCATCTCTCTGCCTATTCTTAACTGCACGTTTTCGTGTCTCAATGCTATCGTCTCGATGCCTGTTCATTCGTTACAGGTCTATTCAGTATATGCCATAACCAGGTCATGGTAATATGACTCAAGGGTTGAAGGGTTGAAGGATTGCAGGCTCAAGGATCGAAAAATGGACGCAATATATCTGGCATGTGCAAAACCAGACGGGAAAACTGTCCCAAAAAGGACAGCTCAACCCTCTTTCTTTGTGATGATCACAAGTGGAGGTCATCACGACAACGTCTCTCCTCAGAGAAAAGGAAGGTGTGATAGGACGACTGCGTCGCCTATCAGCTATTGAAAGACACCAACCAACGCCGCTGCGCGGCTACTGACTAGCGTCAGTCAGGTTGGTGAAGGAAGGAAACTATGGCAAAAATAGATAAGGCCCCGATGTATGTACGTGTAGCAAATGTTCTGACATTGACCCTGCTGCGCGTGGGCTTCAAGCTCGTAGGACCAGGCCTCGTAATTGGAAACTACCCCATGTACCTGCTCACGGTGCGTGGGCGCAAAAGCGGGCAGCCGCGTACTGTCGCGGTAGCGATTATTCAGCGGAATGGGAAGCGCTATGTGGGCTCCCCGTATGGAATAGTGGCTTGGGTGCGCAACCTGCGGGCAGCGGGAGAGGCCACCCTTACGCGTGGGCGTCGTGCGGAAACGGTCAACGCAAGAGAACTACCCAAAGGCGAGGCGGCCCTCGTTTTGCGAGAAGAAACCAAGGACGGCAACCCCTTCGTTCGCTCCTATGGCGTCACCGCGGACTCTTCCCTTGAGGAGTTTGAGCGTGCGGCGGTCAGCCATCCGCTGTTTGTGTTGGAAAGGAAATAGCGGTGGAATCCTTTGAAACCTATCGTCCCTACCTCTTTGCCATCGCCTACCGCATGCTCGGGAGTGCGATGGATGCTGAGGATATGGTGCAGGAAACTTACCTGCGCTATCAGACCACGCCCCCGGAGACCATTCACTCGCTCAAAGCCTATCTCACCACGATCCTGGTGCGCTTATGCATGGATCAACTCCAGCTCGCGCGCAGGAAGCGAGAACTGTACGTGGGTCCCTGGTTACCGGAGCCGATCCTCACGGCAACGACTGCCGAAGCAGCCGATCCGGAAAAGCGAGTAGAGACGCAAGAGTCGATTTCACTGGCCTTCCTGGTCTTGCTGGAGCAGCTCCAACCGTTCGAGCGGGCGGTCTTCCTGCTGCGCGAGGTCTTCGAGTACGAGTTTGCCGAGATTGCCAGTCTATTGGACAAAAGTGAAGCAGCCTGTCGCCGGTCGTTCAGCCGGGCGAGGCTCCATCTGCGTGCGCATCGGCCACGCTTTCCGGCCTCTGCCGATACCCATCGGCAGTTGCTCAGTGGGTACGTCCAGGCAGTTGAAGCCGGTGAGATGACTCCCTTGATGAACCTGCTCTCCGAGGACGTGATCCTGTGGGCGGATGGCGGTGGGAAAGTCAAACAAGCTGCGCTGCGTCCGATCAGCGGGCGTGACGCGGTGGCACGCTTTAGCCTGGGAACGAAGCGCTTTTGGCCAGAGAACGCTCGTGTCGAGCTAGCGGAAGTCAACGGTCAAGCCGCCCTGATCATCCGCACTGGCGGTCAAGTCTTCTCCGTCCTGACCATTGATGTGGAGCAAGGGCAGATTCAGGCGATCCGCATCATTGCCAACCCGGAAAAACTCGCACGGGTCTGAAGAGAAACGGGAGCGGGTCTCACGGTTGCTTGTGTGCACATCTCCAGCCGACGTAGAGAGAGAAGGAGAGACGAGCAGGAACAGACTCCGTTTTTTGAAGGCATGACAAAGGGGCCTGCGGCGCGCGGATCATCGTCGATTGATCTCGGCGAACCGAGCCGTGGCAAGCAGAGCCTGGAAGGGACAACACCTATGGAAAAAGAGGCAGCATTCCCCAATGACTTCCCGACGGATGGGGTGGAACTCAGATGCTTCCTGGTGGTCAGCAACTACGCTCGCTCGCTGGCGTTCTATCACGATGTGCTGGGAGCGACAGTGATACGTGAGCTTCCCGGGACCCTCTGCATTCTGAGTTTTGCAGGGAGCCAGATTCTCCTGTCGGCTCCGGCTGGTTCCGCGAAAGACAAGCCTGTCGTGACCGATCCGCCGCCTCCCAACCACAAGAGCGTCATCTGCGAACTGAGCATTCGGGTTCCTGACTGCTCGGCTGCCTACGAGGTACTCCGCTCTCGCGGAGCCGAGTTTCTCACCCCGCCTTTCGATGGGAGCGACGAGGTCCGGGCCTTCTTCCATGACCCTGATGGACATCTCCTCGAGATCAGGGAGGTGCGGGAAGCCGAAGTGAGAAGCGAAGGGTGAAATGTAGCAACTCACCCGGCGGGGATATACGGGATCAACCCTTTGCGGAACGCTTCCTCCTGGATTTCTCGCGGGGCATGGCGCACATCGATGATCAACCCATTGACCTCAAGCATCCAGATCAATGGGTTCTGGTCGACTCTTGACGGGAGCGTCCACTCGGGATCAAACTGATACATGTTGAAGAGATCGCGGATCTGCTTGGATTTGGCCTGCATGGTGCTCGAACTGAGACCGAAGTAGCTTGCTATCTGGCTCGCCGGGACATGGGGTTCCTGGGAGGCATCGAAGAGAAAGTTCACCGTACCCAGCGCGTGAATGATCCCGCACGCCCACGTGGCGGCCTTGCCCTGGAGTAGTGGCGAAAGGCGTTTCCGGCAGAGCGTTGCCGTCAACTGACGGCAGAACTGAGCATACTCGTCATTCAAGTGAGCCTTACTGAATGCATCAGTCAACTGAGTAATATCATCGAACCGTGCCTGCATATCTTTGGGCACCTGCTCTGACGTACTGTGTTTGGACATACTACTTCCTCCTGGTACTAAGGGTTGGGTCACTGCTTCTCTACAGTTTTGCTTTCAAGCTTCTTCTGTGGTTTCTTCAAATTCCACGTCTATGTAGGCGTCTGCGAGAGAAAAGTGTACACCTAAGCTACTTAGCGTGATTTCGTCAGTATTTTCAAAGGCGTCATAAATCCATTTGTTCTGCTCTTTGTGATAGATTTCTATTTTGAAAGATTGCGAATCTGCAAGGACATATTCCTCGATGGTGGGATGCGCGCGATAATTTTTGAGTTTCCATGTCCTGTCCGTGAGCTCTGTGGTCGGGGAAAGGACCTCAACAACGAGGCGTGGGGATTGAATCGCTTGAACTGTTCCCCGGTCGCGTGGATCGCAGGTCACGATCACATCGGGATGGAAGTAGCGTGTCTCAGAAATGTATACTTTCATATCGGAACTATAGACGCGACATTTGCTCCCACGGAGAAGGTTCCAAAGAATTCTCTGGATATTTGATTTGATGGTGTCATGATTGGCGGTTCCGCCTGCCATGGCGTACACATGGCCATCGATGTACTCGTAGCGCGTATCAGGATCGTTTTCCTCGAGTTGAAAGTATTCTTCAACCATCATGGTTTGCTGATGCTCTAGCGCCATGACCTTTCGTCCCTTTCTTTCCATTTAGGATGTGTTGCTCTGGGTGCCTGCCTGGTAGACCGGCTCTATTATAGCATAGTGTGTCCCATACTGATAAAGTGGTTCATCCCACGTTTCCACGTTGAGTAGCTAACACAGGGATCTACTGATTCCCTCAACCAACAACATGAGATATAATGGCTTGAGGAACCTGCCGGGTAGTGGTACGTTTGCCCCAGGACTCATTTCTGTCGTTGCGTTTGTAATTTGAAGAAACCCTTGAATAAAGCTCTCAAGTGGAGGTCATTCGTGGCTAGCCGCGTTGGACAACAATTTGGCAATTATCAGCTCTTCCAATTGTTGGGGAAAGGGAGCTTCGCTGAAGTCTACCTCGGTGGGCATATTCACCTTGGTACTCTCGCTGCAATCAAGATACTGCATGCGCAATCGATGGATGTCAATGCTTTTCGCACCGAGGCGCGTATCATTGCTCACTTAATACACCCCCATATCGTGCGCGTGCTGGAGTTTGGTATAGAGGACCAGGTTCCCTTTCTGGTGATGGACTTTGCCCCGTATGGTACGCTGCGCCAGCGCCATCCCAAGGGAGAGAGGATTCCTCTGCCTACGGTTGTTTCCTATGCCAGGCAGGTGGCAGACGCGCTCCAGTACGCTCATGAGGAGAGGTTGGTTCACCGGGACGTGAAACCAGGGAACATGCTGGTGGGGCGACGCAATGAGGTCTTGCTGAGCGACTTTGGTATTGCCCTGCTGGCTCAGAGTTCGCACGATCAGCACCCGTATGATACGGCTGGCACCATGTTGTACATGGCTCCAGAGCAGATCCGTGGGAGACCATGTGCGGCCAGCGATCAGTATTCACTGGGAATAGTAGTCTACGAGTGGCTTTGTGGCACGCTCCCATTCACAGGTGCTTCATCTATAAAGGTAGCCATGAAGCAGCTATCTGAGCCTGCTCAAGCTCTGCGAGATATTGTTCCTTCGATCTCACCTGCAGTCGAACAAGTGGTGATGAGGGCGCTTGCCAAAGACCCCGAGGAGCGCTTTATGAGTGTGCAAGGCTTCGCTGCCGCGCTAGAGCAGGCCAGTCTTTCAGATGAGAGTAGCATGCTCGCACAGCCCTCTCCATCGATCGAGCAATCACTACCGCCAATCTCACCGGCAGGTTCGCCAGATGATACGCTGCCCACGCAACCTTGAGGGCTTAGCCTCGCATATCCTTGCGTTTCAGGAAGATGCCAGTGACGCAGGTAAGAACCAGTATCATTGCGCCTTGGTGTGGGAAAGTGCCAGGGGATGTTATAATAGGAACACAAATCACCAGGGACAAGTGAGAGGGCTGATATATGGCAATGCAACACGCGCGGCAGCACATGTCATTTGAACAATACTTACTGCTGGTTAGTAACTCTGACCGGCGTTATGAATACTACGATGGCGAGGTCCGCTTGATGGCAGGCGGATCATCGAACCATGCCGCAATTGCGCTCAACTTTGGTGTAGCACTTGATCAGGCGCTTGGTGACGATGCGGTTTGCCGCCCATATGTTACTGACAAGCTGGTACGAGTGACCTCCACAAAAATAGTGATACCTGATGTGGTTGTCTCCTGTGACCCCGCTGACCACGGAGAGTCACAAATCATCGACTCGCCTATCCTGGTTGTCGAAGTACTTTCAAAATCAACAGAGATGACCGATCGTTTTGTGAAGTTGGCGCTCTACCAAGCGAAAGAGAGCATCTGGGAGATCGTTTTTATCAGCCAGGTTATTCAGCGCGTCGAGATCTTTGCTCGTTCCGCTACAGGTTGGCTCTACCAGCAATACGGGGCCGGACAAAGCTTTCATCTGGTGAGCCTGGATATTGAGATCGAGGTACGCCAGCTTTACCGGCGTCTTTCTATCCCAGCAGTAGTTGAACAAGTGGAAGAAGAAAACGAGCTGAAACTAGAACAAAGAGATGACTGAAACGCTTTCTCTATCCCTTAACGAACGCCCCAATGCAAAATCACTTGACCTCTTCGGTAATCCGGTGTAGAATGTCTCATGTGAAGGGGCCTGTGGAGTTGTATGGAGCTGGCTGGCTCATCTCCCCTTTCTCGATCCGCTTTGAGGATACTGCACTAAGTAACTACTCCAGTTCAATGGAGTGACCGGCCTGCTCCAGAACCTGTAAGGCTTGTTCTACATTCTCCTCTTTGATCAGTAAGTAATCAGTCGCATACGTAGCAATTGCCAGGACACTGATCTCCGCCTCAGCCAGCGGAATAGCCAGCGAGGCCTGGACACCTGCTACGGAAAAATCGAAGGCTCCCTGCACCTGCACACAGCGCCATCCTCTCTCTGCCTCTGTGTCACCTGGCACATTGTCCTGCTGGCAAACGATGGATAGCTCTTCAGGTGTGCGTGTCAGCGAGACAAAATCACCCAGCAGAGCCCAGTAGGGAATGTGTTCATCGGGATGGAACTGACAAACAGCATACTTATGTGGCAACAGTGAGAGGCTTAATTTTTTCATGGGTTCTACCTTTATCTGCCTGCTTCTCATGAGCGTATCCTTAATTGTGCAGAACTGATAGAGAGAGCCACGCCCATCAGACACATCGCGTGGGAGGCACCAACGTCTCATCAATCGGCGGAGGTTCTCTCCATCGGCCTATAGTTCGTGTTTCACTGGTGTTATCTGGTAAAGTATATGGACTTTCACCTTAAGGCGCTATAGACAAAATAGAAAGAAGTTATCATAACATTTTATGCACTATGCACAATGCTTATGTTACTCCTGAGTAATCACAGAAAAGAGGCTGCTTGAGGCCTTCAGGTTGACAGCGAACGTTTTCTTCAGTACAATTATCTTAAATTTGAGATAATTCTTGGGTACTGGAGCATGGAGAGTTATGTCACAAAATGAACCTTCGTTGGAACTATTCGTTGTGCTTTCCCGTGCCTATAACTGGGTCAATGCTCACGCAATACGCGATATCCGTTGTCACGGCTTAAACCCTACGGAATTTGGCATCCTCGAGCTGCTCTACCATAAAGGCTCGCTGCCGCTCCAGCAGATTGGAGAGAAAGTCTTAATTTCCAGCGGCAATATTACGTATGCCGTTGATAAGTTAGAGCAAAAGCAGTTGCTGGTACGCAGGCCCTCTCCGCTTGACCGGCGCGTCATTTTCGCGGAACTGACACCACAGGGCCGCCAATTACTAGCGACTATCTTCCCCCAACATGCAGAGGCCATTGGCCTGGCAGTGAGCGGTCTCTCTCCAGAAGAGCAGGTTCAGGCCATTCAGCTTCTCAAGAAACTAGGTCTTGCAGCCCAGGAAAGCTTTTCCCACGAACAGTAAGAGGTCTTCGTGTTCTCTAACGACCCTCTCGATTGGAAACGCTCAAATAGCCTTGACAAATATCTCGAAATTAAGATATACTAATTTAAGATATTAATATCTGTCACATGGGCATCAGTCTTAGATAAACAGAGGAGAATGTAGATGCAATTACAGGGTATTCATCATGTAACCGCCGTGACCGGTGATGCATCCCGCAACGTGGCGTTTTATACACAGGTGCTTGGCATGCGTTTGACGAAGAAGACCGTGAATCAGGACGACGTTTCGGCCTATCACCTTTTCTATGGAGATGAGCTTGGCCGCCCGGGCACCGACCTGACTTTCTTTGAATGGCCCGACATCGGCTATCACCGCCCGGGCACCGGTACCATCTCAACGATCGCGCTGGGGGTGACCGGCCGCGATGCGCTAGACGGGTGGATCAAGCGCTTTGATGAGCTGCACGTTGCGCATGATGGTATCCAAACACGCGGCGCAGGTGATCAGCTGGTGCTGCCTTTCCGCGATCCGGAGGGACAGCGTCTCGAGCTGGTAGACGATGCTGGGAGGCTGGAGAGTACACCCTGGCGCAGGAGTCCCGTGCCCATCGAGATGGCGATTCGCGGCTTCTATGCGGTTCGGCTCACGCAGCGGCAGCTCGAACCTTCGGAGCGCTTCCTCACCGAGGTGCTCGGCTTCCGACGCAGCGGCAGCTATTCGACGCCACAGCAGACCAGCGTGACCGTCTTCGAGGTAGGCCCCGGCGGAGCGGGTGCGGAGGTACACGTGGAGATTCATCCTGAATTGCCTTTCCGCCGCTTTGTTGGAATCGGCGGTGTGCACCACGTGGCATTCCGCACGCCGAACGAAGAGGAGCACCGGCAATGGAGAAGGCGGATCGCGGAGGTCGACCCAACAGTGACTCCTGTGATCGACAGGTTCTACTTCCACTCGATCTACTTCCGTGAGCCGGGCGGGGTGTTGTTCGAGATCGCCACCGATGGACCAGGCTTCGCAGTGGACGAGGATGTTGCCGCGCTAGGGGAGCGGCTCTCACTACCACCGTTCCTGGAGCCACAGCGACAGGTCATCGAGTCCCATTTGAGGCCGATCGTGCCGGTTGATCTGACTGCCGGTATCTCGTAGTTATACAGCGCCTATGCTATAGGCGGCTGGGTCCGGGACGACGACCGTTGCGCCATCCCGGGCCTTCGCGGACGCAAGTCGTACTTACGGTCGTACCCAGTCTGGTAGCTCGCTCTCCCTGGCCCGTCCTGTATCCAGTAAACCGCTCTCCCCGGTTTGCCCTGTAAGCACCACGCGACTGCAAAAATCGGTAATGCGATTCTGCTCTTTCAACTGCTCGAAGAACTCGAGCAACTCAATGGTCAACGCACCTGCAATATCTGCCTGTGCAATACGATAGAAACGACACTCCATCACAATCCACTCGGCACACAAGCTAAGTAGCTCCTCTGGGAGCTGTTGCCAGGTCAGCAGAACCACTTCAACATACGTGATCTGTGTCCGACTCATTGCTCACTCCGGGCGTACACGACTAGGAGCGTGGCTGCAAGTGCCTCTTTCTCTTCCTCACCCTGCACCCAGACGTACAATCCATCGCAGCGGCACCAGGGCCTCGCCGCACATCCAGTAAGCTCAGTCACTCAACTTCGACCATTGTTCATAATAGCATACATGACGCTATCTACACCGTACGACGAGCAACTACGCGGAAGATAACTCAGCCATTTGACGTGTGAGAATTGGTAACTGGCTTGAAAGATGCGGGCAATCGAAGTGAGCAGAAAGCAGGTGCATCGCTTACGCTGTTCGTCGCTGCTAGAGGTACCTGGTAGAACGGATACACTAAGGAGCCAGCACAGACACTGCATGATACTGTCCTCAACGCGTGACGCCTTTGTCTTCGAGGCGTTCTTGAAGAGACTGTCTCGCTGCGAGTTGAGCGGGAAGAGAACCTCGAGCATAGAGCAGAATGCCGTCGTGAGCTATGTTGTCCAGGAACATTGCGTCCCAGGTCTGCATGGTCCGGTCGGAGAGCAGCACATTGACCTCACGAGGGGCATCAAGGTGCAGCGCGCACGCATCGATGATGGTGGCAAAGATGTCTTCCCTATAGGGCTTGACGAGGCGATCCGTCGTGTCAAAGATGGCCAACAAGTCCACATCACTTGGGCAGGAGTCATCAAGAGGTCGCTCTTCATGCAGGGCAATGGAACCGAAGAGAATCACCGCCAGCAAGATGTTGGCGTGGCGCTTGATCAGCATGCTCAGCGTTTCTTCGACAAGCGCAGAGGTAGCGTTGTCGAGCCATGCTGGAATAGGTGCCATCTTCATGAGCCTTTCCTTCTAGGCTGTTGCCCAGGTGCGAATACGCTCAAGCAGATCAAGTGCTTCTTGGACTTCGCGCTCGCCTGCCTGGTTGCCGTAAAATCCGGCCTGCCTCACATCTTCAAAATTACGCCACCATTGAGCCAGGCGTTGCTCACCTAGACCCATGAGATAGGCAGTTAGCCCTTGGTGCTTGTCACGGTGCTGCTGATACTTTTGTAGTGTAGCATGACAGCTTAAAAAATGCGAGTCTCTGCTTGAATACCCCTGGTGCAAGAGCTCAAGAGCTTGACACTCCAGGTAACTCTATTGTATGAATGATGCATAATGGTCCTGTCGATAACGCAGAGATGCATAGGCTTTCTCTTCGTACTTTCTATCGCACTCCTGCTTCTCGAGGCAGGAGTCTAACAGGAGTAATTAGATATGCTCTCACCATCCAATCAAAGTGAACCTACCCAGCAGGGCCCAACTGCCACGCGCGAGTGGACAAGACGGCTGATCATTTTACTGACCATCCTCGCTGCTCTTGTCCTGATCGTGTTGATTTTCGAGGGTGCCGGTCATATTATTGCATCATTACTCATATTCACTGTTGCAGCCCTCATTGCCTATGCAATCGCCCCGGCGGTAGACCTCTTACACAGGGTTATGCCGCGCGCTCTCGCGATTCTCGCCGTCTACCTGGTCGTCCTGGTCTTGCTTGGCCTGCTCATGTATTTTGTTCTTAACACTGCTATCACACAGATCAGCTCACTCGCAAACGCAAAAAATATCGGGAGCTTGCTGACTCCTATAGAGCACTTACTGAAAGGCATTGGTTTGTCACAGAATCAGATTACTGCTATCCAACTGCAGGTAGAGTCACAATTGGCGCAAATCGCTACCGCTGTCGCTGGCGGAGTTTTGCCCTTTGTAAGCAGTATCGCTGGCGCTGCCCTGAACATCCTGTTAACTATCGTCATCAGTATCTACCTCCTGGTTGATGGCTCACGCGCCATACGCTGGCTGCGGAAGGGCACACCAGTATCACAAAGAGGACGGGTTACTGCGCTGTTCGCAATGATGCAGCATGTCATCGGCGGCTACATTCGCGGTCAGATCTTGCTCTGTCTCATCGTCGGCACGATTGTAGGCGTGGGCCTGGCAATACTGCGCATGCCCTATGCCGTTCTGCTCGGCGTGCTCTCCTTCGTCACCGAGTTCATCCCGGTGCTGGGGACTATCTTCGCCGGAACCGTCGCCGTCTTGCTTGCATTGACGCAGGGATGGCTGATGGCGGTCCTGGTGCTGGGCTACTTTGTGCTCGTACACATCTTCGAAGGCTATTTCCTGGCACCTCGTCTTGTAGGGAAATCAGTTGGGCTGAATGGCGCCGTTGCCCTGCTCGCACTTACCATCGGAGGCGAGCTATTCGGACCCTGGGGGGCTATCTTCGCTTCGCCCGTGGCAGGGTTATTACAGGCATTCGCCGCGGCCTTCTGGACGTACTATCGTAGAACCCACAGTGATGAGTTCCCGCAGGTTGAAGGGGAGAGCAGCCCTAAGGCCGCTGAAAGCCTCGCCACCACAAATACCAATCCACCGGAGGATATCCCGGTCATGAACAATTGACACCACTACTGTGATAGCCTATCCTATATGCAAGAACCATTTGAACACGGCGCAGGCATGAACTAGAACGGATAGCAAACACAGTGGGACGCGATATCCTGGTCGATGGCTACAATGTAATCAAAAGAGACGCTTCTTTTCAAACTCTGGGAAAGAAGAATCTGGCCGCTGCACGCCAACTGCTGGTCAACCAGCTTGTCAATCGATATCTCCATACAGCGCACCGGGTAATCGTCGTCTTTGACGGCAATGGTGCAAGCGAACAGACCGTTCACGACCGCCAAGTGCGCGTCATCTATTCCCGTGCAGGCGAAACCGCCGACAGCGTCATTGCTCGTCTGGCAGCTACAGCAAGAGCAGCAGGGCGCGAGGTGGAAATATTCAGCGACGATGCCGAGGTACAGCAATCAGGTGCTCGACAGGGTGGTAAGACAGGTTCCGCCGGCCAGCTTACCCGGCACCTCAATGCAGCCCCGCCTGCTCTTGCCCGCCTTTCCCGCCACCGCCAGCAGGCACGTCGTCAATACGGCCTTAACCCCGCGCAGAAATACGAAGATGACGAATACGAGGAATACGAGGAATACGAGCCACCCCGCTCGCCTCGTCGTAAGAAGAAAAAAGCATCACGGCACCACAGCTAACAAAAAAGCGGGGGCAAGCCCACGCCTCGCACCGGCTACTTCTGTGCAGCCGATGGAAGCTCCTGCTCCATCGCAGCGGGGGGCACCACTTTCCCTGCCTGCTTGCTGAAGCGCGTCTTCAACACATAGGTGAAGCCCTCCAGCACGATCTTGCGCGACATCTTCGACTTCCCCACGCGCCGGTCCAGAAAGACGATCGGCGTTTCCACGATTTTGAACCCCTGCTGCACCGCCCGGTACGCCATTTCGATTTGGAAGGCATAGCCCTGCGACTGCACCGTCTGCAGGTCAAGCTCCTCTAAGACTCGCCGCCGGTATAAGCGGTAGCCGGCGGTGCAATCGTGCACCGGCAGCCCCAGCAGCACCCGCGCAAAGATATTGCCGCCCCCACTGATCAGCCGGCGCAGCAGCGACCAGTTGGGCGTGTCGCCCCCGGCAATGTAGCGCGACCCGATCACCACATCGGCCTGCTCGATCGCCTGGTAAAACGCCGGCAGGTAGCGCGGATCATGCGAGAAATCGGCATCCATCTCGAACGCCGCCTCGTAGCCGTGCTGCAGCGCGTACTGAAAGCCTGCGAGATAGGCGGTGCCCAGCCCCAGCTTGCCGGGGCGGTGGAGCACGTGCACGCGGGCGTTCTCCTGCTGGAGCTGGTCGGCCAGGTCTCCGGTGCCATCGGGGGAATGGTCATCGACGATCAGAATATCGGTCTCCGGCGCATACGCACCGACCTGGTCGAGTAACGGACGCAGGTTCTCAAGTTCGTTATACGTGGGGATAATCAGTAACGTCTTCATACAATTTCGCCTCCACTAGCCGGTGGTGCCGGCACCACCTGCAAAGCAGGTGGGCCTGTATCTTCAAGTGATCTGCTTGTAAGCTCAAGCTTCGGTATATCCAACCATACCCCCTGGTGAGAGGAATGGGATTGTTCGAGAGAGCAGCAGCGCGATAGCAATCATCACTATGCAGGCCAGCCCTGGAGAAAATACAATCCCGGTCTTTTTCTGCGAGTAAGCAAACGCCTGCTTCCCTACTTCGGTAATACATAGAGCACAATAATAATTACTACTGTGCAGGACACAACGGTTCCGAGCATATGCCGGTCACGCAGCAGTACTTCTTCAGGACTCCCCCCTTCCATACGCATATAGACCAGGTAGAGGTAGCGGAACATGCCATATAATACCAGCGGGATCGTGATCATCAGGCGGTGATTCCCGGTTGGCCCTTGAAAGGTATACAGGCTATACGCCATCAGCGTTGCCGCGGTCACGATTGTAATCATTTGGTCGAGTAAAGGCACGCTGTACTCTTTCAGAATCTGGCGGTGATTAGTAGCCTGCCCTTGCAGGAGTACCAGTTCATGTCGCCGTTTGTTCAAAGCCAGGAACAACGACAACAGGATGGCCACAAGGTAAAGCCAGGGCGAGATTACCACTGGAATAACGACCGCTCCTGCCAGTATGCGTAATACGAAGCCGCTGGCGATAACGAATACATCCAGTAGCACAACATGTTTGAGACGCGCACTGTACAGGACCATCAAGAGTAGGTAGGCAGCGACGGTAAGCGCGAAGAGCAGGTTTGCGCCCCCGAACGAAGCAAAGAGATCAGTTGAAAACTGGATCGGCATCTTAAAAACGAGCAGTGTTAAACCGGCGCAGGCCAGAATCAACATGCCTATCGCTACGATCGCCCACGAGGTTGGTAAGCGGCCGGAAGCAAGTGGACGTTTGCATTTAACAGGATGTTGCCGGTCATTTTCAAGATCGAACAGATCGTTGAGCAGGTAAATACTGCTGGATGCCAGGCAGAAGACCACAAATGCCACAAATGCCCGCTCAAATGCTGAGAGATCGAGCAGTCGCTGGGCGAATACGATGCCAACGAAAAGAGCCAGGTTTTTTGTCCACTGCCTGGGCCGCATAGCAGCCACTAACGCCACTACTCGCTCGCTGGTTCTTTCTTTGGAAGTCTTAACTGGCGCCCCGTTGCTTGCTGAGGAATGTACATCTATCTGCTGTTGACTTCGTTCCTCTTGCGTTATCGTCATTTTTTCCAAGGATGCCGCATCCCTTCTACGCCAAAAAGCATAGTACTCCCATTGAGACGTACAGCAAACGTAGGGAGTAACAATGGTAGCCAGGTATGCAACCCAGGCTATCTAATAAATTCGTCGTTTTAAATCAGCTATGCGGTGTAAGGTGATCCTATGCTTATCGGTGCTGATAAAATCCTTATCAGTAAAATAGCCCATGACTTTATTCACACTCTCGCGTGATGCTCCGACCATCGAAGCCAGCTCCTGTTGTGTCAGGCGTACATCGATGCGGATACCATCATCAGTCTTGACGCCATGAGCCTCGGCCAGTTCCAGCAGCTTTTTCGCCACGCGCCCATACACATCCAAAAAAATGAGGTCTTCAACCATCTGATCGGTATTACGCAGGCGCTTGGTAAGGAACTCCAGCACTTGAATAGCAATCTTCGGATTCTTCAAGATAGCATTGTGAAAGTCGCTGCGCTGGAGGGTGTAGCACTCAACTTTTTCGAGGGCGATGGCATCGGTAGAACGCGGCAGCCCATCGAGCAGCGCGAATTCGCCGAAGCACTCTCCTTTACCAAGCACGGCCAGTGAAACTTCTTGGCCATCAGGGCTAATAATGCAGATTTTGATCTTGCCGTCTTTAATCATGTACAGCACCTGGCCGGGGTCGTCCCGGTGGAAAATGACCTCCCCGGCGCGAAATGTGCGCCGCCTTGCCACCGAATTCAGTTCACGAATATCTTCTTCAGGCAGGTCCGCAAAAAATGACACCTGTTTGAGATACGAGGTTTCTTTCTCTGTTTCCATACTTTTATTCCCTCTATCATTTCCTCAAATATCTACTGGCGTATCGCTTCTACTAACAAAGACGATGCTCTGAATACCCTATACTAGCGCACTTTCAGCTATCATGCAAGAGTCGCGGCAGAACCTCAGAAATTTGGAGCGAATGCCTGTCACCCTGAGCGCAGCGAAGGGTCTGGCTCGACGGACGCAGAGATCCTTCGCTGCGCTCAGGATGACAGCCAGAACCCCGCTCAAGTCCGCTCACGGAAAGTCTTCTCTCCAAATGTCTGGCAGAACCTCAGAAATATGCCACATGTGTCTTCATCTCGCTATATATGTTGAGGTAATGTATACTAACACATATTTTGAATGCTTCCACCTGGTGGACCCTCGTTCTGCAAATCGGGTGGCCCGCAAGGAAGATCACCCACATAGGGAGGAACAGACATGGCTGAAGATGCTGCATCCACCGCAGGCGCATCGCTCTTTAGCGACACCCTGGTACTCGATCTCACCAGTACTATTCGCGGCATGCACTGCACGAAAATGTTCGCCGACTATGGCGCTGAGGTCATCCTGGTAGAGCCTGTTGGCGGCAGCCCTGCACGGCGCGTCGGCCCCTTTGCCAAAGGCCAGCCAGGCCTCGAGACAAGCCTGCACTTTGCCCACCATAACCGCAACAAGAAGAGCATTACCTTGAACCTGCGCAAAACCCGGGGACAGGAATTATTGCGCGACCTTGTCCATTCCGCCGATATACTCGTCGAGGATTGGGCGGTTGGAGCTTTAGAGGCCCTGGGCCTCGGTTATGCGCAACTGCGGGAGATCAATCCCCGCCTCGTAATGTGCTCGATCACCGGCTTCGGGCAAACAGGACCCTACGCAGATTACAAGACCAGCAACATCGTCGAAGATGCTATGGGCGGTCTCATGGGGATCACCGGGCCCGCCGATAAACCCCCCACCATGACCGGTGGGCAGCAGGCAGAGCATGTCACCGCCATGCATGCCGCCTTTGCTACCGCCGCAGCCCTGCTCTATCGCGACCTGCATAATGAAGGTCAGCATATCGATGTCTCGGCGCAGGAATGTACTGCTAATGTGCTGGAAAACGCCATCGAGCAGTACACCTATACCGGCGTAGTACGCAAACGCGCAGGTAGTCGCCACGGCACTGCCTGGCCTTGCACCGTCTTCCCTTGCAAAGATGGCTATATCGGTATGTGCTGTACCCAGATAAAGGAAGTTCGTGGCGCTGTCTTGCTCGCCGAAGATTATGAACTCGCAGATGACCCCGTCTTGCACAATCAATTCGAGCGCCGCGCTCGCGCCGACGAGCTTGAGCCGCGCCTGGTAGCTGGATACATGAAGTATGGCAAATCAGAACTCTTTCACAAAGGGCAGGCATTAGGCTGCCCGGTTGCCATGACCAGCGATGCGCGCGACCTGGTCAACGATCCCCATCTCAACAAGGTCGGCTTTTTCGCCGAGTTTGATCATCCCGTGATTGGCAAATTCAAAGAGATCGCGGCACCGATCTATTTCACCGCAACCCCGGGCGTGATGCGCAGCGCCGCCCCACTTCTGGGCCAGCATACTGCCGAGGTCTTGCATAGCCTTGGCATCGGTGAAGCAGATTTGTCGTTTCTACGCGCTGATGGCGTCGTTTAACAAGAGGAGAGCGAATATGTCAAAGGATGCACTCGCTGGATTGCGCTGCGTTGATTTCTCCTGGGTATTCGCAGGACCCTACTGCGGACAGTTACTGGGCGACCTGGGCATGGAGATGATTAAGATCGAGAGTCGCAAACGCATGGATGTCGTGCGCAACTACCCACCCTTTGCCTTTGAGGATCGCCGCCTCAATTCCAGCGGCTACTGGAACGGGCACAACCGCAGTAAATATAGCATCAACCTCGATATGAAGAGCGAGAAGGCGCGTGAGATCGTCGACCGGCTGGTCGCCATGAGCGATCTCGTGCTGGAAAACTTCAGCGCCCGCGGCATGAAAGCCATTGGCTATGATTACGAACGCCTGCGCGAGATCAATCCGCGTATCATCTATTGCTCCATGGCCGGCTTCGGGCATCGTGGTCCCTATAAAAACTATGTCGCCTATGGCCCGATGCAAGAGTCACAGGCCGGTATCGTCCACCTCACAGGTTGGCCGGATGGTCAGCCCTCGCGTGTCGGCACCAGCTATCCCGACGCCGCCGGTGGCGTCAGCGCCGCTTTCTCGATTGTTGCCGCGCTCCGTCACGCCAGGCGCACAGGCGAGGGACAGTGGATCGACCTTGGTCAGACCCTCACCGCTGCCGCCCTCACCGGTACCGCCATCATCGAATATACCATCAATGGCGATATCCAGCAGCGTAACGGCGACCTGAATCGCTTCTTCGCCCCGCATAACGTCTACCCCTGCAGTGGGGATGACCAGTGGTGCGCTATCTCCGTGGAGAACGATACGGAGTTTGCAGCTCTGGCAACCACCATCGGACAGCCCCAACTGGCACAAGATGCACGCTTCGCCACCAACAACGCGCGCATCCAAAACCGGCAGGCGCTCGACGATCTCATCAGCGCATGGACGGCACAATACGACCACTACAACGTAATGCACCGTTTACAGGCCGCAGGAGTAGCCGCAGGCGCAGTACTCAGCACGGGCGAATTCGTTGCGGACCCTCATGTCAAGGCACGAGGCTACATGGAAAGCTTTGATCACCCGGTCGTAGGCGAAAAGCTCTATCCAGGTGTGCCATTCAAAATGTCAGCCACCCCGGGTTACATCCATCGCCCCGCCCCACCCCTGGGCGCTGACACCGAGTACATTTTCAAGAACTTGCTTGGCATGACCGATGAGCAGATTAAGCAACTGGACGACGAGGGCATCCTGGTCTAGTGACTACCGTATAGGGCTATCAGAAAATGGAGCGAAGCAGGGTGGTCCCTCGACCGGCCCCGCTTCGCATCAATTGCCTCGTTGATGTAGAGATACGTCCTATGCTATAATATATCTGAGTACAGAGGTCGGATTTAATTTCTATCTCGAACCAATTGAACCAGACACCAATTTCACGAGGAACGGCGCTAACAAATCGCGCCTGCAAGAGGATAAGGGACATGGCGGAAACTATAACTGTCGATATGATCATTCACGATGTTGTCACGAAACACCCCGAAACTGTAAAGGTCTTTCATGGTCATGGACTGCCCTGCACAGCCTGTGCCGTCGGCTCACGGGAAAGCATCGCAGGTGGTGCCCGCACGCATCGCTTTACGCCCGAAAAACAGGCGCTCCTGCTCAAAGATCTCAACGCCGTCGTCAAGGGAGAGCCCATCTCGGTCGCACCCAAGAAGGCCCCTGTTGGGCGTGGCATACCATTGACAATGGCTCCTGCCGGTAAAGATGGCACTATCAAACAGGTCATCGCCATCATGAGCGGCAAAGGCGGCGTTGGCAAATCGCTTGTCACAGGCTTGCTGGCTGTCTCGCTCCGCCGGCAGGGATTGCGGGTTGGCATCCTGGATGGTGACATCACCGGCCCCAGCATTGCGCGTATGTTCGGCACGAAGGGCCAGCCTGCCAAGTCTGCCAGCGGGGGTATTGAGCCCCTGACCAGCATGGGCGGCATTCGCGTCATGTCAATGAACATGTTCCTGGAGAACGAAAGCTCTCCCGTTGTCTGGCGTGGCCCAATGGTTTCCAGCGCCATCAAGCAATTCTACAGCGACGTTGATTGGGGGCAGCTTGACTACCTGCTGGTAGACCTGCCTCCCGGCACCTCTGATGCCCCCATGACTGTTTTGCAGTCGTTGCCCGTCGATGGCATCGTCATCGTCACCTCCCCACAGTTGCTCGCAACCATGGTCGTGAAGAAATGTATCAACATGGTGCTGCAACTCAAGGGCATCATTGTAGGAGTTGTCGAGAACATGTCCTACTTCGAGACCCCGGACGGCGAGCGGTACGAGATATTCGGCCCCAGCAACGGGCCAGAACTGGTCGATATGACGGATGCCCCCCTGCTGGCTCAACTGCCCATCGACTCCATCTTAACAAACCTGTGCGACGCCGGTCGCATCGAAGAATACCACGGCGAAGCATACGATACGCTCGCCGCAAACTTCGTCAACACCCTGAAAATCAAACGCTAAAAAATAAGCCCTCGATTAGATTTGATCGAGGGCTTATTTTCTTGATATCGCTTAGCGGAGCGCACCACAATTACTGCATGCTGTAATGAGACTTGTGGTAGAAGACCATCCCTTTACCAAGCACCTTCACAGGTTGCAGTTCCTTAAGCATGATTGGTTCGCCGCACTTCTCGCAGATACGGCTGGTCATATGGTTAAGCTCTTCACGGTTTGCCAGCGAGGCACGCGCCGTCTTTGAAAGTTCACCTTTTCTTGGCATTGATCCTGGGCCCCTTTCGCCTATCTTCTGTCTATCTGGACTTCTTTCCTAACCAGCGGTTTATACACAACAATACGAAACACACCTGCTTATTCGCACTGTATCGAACTGTAGTATACCATAGGGGATTATGTACTGTCCAACTAAATAAACACCTGGCAAGCAGGAATAATTCCAGGAGCAATAGGCTTTCACAAAAGCCAGTAAAAATGGGAGCCGAGAAGCCCGGCTCCCATTAAATGATACAGTTAATACAAGGCCTACCTACAGGTACCGCGCTACGAGAACGCACTACAAGCAAAACCTATAAATAGCTTGTCTGCTGAGAGGTCTTCATGTACCCCTCATATGTTTTTAACGAAAGAGGTGGTCTGGTGTAACATAAGTTCCATGGCAACCGCCCTGCTTTTGTTGTGTCATACTTGCACTTTTGCTATACTCATTTCGACCAGGTAAAGGCATTAGCTTTGAAGCCCTGGCTGCTGAAACCAACCAGCCCGATGCTGACCCATTTGACCTGCTCTGTTATATTGTCTTCAGTACATCGCTGCGCACCCACCGCGAGCGCGCCAACCGCCTGCGCAGAGAGCTGAACGAAGCATTCAAAGACTACCGGGCTGAAGAGCGAGAAATCCTGGACAATCTCCTGGAGTTGTATGCCGTATACTGGAGTTGCACAGTTCACTATCCCAGATGCTCTCTACGTCCGGCCCATCTCTGATTATGGGAATATACGCGAAATCGCGAGAATATTCGGCGGCCCTGAGAAATTACGCGAGGCGGTGCAACAATTGCAGGCACTACTCTATGCAGCGTAAGTTCAAATGCCTGGTGAACTCTGACAACCGAAAACTCGCCCGCCCCTACGCGGGCGGGGTGTGGATGTAGGATGGGGATGCTTTCATCGCCCCCGTTTGGGATACTCAACCATGCTTATATCATCCAATGGCACCCAACCAGGGTGCCTAAACCATACTATTCAAAAAAGGATAAATACACATGTCCAGACAAAAACCCAAAAGCAAGTCTCAACCAAAACCCAACACAGAAGGCATTACCCGCATCACCGTTGCTGGCTTTAAATCTATCAGCCAGGAACAGAGCATCGAGATTAGACCCCTCACCATCCTGGCAGGTCCACATGGCTCTGGTAAATCCAGCATTATGCAGCCTCTACTTCTACTCAAGCAGACATTAGAAGCTCCCTACGACCCCGGTGCGCTCTTGCTTGATGGCCCCAACGTAAAATTCACCTCGGTAGATCAACTGTTGTCCCACAACAACAGCGGAAAGCTAATGAAAACTTTCCGCGTAGGTATTGAAATAGACTCCCAGGAGACGCTGACAACCGGGTACACCCAGGATGAGAATAACGCATTTGCTTTAGAGCAGATGAGATACAACTCTAACAAGGTGAAATACCGCCTCTATGTGGGAATGCCACAAGATGAAATTGAAAAGGTGCTTTCTGATAGTTTTAAAGCTAATCTGGTGGCTATTCTGAAAGCTAAGCTGGGAGTTCCTATTAGAGAGCTTTACTCCCTTGTAATGGGTTTAAGCTCTCATATTGTTCTTACCCAAAACCGGTGCTTCTTAACACTCATCATACCGTTTAGAACTGACCCTGCCTTTCCTTTCCCGCTCCCCAGTGACGAATTTTTAGAAAACTACATCCTCAAACTGCTTCATCTTCCTGTATTGCGAGGGAACCCCGAAAGAACCTATCCTGCTGCTGTTGTGGGTTCAGAGTTCCCTGGTACTTTCGAAAAGTATACTGCTAGCGTGATCGAACATTGGCAGACCGTTGGTAATAGTGATAAGCTCGAGAAGCTAAACCGTGACCTCGCAAGACTCAGCCTAACGAGTAAAGTTATCGCTAGACGAATTGATGATATGCAAATTGAATTGCTTGTTAATCGCTTTGCGCATAGCAACGGGGAAGGCAGTGAAGATATGCTGAGTATCGCGGAAGCCGGTTTAGGGATATCACAGGCGCTCCCCGTCGTAGTCGCCTTGCATGCTGCAAATCAGGGACAACTCCTCTACATTGAGCAACCAGAAAGTGATCTTCACCCGCGTGCTCAATCTACCATGGCAGAAGTAGTAGTGGATGCTGTTATGCAAGGCGCAAGACTGGTCGTAGAGACCCATAGCCCTTTGCTACTACGGGGAGTACAGACTTTAGTAGCCGAGGGGAAACTGTCGCCAGAAATGGTCAAACTGCACTGGTTTAAGTTGCTTGATGACGGGTCCACACAAATCACCAGCGCAGACCTCGACAAAACCGGAGCCTTTGGCGATTGGCCTGAGGACTTCCATACCGTCACGCTTAACTCAGAAAGCCGTTACCTTAATGCAGCAGAAGCCCGGTTGATGGGAGAGTGATGTGGAGAAGAAGAGAGCACATTCCAGGCAGAGAGAATCATTATATCAATGGATGAAACCGTCAGATACTGTTTTCATGAGATCACTCGTCGAATACGCACGCTGAAACGCATTGCATGGGTCAATCCATGCAAAAGCGAAGAATCACCTATCGATTGGTTGCAGAATGGAGCAGAATTAGAGAGGGAACGGTTACTTGGATATCGTAGAGAAGGTAGTGCGACCTGGCGCATAAACAAGCGACCAGTTCGGGAATAAGAAGTATCCCCTTGCAGGAAGGAGGCTTAACATGGACAGTGCAGCCTTATTGAACAAGCTTCGCAATAACCGCGCACTTTACGAGCACGTCGTCTCGCAAGTCAGCGAAACATGCTTGATCGAGCCATCAGGCAAAGACCAGCGCTCCGGTAAAGACATCATCGCCCATCTGACTGCCTGGGAGCAGCGAGCGATCCAATGGCTCAAAACAGCCGCTCGTGGTGAGACGCCTCACAGCCCCGAGCCGGGCGCAACGTGGGATGACATGGACCGGCTTAACGCCCAATCTCTCGCTCAGAACAAACATCGCACACTCCTGGAGGTGCGAGAAGCTTCGCAGCAATCTTTCCAGGAATTACTGGAGCTAATCCAGGCTTTTTCGGAAGATGAATTGACTGTCCCACGCCCATTCGCCTGGGTCTGGCAAGGTGACCCCCCAGAGAAGGGCAAGCCGCTGTGGAAATCGATCCTGGCAGGCCCATGTTATGCTCACTACCAGGATCACCTGTATGATTTCCTTGTGCGCACCGACCCTGCTCTGCGTTTCATCCCCGATCTAACAATCATACAGCAGTACGCCGGCAGCTACAGCCACGAGCGCATAGGTGTCCTTGCATTCCGCATCTCAGGCCAAGACTTGCTTCTACGTATGCCCTGGCAGGAACAAGAAATACCTGGCCTCGCCCTGGACAATACACACGTCACCTACGAGGACTTTGGCCTTATCACCTTTCACACTACACCCGATGGCGCAGTGTCATCACTCGAATGGTGGACAAATCTATTCACTCCAATGGCGTAGTGACACTCTACTTGGGCTAAAGCCCAACAGCTTCTCAGACTGCCGTAGCGCCTGAGCTACACACCAATTGCGGAATGTACCCGCAACCTGTGGGAGGTGCCACTATATAGCCTCGAATCCTACTCTCTTACGCTGAAGAAATGGGTAGTCCCCAGCAAGCAAGCTGATGTCGTCTGCCCCTGGGGTATCTTTCTGCTGGTCGGATGCTAGTGCGTAGCAAAGGCGGCGCGCAGCACCTGAGCGCATTCCTCTCTCGCCTGCTTCCCTTTCTCAGTAAGTGGCTCCAGGCTGAGGAACCCGTGAATCACACCGTTATAGCGGGAGAGAGTGACGGGCACACCCGCCTCTTTGAGCCGCTTGCCGTAGGCTTCGCCCTCGTCGCGCAGTGGGTCATACTCGGCTGTAATCACCAGGGCAGGTGGCAGCCCGCGCAGGTTGGCAGACTGCATCGGCGACGCCAGCGGGTTCTTTTTGTCGGCATCGCTGTTCAAATAGTAGCCCGTGAACCAGTGCATATCATCGGTGGTCAGGAAGTAGTCCTGACCATTTTCGTGGATGGATGGGCCATCGAAGGTGAAATCCGTCGCCGGGTAGATCAACAGCTGGAGAGCCAGCCGGGGGCCACCCTGGTCCCGCGCCATTTGCGCCACCACCGCCGTAAGGTTGCCGCCGGCGCTATCGCCGCCTATGGCAAGCTTGCCAGGGTGGGCGTTGAGCTCTGCCGCATGTCCGGCCACCCACTGCGTCGCGGTGTAGCAATCTTCGGGTGCAGCGGGGAATTTGTGTTCGGGTGCGAGGCGGTAGTCCACCGACACCACGACGCAGCCGGCTCCATTGCACAGGCTGCGGCACAAGCTATCATGCGTGTCCAGATCGCATATCACCCAGCCGCCACCGTGAAAGAAGACCAGCGCCGGGAAGGGTCCGCTGCCTGCCGGGATATAGATTCTGACGGGAATCTCGCCAGCCGGCCCGGGAATCGTTCTGTTTACAACCTGGGCCACCGGTTCCGGTTCGCCGGGGGCATTCGCCAACTGCATTTTTATCCCCATGCGCACCAGTTCAGGCGTCAGCGTGTGGATAGGGGGCCCGTTGAGGGCTGCCATCTGGTCCAGAAGGGCTTGTACTTGTGGGTCGAGCGGCATGCGGGTTTCTCCTTTTCTTCATTGCAAAAAGCCGTCTGTCGTGGTCTGCGCGGCTCAGTGTGAGCACTTTCTCAAGTATACGATAAAGTTGGTCGGACTGCGAGAGCGACTGTGTGTACCAGAAAGTGTACTGCTTTCTTGGCAAGGTGTCCTCCCTTATCCCGAACTGATGTTAATACACTTTTCGACACCGCTAACCATACTTCCGTACAACATACACGTATATTTACAAGCATCATTTGTCACTCACCACAAGCGCCCTCCCATACATTTTGCTCCCGGACAACATCACACAATGGAACAACACTGTTATTACAAGTTATAGTGCAAAATAATTACATTGTTTGCTATAAAAGCTGAACTATTAGAAGTTATGTGATATTGACATTAAGTGTATTTCCTGCTATAATCACCAATATTCAATAAAACTTCTTGGGAGACGGAATAATATGCTTTGCCAGCAAGGCATCGTAATTGTAGGCGCAGGTATCGTTGGACTCTCAACCGCTTATGCTTTGTTATCGCAAGGTATGCAACACGTAACCGTCCTGGAACAAGAGGCTGTGGATCATAGACGCTGCAGTTCTCACGGCTCCTCACGGCTCCTGCGCTTCGAGTATGGTGCCGACTCGTTCTATACCAGCATGGTGCGCTTAAGCCTGAAGCGCTGGCGAAGTCTCGAACAGCTATCGAGACGTACGCTCTACACCCCAACCGGGCTGCTTATGCTGGGCGCAGAAAACGATAACTTCACACAGCCGGGTTTCCACGTGGTACAGGCGTCAGGACTTCCCATCGAACGTCTTTCCAGAGAAGATTGTGGGCTTCGCTTTCCCCAGTTTGATACGCAGCCTTACGACACATTCACCTACAATCATGAAGGGGGCATATTACACGCTTCGACCTGTTTGCTGGCGCTCCGCGACCTGGTACTCGATCTGGGTGGAGCAATATACGAATCCTGCCGTGTGACTCATATCATAAGCGACAGTCAACAGCGCCCGGTCCGTCTGCGCCTCAGTTACGGAAACGAGATTTCGGCAGATCGCGTTGTGCTCGCAACCGGTTCCTGGGTCCACCGGCTCCTCGCTGATCTACATCTACCAGTACGCCTGACCCGCCAGTACCTGCTTTATTTCGCCGGTCTCCCTTTCTCATTATTTAGCCCAGGCACTTTTCCCGTATTTATTGCCCAGGATCTCTACGGCTTCCCCATTTATCAAGGCTGCAATGGATGGCTAAAAGCAGCCTCGCACAAATTTGGCCTCCCCGTTGACCCGGATGAGGTTTCTCTTCCCGATCAAGGTATCATTGCTCAAATCACCGGCCAGCTTAGAGAACTCTTGCCTGCCCTTCACCACGCGGAGCTGGCACGTATCGATTCATGTACCTATGACGTCACTCCGGACGAAGATTTTATCCTTGACCACCTGCCACACGACCCCCGTATCATCTTTGCCACGGGCTTCACAGGCCACGGTTTCAAATTCGGTGTGCTTCTGGGCGAACTCTTGAGCAGCATGGTATGCGGCACGCAGCCTGTCGTTCCATTAGACCGCTTTCGCCTTTCCCGCTTCACCCATCGACAATCCTTCCAAACATCCTCCGTTGCCTGAGAAAGCACCCCCGCGTACCTTACCTTGTCAAGGCGATCACATCCGCCAGCAACCCCTGGCCCGTCTGCATCCGCCCCGCTCCTGGCCCAATCACGGTCACCTCAGAGAGCGTATCAGCCTGGATCGTTAATGCGTTCATCACGCCATCCACACGCGCCAGCGGATCATCAAGCGGCAATGCGCCCGGCTCAACACGCGCTTCAAGTGCATCTCCCTTCCCATCATCACTTGCAAGCAGGCGTAATGAAGCAATCAACTTGATTCTCTTACCCTCATCCAGCGCCGTTTGTACCTGCTCCCTGCTAATCGTTGTGATACCTCGCCGTACCACCTGCTCCGGTTTAAGCGTGCGACCAAATATCAGCGCCGCCAGAATTAATGTCTTGGCTACTGCATCATAGCCTTCAACATCAGCAGTTGGATCTGTTTCTGCATATCCCCGGGCCTGTGCCTCCGCTAGCGCCTCAGCATAATCACGACCCGATGCCATCGCGCTCAAGATATAGTTCGTGGTGCCATTGAGTATGCCGCGTATGCCGTAAACACGCGCCCCTGCCATGCCCTCGCGAATAGTGCTGATGACAGGCGTACCGGCCATTACCGTTGACTCCATGCGCAACTGTACTCCATGTTGCCGCGCCAGCGTGAGCAGTTCGGTCGCAGCCAGCGCCGCCGGCCCCTTGTTCGCGGTGACAACATGCATCCCTTTCGCAAGGGCCGCATGCACGTGGCTCATGCCCGGTTCCCCATCGCGCAAATTCGTGGGCGTCACCTCAACCAGCACATCAGCGCTGCTTGCTTGCAATCCCCCCAACGCGCTATCCCAATGCGTTACCCCTGGATGCTCTGCCAGCGGGCGCCGCTTTGCCGCAAGTTCCAATACCCTGGGAATATCCAGTCCGTCTCCGCGATAAATAAAGCCATGACGCGCGTTAGCAACACCAACAAGCGTTACATCCACTCCAAACTGCTGCTTCAAATCAGCATGCTTGTCTGCAAGCAACTCGGCGAATCCCTGCCCGACAACTCCAAAACCCACCAGCGACAGGCGAAGATGTTTCATATTTGCTTCTTTCTCCCAAAAACCTTGACATTACTCGAGTTTCTCCGGTATACTTTACTAACAATTGAAAGTACACTTACAACTGAATATACGCAGCAAAATCTGCTCTCATCAAGAGAGGTGGAGGGAAACGGCCCGTTGAAGCCCGACAACCCATCTGCATAGTCGCAGGAAGGGTGCCAATTCCGGCGGAATAGTCCGCGAGATGAGGGGAAAAAGCGACGAAGCTATACCCCTGAGATGCAGGGGTTTTTTATTGCCTGCGTATGCTATGTACTTTAGCAACGAGCAATCACAAACCATGCTTAAAAAGAATAACTGTGATGAGGACGAGTAAACGTCACGGACGGCTACAGAGAGTTGGTGCTGATGAGATACCAGCGCCGCACCAGCGTTGAATATGACCTCGGAGTTGCAGGTTGAACGCCTTGTCGGTCAGTAGACTGCGCCGGTTAGCCCCGTTAGAGGCAGGAATGTTGTAAGAGGAAACAGCTCTTTTCTCCCACGACACTCGTTGAGGTTGGCGCCGCGAGGCGTCGATAAACCAGGGTGGTACCGCGAAAACCATTTTACCCCTCGCCCCTGTCAGGGTAGGGGTTTTTTTGTTCCCATTTTCAGGCCAGGCCAGAAAGAAGAAAGGAGTGGCAATGGTGACACAATTGGAACACAATGTTGTGGCAGGTACACGGCCCAAAACTGTCAACCAGGTTTTCACCTTTGACTCACTGCCATTGCAGCGCGGCGGTCACATCGCCCCGGTGGCAGTGGCATATGAAACGTGGGGCAAGCTTAATGCGGCAGGCGATAATGCGGTATTGATTACCCATGCCCTCACAGGCAGTCCACATGCTCACGACACAGAAAACCCCGGTGATCCAAAAGCAGCGTGGTGGAATCCCTTAATTGGCCTGGGGAGATTCTTCGATACCTCGCGCTACTACGTGATCTGCTCGAATATCCTGGGGGGATGCTATGGTACTACCGGCCCCTCCTCGGTTGACCCAAACACAGGGCGCCCCTATGGTATGCGCTTTCCAGTCATTACCATCCGGGATATGGTGGAGGTGCAGCGCAAGCTGATCGAGCACCTGGGCGTGCGTCAACTGGCTATGGTTGCAGGTGGTTCAATTGGTGGACAACAGTCATTGGAATGGGCCGTTGCCTATCCTGAACTCGTGCGTAAGGCCATCGTTGTTGCAGCAACAGCAGCGCTCACCGCGCAGGCAATAGCGTTCAGCGAAGTTGGACGACAGGCTATTCTGGCCGATCCACTTTGGCAAGGCGGTGATTACTTGCCTGGAGAAGGCCCACGGGAAGGGCTAGCCATTGCACGCATGCTGGCGATGATCACCTACCAGAGCGAGGAGGCAATGGAGTTGCGTTTTGCGCGTCGCCCTGCCCGCAATAAAAACGTATCTGCTCCCAGTGGTTTCACCGATCCTGGCGAGCGCTTCGACGTAGAAGGCTACCTCTATCACCAGGGTGAAGCGCTGGTCAGGCGCTTCGACGCCAATAGCTACCTCTACATCAGCCGGGCAATGGATTTGTATGATGTCAGTGAGGGCTATCCCTCACTAGAAGCCGCGTTGAGTCGCTTGCGTAGTAAAGCGCTCTTCATCGGCATTCGTTCGGATTTTCTTTTTCCTGCCGCGCGTGTACGCTGGTTAGCCGACCAGGTGCGCGCTGCAGGTGGTGAGGCAATCTATGCGGAACTTGATTCCCCGCACGGCCATGATGCTTTCTTGAAAGAGTGGGAGCAAATGACCAGCGCGCTGAATCTGATAAAGGAGTAACAACACCCATGGCACTTAACAGTAATCGCCGGTACGGATTTGAAACGTTATCTTTGCATGCTGGGCAGGAAACGGCAGACAGCGCAACTAATGCACGTGCAGTTCCCATCTATCAAACAAGCTCGTATGTCTTCGATAGTCCTGAACATGCCTCCGACCTATTCGCGCTCAAGCAGTTTGGCAACATCTACACGCGCATTATGAATCCCACCCAGGATGCCTTCGAACGCCGTATAGCTGCCCTCGAAGGTGGCGTTGGCGCACTGGCAACCGCTTCTGGCCAGGCTGCGGAAACCCTTGCTATTCTCAACATCGCTCAGACGGGTGATGAAATCGTCAGCTCGGCCAGCCTGTACGGCGGCACTTATAACCTGTTCCACTATACGCTTCCCAAGCTGGGTATCAATGTTCGCTTCGTGGACAGCCGCAACCCGGAGAACTTCCGCCCTGCCATCAATGATCGCACCAGGGCCATCTTCGCCGAAACAGTCGGCAACCCGCGCCTGGACACCCTGGATATACGCGCTGCAGCCGACATCGCGCACGAATACGGCCTGCCGCTCATTCTCGATAATACCTTACCCACGCCCTACCTGGTGCAGCCGTTCAAGCACGGCGCTGATATCGTTGTCCACTCGGCAACCAAGTTCATCGGTGGGCACGGCACAGCTATCGGCGGTGTAATCGTCGATAGCGGGACGTTCGACTGGACGAGCGGACGCTTCCCCGAATTTGTCGAGCCTGATCAATCGTATCATGGACTCCGTTACGTCGAAGCGCTTGGCCCGCTGGCTTACATTATCAAGGCACGCGTGCAACTGCTGCGCGACCTCGGCCCCGCCACCGCGCCGTTCAACGCCTGGCTCTTCTTGCAAGGATTGGAAACCCTACCATTGCGTATGGAGCGCCACAGCCAGAATGCCCAGCGCATTGCCGAGTTCCTGGAGGGGCACCCGTCTGTCAATTGGGTCAGCTATCCTGGCCTGAAGAGCCATCCGCAGTACGAGCTAGCAGCAAAGTACCATACGCATGGTTACGGGGCTATCCTCGGCTTCGGCATCAAGGGCGGCCTGGAGGCGGGCAAACAGCTCATTCGTCACGTTGAGCTATTCTCTCACCTGGCCAACGTCGGAGACGCCAAGTCGCTCATCATCCATCCGGCGAGCACGACCCACTCACAATTGACACCCGATGAGCAGTACGAAACAGGCGTCACACCTGATTACGTTCGTCTATCAGTTGGCCTGGAAACGATCGATGACCTGATCGAAGACCTCGATCAAGCCTTAAAAGCCGCAACCCTCAAAGCTAGCGCGTCCCTTTCCGTGTAATGGCGGGGACGATGTGGATGTGCAATGAGGACACTCGCATTGCACATCCTGGCGTAGGGGTGGGGCCCTTTTTGGATCATAACGCAATACTTATCTTTCATCGTATCGGAGCAATTCTATGAAAAGCAGCCTGCAAATCATAAAATTCGGAGGAACTTCAGTCGGCAGCGGTGAACGCATACGACACGTGGCGAACATCATCGCTCACAAATTAAATGATCCTGGAGAAGCCTTCCCTATCGTCGTAGTATCAGCCATGTCGGGCGTCACCGATCAATTGCTACGCATCGCACGCTATGCCTGCACTGGCGCTCACCAGGATTGCGAGCTTGAGCTAAGTGCAGTGAAGCAGAAACACACAGAAGCAGCCGAGAAAGCCATACATAACCGCGAAAGTTGCCATAGCTTGCTTCATGACCTGGAAACGGCTTTTATCTCGCTAACCCAGGACATACATGAACTGCAAGGCACACAGACTCGCGAGCTACCTCTACGAACCGCTGCCGTCGCTGCCTGGGGTGAGCGCTTTTCTGTTCTGCTCGTGGCTGCTGCCGCTCGCGAGATCGGTATCGAAGCCGCTCACGTATACGAAGAGGTAATTGTCACTGCGTATCCGCAAAGCGAAACACTGCAACCCCTGGGGACCGTAATCGGTGCAGACCCCTTAACAGAAGAGACGCGAGCAAACGTTCAGCGGCTCATTCATCCCCTGATCGAGCGTCGTGTTGTGCCGGTCGTGCCAGGCTTCATCGGTCGCACAACCACAGGTTTCGTGACGACTCTGGGACGTAATGGCTCGGACTATTCCGCTACCGTCATTGGCGCTGCATTAGACTGCAGCGAAGTCTCCATCTACACAGATGTTGATGGTGTGCTCTCTGCTGATCCACGCATAGTAGCAAATACTCGCCTCTTGCCACAGCTCTCCTACGCAGAGGCAGCCCGCCTATCATGGTTTGGCGCCAAGGTACTTCACCCGCGCACACTCATCCCTATAGCGCATCGCAACATTCCTGTGCGTGTGCGCAACACCTTCCGCCCGCACACTCGTGGGACGGTAGTCGGACCCGAGAAGACGCAGCGCAGCGCAGCAGCGGCCATCTCGGTACGCCATCAACTGGCCCTGATCACCGTAGAAAATACTGATATGTTTGGTGCGCCAGAGAACGCAGGGCAGGTTTTCGCCCTGGCGGCTCGTGCAGGAGCTGCACCCGTTGCCATTTGTTCATCATCCGGTCATCATCTCTCATTTATGGTAGAGGAACAGGCCGCCAGCTCTGTTGTGGCGCTCTTGCAGCACGATATGGGCACCTGGCGTGTCATTTGCCAGCGTGGACTCGCTGCCTGTGCCTGCATCGGCTCTGGCTTCTCTGCCGATCCTATGAGCCCTGCCCGCGCCATCACCGCTCTTGCACATGAACACATTCCAGTCATAACCCAGGGCGCATCAGAACCAGGTATCATCCTGATCATTGAAGACCAGGACAGCGAACGTGCTTTGCGCTGCCTGCACCGCGACTTAATCGCACCGGTGATCCCATTAGTACGTCACGAAGCACGTGAGAGGAAAAGAGAGGCCCGTTAGGAGCAGTTAAACGATGCATACACAATCACGTATCCCAGTCGCGGTTTTAGGCGCAACCGGCATGGTCGGACAACGTTTCATCGAGCTACTTCAGGGTCATCCCTGGTTTGAACTGGCCGCTCTTGCCGCATCCGAGCAACACCAGGAGCGTCCCTATGGCAAGGTAGCAAAGTGGCGCTTGTCTGGGAGTGAGATGCCCCCTGCTGCTGCCACACTTCCCGTTGTAGCATGCCGGCCCGAGGCCCTGCCGGTGAATGTGAAAATCGCCTTCTCAGCGCTGCCCGCGGAGGTAGCTGGCGAGGTTGAAGCCAATTTCGCCCGTGCTGGCATAGCCGTCTTCAGTAATGCCAGGCATTACCGCATGGAGCCTGACGTACCATTGCTCATCCCGGAAGTAAACGCCGATCATGCAACTGCTATTGTGCAGCAGCGCAAGCAGCGGGGTTGGCCAGGTTGCATCGTCACGAATGCAAATTGCTCAGCCACGCCGCTGGTAATGGCGCTCAAGCCCCTCCAGCAGGCCTTTGGCGTGCGTAAAGTAATGGTAACGACCCTGCAAGCCATCTCAGGCGCAGGCTATCCAGGCGTGCCCTCCTACGATATTCTTGACAACGCCATTCCCTACATTAGTGGAGAAGAGGAAAAGATGGAGAGCGAAACCCGTAAGATGCTTGGAACATGGGAGGAGGGTCGGGGATTTAGAGATGCCCCGGTAGTTGTGAGCGCCCAGTGCAACCGTGTAGCGACGCGCGAGGGGCACCTGGAATGTGCCAGTATCGAACTGGAATACGATGCAACCCCGGAGGAAATCATCGCAGCATGGCAGAACTACACATCTGAACCCCAGCGCCTCAAATTACCCAGCGCACCCCAGCAGGCGCTGATCTACCGCAGCGAACCTGACCGCCCTCAAACGCTCCTCGACCGCGAGGCTGGTCATGGCATGTCAGTCACAATCGGCAGATTACGCCGCTGTCCCATCCTAAGCTACAAATTCGTCTTGCTTGGCCACAACACGATACGCGGGGCGGCAGGGGGCTCGATCCTGAATGCAGAACTCTGTGCCAGCAAGGGATTGGTGTAGGAATCTCAACGCGCCCTCTAAGCACTTGACAAGAGAACGGCTGTCTGGTATCATCCTACTACTCGCACCTAACAAGTGCACCAACCAGGAGCCGTGGTGTAGTGGCCTAACATGTCTGCCTGTCACGCAGAAGATCGCGGGTTCGAATCCCGTCGGTTCCGCTCGCACCAGTGTTCTGTTAAAAGCAGTCCTCTGGTCTCGTCAAACTCCATGACCCCGTTTAGCATGCGTAAGACCGGTAAAAACGCTGGACGGGGTTTTATTGCGGCAACGATCTTATTTTCCAGGTCATAGTACAAGCCGCCCGGCTCCAGGACAATCGTCACCATCTCGTAGCGTTCTTCGACGGTCGCCACGTCCCACAAGGCCGCCATGCCTGGGAGATGCTCCCCTGCCTCGATCACCTCATCATAGGTCACGCCATCTACTTCCGGCGCATCCAGCTGCTTGAGCGCCAGTTCGACGGCTGCCATCTCGCCTTGAAATTCTTCTTCATCAATGTACCCTTCCTTGAAGAGCTTGATCGTGCGCGACTTCTTGAGCTTCAGGCGCTCTTTCTCCCGCTCCACGTTTTCAGGGGTCACCCCTGCGGCGAGGGCCTGGGCTACCATAGCGCGGCGGATGACCTCACGCCAATTCTCAGGCAGTTTCAAGCTCTTGAGCAGATCGCCAAACTGCTCGTCCACCAGGTCGATGCGCACCATTAAGTTTCCGCCAGCAGGACAGGGAAGACGACGCGCTTTGGCCGCATCGCGATAGTATTGCCGCCGGTTGTCGGGCGTATTGCCCGTATCACAGCGCAGCTTTAAGCCGCAATGAATACAGGAGATATAGCCCGCAAATTGATAGACGTGTTTGACCTGCTCGGTGCGAGTGCTGGCATGATGCATGGATTGGGTCATCGCACGGATCTTTTGCCACTCGTCATACGTAAAGGCTGCCGGGTGCAACCCCCGGAAGCGTTGCTCTTTGTACTTGACGGTTCCCCTGTCATCGCCTGGAGCATATGCCGCATAAAACTCGTTGCGCAGCATGGCGGTAACCGTGTCTTTGTTGAAGAGTCTGGCACCAAAGCGCTTGCTGCCGGTGCGATAGCCTGCCTCATTCAACGCATCAGCGATTTTATCGGCCTCGACTCCTTTCATGCGCAGCTCACCAAGCAGACGCAGGCCGGGATACTCTTCGGGGTCAAACTCCGGCGGTGCTTTCGGGCCGGTCGAACGATACCCAAAGGGAATATCGCCATTATAGAGTCCTTGTGCTACCCGCTCGCTTTTCCCTTTGCTAGTATGCTTTGCCAGCATATCCGAGAAGTACGCTGCGAACGCTGCCAGGATAGTTAACTGGAGCATCCCTTCGGGTGTCGAGTAGTCGATATGCTCGGACAACGAGATGAACGCGGTACGGGAGAGCGAGAGGATACGAAAACTCTGTAAGGTGACCATCACATTGCGCGACCAGCGATCGAGTGTATGGACGAACACGATCACCTTCCCTGGATTAGCTTGTACATAATCGAGGAGCCGCTTAAACTCGGGGCGCTTGGCGATCTGCTCCCCGCGCGCGCTCCGCTCGTCGTCCTCAAAAAAGATTGGCTCCGGGAGGCCACGTAATTTTGCCGCTTCTCTGATGGCCCGCTTTTGCGCTTCGATACTATAGTTGTCTTTTTGCATCTCGCTCGAGATGCGCACATAGCCAGCCACAATAATGGCGGAGCTGTCTGAATGATCCGGCTGTATCATGCGTCTTTCCTCTTTTACACTTTTGCCGCTCTCTCCGCACTGTCTGTGCTTCGTCCATAGAGAGCGTTCGCAATCTTATTCTTTTTCGCTCAGTGTTTTTCTGCAGCCTCAGTCGCCAGGCCAGTAGCCTTCAGTTGTTCGATGAGCATAGCATTCGCCTTAGCGTTCCTGGTTAACCGCTAGAGGCTGGCTATCACGAGTACATCTATGAAGCCTTGCCGTGCCGCTTTTCTGAGGCGCGCTAGCTCAGGATGATCTGTTTCAACTGTTCCTTCCCTTACCTCGTAGTACATCTGATCTTCTGGAAGCATGTAACCGTGCTCTACACAGTAGGCTTTGCAGAGGTCAATCTGCGCCTGGATTGAACTTGTACCACCTGACGGCTTGAGCTGGTAACTCCTGGCGTAGATGGCTGCCCGTTTCGGGGGTTCAGAACGATCAGGCTGCATCATGAGTTCCTCCTGTCTCTCGTTTCTCTGGTTGAGGTGGGAGAGAGAGTAATCTTATGACACGTGGATTTTTCTCTCTCAAACAACGCATCATGATACGTGCAAATAATGCACAAAACGCAATGACATCCGTCGATACGTTTTCTGGTTGCTGAATGGCTTCTTTGTGCTCATTTGACATTCGTTGCACTCCTTGCTATGCTGAAAGCGAGTTCTATCTCACTGCTTTCGATTATAACATAAGTGCATTTCTGGCGCGGATGAATGTTCTAATTCTATACATAATCATTGTATATCGTCACCTTCGCTGTGGTGCGGAGTGAAAGACCTGATACATAACGATTATGTAGTTTTGACCTCTCCCTCTGTGCTTAGATTCTCCTGTAAAAATTCGTTGGTGCCGTCTCGTGACTTGATCGCGCGTCACAAGGAACGCCGGTTTCCCCTGCAGGGGTTGGGTGTCGGAACGCCAGCGGAGCGCGTTCATCAATGCAGAACCCCCGCTCGTCTCAGCCTTGCACTCGACCAGATGCCGGAAAGGTGGAGACGCCAAGCCGCCCTGCTGTTCACCCGTTGCATTGTGAGAAACTCTACACCCACAATGCGATGAGTGGTGCGAGGGGTTTAAGCTTCTGCTGCGGTACTTAGCCTGGCATGTACCCATTCCCCCTCTAGGCTAGGAGTATAAAGTTCAGGTGAATACGCTGTGTATCCGTTGGGATGGCATTTCCATTCTTGGTACTGATCGACACGGTTTGTACCCCTGGCATTTGCAGTAACATGGCGATAGCCTCATCCTTGCTCTTGCCCCGAATCGTCAGCTTCATCTGGTCTTGCTGCGCCTGGCTGAACTGGTACACCCATGTACTGCTGATCTTCACCTGGAGGGTTGCGGTTCCCTGGCGGGTGTTCATCGTCGTTTTAGTGATGCTCGTCTGTAAGTCTCCAACCAGGCTGTAACCATGACCTAACTGTTTGGTCGCTTGTTGGGTCATGGTCTGCATCAGCAAACCGTCAAGGGCACTGGTATTATAGACTTCACCTGTACAGGTCTCGCTGACTGTGACACTTACCTGTGTTGCTTCACTTCCTGCTTTATGATCGGGAGTCACGGTAGAGGTACAGGGAACAGGGGTGACGAGGGTTTCACTGGATTGTATCTGCTGACTCAAATCGGCTTGAACGCTCTGATCTAAGCTCGCTTTGAAGCTCGACGCTACCCCGTTAATATCCTGCTGCGTCACCATCTGGAACGATCGGGCGTTCTGGCCTCCGCTAAAGAGGCCATTGCTCACGAACACATCATCA
>WNFA01000245.1_pt1 | contig 42341 bp, 35 predicted proteins | sample 5400481 | NCBI WGS metagenome assembly WNFA01 (sample SAMN13153340, study PRJNA577476) | soil metagenome | isolation source: 120 cm saprolite under Douglas fir tree site 2 hole 1 replicate 2 | place: USA:California | collected 2015-04-18 | reverse complement strand
GGTGGATCCTCACGAGGCATGGCAAGCTCCCATCGCCCGCTCCAGCGAGTCCGCGGGCGAAACTTCAGCCAGCGCGCCCCCAACAAATCACGATCAAAAAGTTAGCGAGGTAAGCGGCGAAGATCTTCCGCCTGGCACCATCCAGGCCTGTTATCGCCCCGGACCACAGACCCAGAATCGCCCGCGCCAAAGTCGCCCGCAACGGAAGCAATATGTAATCTGAGCTCGCGAGTCTAAAGTGGAGCGACGGGCGCCCTCGCCCGTCCGAACCGTGGGAGGATTGATGACAAGGTGGAGGATTTTCTCTCGGCTCAATCGAGACTGTCTACTGGACTCTGCACGCACCGCTCTCGCAGCAGTGGTTGCGATGCTTTTGGCTCGTCTGTTGAAGATGCCAGAATATTATTGGGCACCGATCTCGACGATCGTCATCGTGCAATCCACGATCCCTCATCGAACGCTGGGATGGCAACGATTTGTGGGGACCGCGCTGGGAGCCGTGCTGGGCGCAGCGTTGGCTACGTTCTTCAGTCCGAGTGCATGGGTTTATGCACTGGGAATTCTTTTGTGCGGATTGCTGGCGTGGTTATTGCGGGTGGAAGGCGCTTACCGATTCTCCGGGATTACTTTGAGTATTATTTTTCTGATTCCGCATACCAGTGCTCCCTGGATCGTTGGATGGCATCGGTTTCTGGAAGTGTCGCTGGGAATTGCGGTCGCGCTTGTGGTGACAACGGCGTGGTCGCTGGCGAAAACAACGGGTTGAGCGGGCCGCAGGGCTGCATCCGCTCTAGACTAATCCGCGATACGTGTTCAGCCATTGTTCGCGGACTGCTTCCCATGTGTAGTTTCGCGATTCATGGTGAGCACTCTGCGCGAGGCGAGCGGCGAGCGCGGGATCGCGCAACAAACCGATCACATTTGCGGCGAGAGCTTTTTCGTCGCCCACCGGTGAGAGCAATCCGGTGCGCTCGTGCTCGACTAGATAAGGCATGCACTCCGGCGAAGTGGTGACAACGGGAGTGCCCGCCGCGAAGGCTTCGATGACCGACAGTGGCATGTTGTCGAGCCACGAGCCGTTGATAAAAATGTCAGCCTGGTCGTAATACTTGCCTATTTCCCGATGCGACACGACACCGGTGAAGTTGACGCCGGTGAGATGCAAGTCCGCAACCAACTTGCGGATATCGGCTTCAAGCGGACCGTTGCCGACCAAGTCGAGCTGCGCATCGGGATATTCTTTTTTAACTTCGGCAAATGCCCGGACGACGACATCCACGCTGTAGTAAGTGGAAAAGCCGCGAGTGCAAACCAGGTGCGGCCGCAGCAGAGTGCGTTCGCGATAGCGGAACTGCGAGAGGTCGACGATGTTGGGCACGGCAGAAGCTGACAATCCGAATTCGCGAAAGACATCGACCAGGTAGCCGGATGGAACGACGATCTTATCGACGCGAGAGAGCACGAACTTGGCGGAGCGAAAGCGCTGGAGGTGGTCGCGGGCCTCGCCACTGTGATAGTTAATCATGGCCTTGATGCGGCGTGTCTTGCTGCCGCGCGTCTTCATTTTCGCGATCAGCCACGCGGGAGCGGGAGCGAGTAAGAATGACCAGTAGGATGCCGAAAAGATGTGAGCAATGTCCACGTCTTTGAGGCCGCGCCAGAGGTGCCAGAAGTAAATGGGCTCGCGCAGAATTGTGCGCAGGCCGGGAATGCTTTCCGCCCAAGCGAGGGCGCCGGGAAGCGGCGGATCGACGGCGAGGAAGCTGATGTCGATGTTGGGATCGTTCTGCCAGTGCCGCAGGAGCAAGTCCGCCTGGACGGATTGTCCGCCGACATAACGCAGGCTGGGCGCGACGATGCAGACTCGCAAGCGCGAGGCCGGACTTTGCTGGGCGGGCTCGCTCATGCGGCGGAATTCTTTCGGCGCTTTTTCTGAAGAAGCGCGACATAGAGTTCCACGTAGCGTTGGCGCACGCGATCGAGGCTGAAGTTTTCCTGTGCGAACTGGAGGGCGTTGCGCCCCAGTTGCTGGCGGAGCGCGGAGTCGGCGAGAAGTTTCTCGACAACATCGGCAAAGCTGGTTTCGTCGCCGGCGGGAATCAGGGCTCCGCGTTGATGGCTGAGTAGTTCAGAATTGCCACCGACGCCATAGGCGACCACGGGCAAACCAGCGGCCATGGCTTCGAGAATGACGTTAGACAAACTTTCGGAATCGGAAGTGAGGACAGCGACGTCGAGTGAAGCGAGAATGGCGGGCATATCCTGGCGATCGCCGAGGAAGATCGCGGAGGCACCAAGGCCGAGGCTCGCCGCTTCCCTCTCCAATTCATGGCGCAACGGCCCATCGCCCGCGAGAAGAAACTCGACATCCGGCATGCGCTGATGGATCTGCGCGGCGATGCGTAGAAATCCCGAATGATTCTTGTAACGATGATTCATGCGCGCGACCATGCCGACACGGGCAATACCGGGACGTTTAGGCAGAGCCGCGGGCGCTGCGCTGAAAGCCGCGGCTGGCAGTGCGTTTCCTATGATTGCGATCTTACTGGACGAGAGGCCAGAGGCGATGAGGCGATCAGCCGCGGCTTGCGAATTGCAGACTACGGCGTCGCACCAGCGAAACGCGGCGGTCTGAGCCCGGAATTGCGCGGGTGTCATCAGGTCTCCGAGTTGGCGCTGGCTGCCGATGACGACGGGCACGCGGGCAAGCTTGGCGGCGGGAATCAGCGTGAGATTGGTATAGAAATCGAAAGCGTGAGCGACTTGCACCTGATGGGTGCGAAGATATCGTCTGAGATTGAGGCGAGTGCGCAGCGACTGCCATCCATAGAGACTGCCGCCTAGCGCGAATTGGGCAGCGTCCGGGAAGTTGTGGGCGAGCGGGCCGCGGCGGCTGACGCAGCCGAGATGAGTTTGGAATTGTGGAGGAGTGAGATTCTGGGCGAGGACAGTGAACTGGCGCTCGGAGCCTCCCGTTTCAAAAGTATTGATCATTAGAAACAGGCGGATCGGCGCAGCGGGAAGCCCGGAAGGATCAGCTAGCGGTGTTGTGGTCAGGCTGGCAGGTTCGGTGGCGAGCACCCGATCATCCTCCCACCGGAGCGGAGGCGAGCGCGGCGGCGGAATTGGGCGCCTGGCGGCGAGAGTCGGCGACCACGGGGAGAGAGAACAGCCCGGCAGGCTTGACGTATTTTTCGAGGAAGTTGCGATGCCAGAGCTCGAACATCAGCAGACGCCATATGCGTCCGGTCATTGTTTTGCCGCGGCGGAGGTGGTCATCCATTAATTTTCGAACACCGTCGGCGGCAAAGTAACCACGGTCCAGGGTGCGGGGTTCGAGCAGGATCATCAGCATGTCTTTGAGTTCGTTGCGCATCCAGTGAACGAGCGGGAGCGTGAATCCCTGCTTCTGGCGATAGAGTGCCTCGCGAGGCACGCCGACGCGCTCCGCCAGTTTTCGTAGGATGTATTTTTGCTGGTTGCCGCGCAGTTTCCATTCGGGCGGCAGGCCCGTGACCCACTCGACGAAGACATGATCGAGGATGGGGACGCGGACCTCGAGCGAATTCAACATGCTCATGCGGTCAACCTTGGTGAGAATGTCACCGACCATATAGGTTTTGGTGTCGACGTACAGGAGCTGGTCGACCGGGTCTTTAGCTGGCGCCTGAGCGAAGTAACGGCGTAGAGCATTGCCCGGATCATCGCCGCAGGTCAGGATCTGGCGAAAATCGTGCGAGAGGAGCGGAGTATCGCGCTCGAACGCAGGCAGGAAAGATAGGTGGTCGATGTAGCGTTCCTGCCAGGGCAACGAAACGTTGTAGCTGAATTTACGGCCCTGCATGCTGTTGGGCAGACGCGGGAACACCTGGTCGCGGTAGAATTTGCGGGCCCATCCGGGAATGTGCTCGAAGATCCGGCGGCCGGCGTGAATGCGGTAACGATCGTATCCACCAAAGATCTCGTCGCCGCCATCGCCGGAAAGTGCGACCGTGACGTGCTGGCGCGCCATCTGCGAAACGTAGTAAGTGGGCAGCATGGAGGAGTCGCCGAACGGCTCTTCGAGCGAACTGGTGAGGTGCTCGACCGTCTTGACGACGTCCGGCTCAAGGATCATCTCGTGATGATCGGTGCCGAATTTGTTGGCGACGATGCGAGCGTAGTTGGCTTCGTTGAAATCGTCTTTCTTGAAACCGATGGAAAAAGTTTTGACCGGGCCGGAACTAGCGCGCGCCATCAAGGCAACGATGGTGGAGGAATCCGTGCCGCCGCTGAGAAAAGCGCCGAGAGGCACGTCGGAGATCAAGCGGATTTTGGTCGCTTCAAACAGACGCTGCTCTAATTCTTCCAGACATTCTTCTTCGCTCTTGGGCGGGTGCATGCTGTATTCGGGAAGGTCCCAATATTGGCGGATGCGGATCTTGCCGTCCTGAAACTCGAGCAGGTGCCCGGGTGGAAGCTTATGAATTCCGGTGAACGCGGTGATGGGATCGGGCACATATCCGTAATAAAGATATTCGAGCAAGCCCTGGGAATTGACTTCGGCAAGTTCAGGGGCGACCGCGAGGATCGATTTGATTTCGGAAGCGAAGTAGAGATTTCCTTTGTGGAACGCGTAGTGCAGGGGCTTCTTGCCCAGGCGGTCGCGGGCCAGGACCAATTTGCGTTTGGTCTTATCGTAGATGGCGAGGGCGAACATGCCGCGCAGTTTCTTGACGCAGTCGGCGCCCATTTCTTCGTAGAGATGAATAATGACTTCGGTGTCGCAGTGGGTGCGAAAGCGATGGCCGCGGCTTTCGAGCTCGGGGCGAAGGTCGAGGAAGTTGTAGATCTCGCCGTTGTAAACGATCCAGGAGCTGCGGTCTTCGTTGAAGACGGGCTGGTGGCCTCCTGAGAGGTCGATGATGCTGAGGCGGCGCATGCCGAGACCGGCGCCGTCGGCGACGTAGAGTCCCTCATCGTCGGGGCCGCGGTAAACGATCTGTTGGCACATGTGGTGCACGAGAGCTTCGGTGATATTGCTCTCGCGAGTTGTGCTCACTACTCCGGCGATTCCACACATGGTCTTTTTTCCGGATCCTCTGCTTCTATAGTTTTGCTTCTATAATTTCATGCTCACGGGAACAGCACCGGATTTCTCTGCCGATAGCGGCGCCTCGGCAATGCGTTTGAAGCGATAGTCGCGGTAGTCACCTGGATTGCCCTCGCGGCCGTCGCAGGCGGCGAGCAGGATGTTGGCCATCTCACGCGCGGCAACAAAGTGCAGCGTTTCCTTTCTGTCGGCCGCGCCGCTGACCAATGCGGCAAGAAAATTGCGGAAGCTGTCGCCTATAACGGCGTCTTTCTGGGTTGGGTCCATGCTATGGCAATGCAGTTTGATGAACAGCCAGTCGGGACGTCCGAGCACGCCGACCTGCGCCTGCTTCCAGAGGGACAGCCGGTGCATAGTTGCGGGATTGGCTCCGGTGATGGCGCCGTTGTCGAGAGCGGGCCGGGCAGAACGTAAGGTACGCCGGAAGTCGGTTACGAGCGGACCTTGCACCATGAGAGGAAAAATCCTCGGCACGCGGCCTGCAGCCAGGTCGTGTCCCTGACGGTGCGGCGCGGCTTGATCGAGCGGAAGAGCGCATTCGTAAACGGAATTAATCTTCTCAATCTGCGCCGGATGCCAGAAACCGGTGGGCATGGTCATGTCAGCATAGCACCCGGTGTCGGCAAGGATCTGCATTTCCGAATCGACGCCGCAGAAGCGTCCGTTGGCGGAGTTGGCGAGCGCGAAATTTCCGTGCACGAAGGCGTAGGCGGGAAGAGTGGAACCTTGTTCGAGGGCGAGGCAGCGATGGCCGAAGGCGAGGTGATCGCGGAATTCAACGAGCAAGCGCCGTGTGTTTTCGGCGGAGTCGGGATGCGACATGCCGTGATGCAAGTGGATCTCAACCTCTCCCCAGCCCCCGTGGCAGTGCTCGGCGAGCATCTCGAGCAAGCCCTGGTCATATTGTTCGGCGGGATAGAAGTAAGTGTGGACCAACGGGCGGCCATCGTGGTCGCGGTGGCCGTCCACCAGTTTGGGGTATTCGCGCGTCCACCAGTCGAGACGGCGCTCCTGCTCAGGGCGGGGGGCGCGCTTCTGGCCGCCTTCGGGAACGATGGAGGGCTCGAAATGGTCGGCCAGAGCAAGGATCAAGTGCACGGGTTCGCGGGCATGCGGGTTCAGTGCGCGCCAGGTCGCGGACGACAGAACCTTTTTGGCATAGGCGAGTTGTCCTTTGAGGCGCATTCCAGTCTCTGCTGCCCAAACCTAAAGGGGACACCTGAAGTCCCGGAAACTATGGTATCGCTAAAGCAATATCCTGATACGAAACGCAACACTGTTCGCGCCCGGCTAGCTTCCTCTCAACGGTTTGCGGCCACGCACCGCAACGGGCACCTCACCCACACGCATATCTTCCATGCTCATGGATTCATACCACCTGAACACCTGCTCATAGGTGTGTTTGGACTGATATTTTGCAGAATACCAATCGAAGGTGTCGAGCATTCGCGCTTCGTGATCTTTCTGGCGGTTTATCGGAAACAAGTGATACACCAGGTTCGCGGCGCGATGACCGGCAAGGGGCAAGCGCTTCAAGCCCTGTTGCAAGTTGTACGAAAGCGGGACGGCAACCTTCAGCAAGCCATGCAGGGTTTCGGGCTTCATCTTGAGGGTACAGCGACGCCAGATATCGCTGAAGCGGTACCAATTGTTGTATCCGCTGTAGAGCCAGACCACGAGAAGGCCGCCGGGCTTCAGATATTTGTCGAGCGCCTTGAGGGCGGCTTCACAATCGGGCGTATGCTGGAGCACCCCGATGCTATAGATGACATCGAAGCTCTCGGGAGCGAAAGGAAGGGCAAAAACGTCTGCCTGGAAGGCAATGAAGTCGCGGTCGGCAAGGTTTCTGGCGGCAACTTCGGCGGCGGTGCTCAGGTCAACGCCGACGACGCGCGCTCCCCAGCGGGTCGCCACTTCGGCGAAGCGTCCCGCGCCGCAACCGGCGTCGAGCACGAGTTTGCCGGTGAGGTCATCTGGGCGGAGGGCGGATTTTTCCAAGAAATGGCGCTCAGATTCCCGGTGCTCGTCATGGTCAAGCTGCGTCTGCTGATAACGCTGCCACTGAAAACCGAAACTCGCGGCGTAGTGTTGCTCGTCAACGAAGTGCGCGATGCCCCGCGAATTGGGATAGACACGCTTACAAGCCGGGCAGAGGAAGCCTCCATACTGGTCGCTATCGAGTCTCGAGTCGCAACTGAGGCAACGCACAATTGCCTGCACTTCAGCGGACAGGGGAGACTGCACCGGTCGTTCCGCGATCGGCATAAACCTCCAGGAAGTGACGCGGCTTTTTCGGCGGCGGCTGTGGCGTGCTAGGTCCTTGTTCTTGTTCTTTGACTGTCTGCAACAACGTTGCCGTAAACGCGACAGCAAAATAGGGGAAAAACTGGTAACCCTCGGGGGCAAAGCAAGCACCCACTACGAAGCCGACCAGCGAACTTTGCAATGCTCCGACGAACAAAACGATATCGGGATCGAGATTCTTCGTCTGTCTGAGGATCTTCAGATTCTTAAAACCACGGTAGAAAAACATGAGGTAAAGGATCAGCACAGCGATGCCGCCTTCGGCGCAGATCTGGAGGTAGGTCATGTGCACGTCGTGCCAGATGAGCGAGTAGGTGTAGAAGTTGCGAAGGCCAAGGCCAAGGACGGGATAGTGTTCGATGGCGTCGAGGGCACGCAACATGAGGTACTTGCGATCCTCGTAGGAGCCGTAAGCGGATTGATCGGTAGTGCTGTCGCCCGACAAGGCGGTAAAGCGATCATAGAGTTTTCCGCCGGCGGCGGCCATCACCACGGCGCCGACGATGCCGGTGGCCACAATCAGGTAAAAGCGCCTTCCCTTGATGCCGAAGAAGTAGAGAGTGACACTGCCGCAAATTACGAGGTCGATAAAACCGGCGCGGGATGCGGTCATGAAAATGGCGACCATCATCACCAGCATTCCGCAAAGCCAAAGCACTTTGACGACGGTGTTCCTGGCGGTGACCATGAAGGCCAGCGCAAACGGCATCGATAACACGATGGCGAATGCAAGATCGTTTGGGTTCGTATAGATGCCACCCAGCACACCTTCGAGGCGGGGCGTGCCGTAGCCCTTGATGATGGCGACGGCACAAACGACGACCACACAAAACACCTGGATAAAGATGATTCGCCGCAAGCGGTCAAAGGTGGTAATCAGCAGAAAGACCAGCACCCATGCGATGTAGATTTTCGAAAAGTCGATGGTGCGAATCAAGGCACCGCCCCTCCACACAGGGGACAGAACTGCTCCAAGGTAGAGAAGGCCGATCATGGTCAGGAGGAGTCTTGATTCCTTGGGCAGATCCTTGAGTGTGCGTTTGGTTCTACCCAGGGCGCTGAACAATCCCCACATGGCCAGGATCGCAGTGATCTTGGCGAGCGGGAAAAACTTGAGACCGGGAATCCAGTCTTCCGGGCGGGCACAATAAACCACGAAGAAACCGCAAAGCCAGAAAAACGCGCTCTTGGTCGGGTCCGCGGCTCGGAAGGACGTGCGTCTTCCGGAGATTTCCGCCCGTACTGTATTGCCGTTATCGCCGATGGCCACAAATGCCTCTTTTTCTTTTAAGCTTTCTTTTCCGCCAAGCGCGCCGGAATCGTGCGTACCGCAAAAGATTTCTTTTCCGCTACCGACTGCAAGACTTCGCTGAAGCGCTCACCGATCGCCGGCCAGTCGTAGCGGGCGGCGGTCTCGACGGCGGCTTTTTCGTAACGGCGCCGCAATTCCGGATCGCGCAACAGCATGATGACCGCCTGCGCGAACGAACGGGGATCGTCGGCCAGAATAATGTCGCGGCCGTGATGAACATCCAATCCTTCAGCCCCGACAGTGGTGGAAACGACGGCCTTGGCGGTCGCCATGGCCTCGTAGATCTTCAGACGCGTACCGCCTCCGATGCGCAGGGGCACGATGACTACGGCGGACTGGCGCAGATGCTCGACGATCGAAGGCACACGTCCGGTAACTTCGATCGAGCCATCGTTATTAGTATTAGTCGAATTCGAGGCCCACTTCTGAACCCGGCGGTCGGGATTGCGGCCGACGATCCGGAATCGCGCCTGCGGCACTTCGGCCTTGATCGCGGGCCAGACTTCACTGCAAAAATATTCGACGCCGTCAACGTTCGGCTCCCAGTCCATGGCGCCGACGAAGGTGATGAGGGGCGCAGACGCGTTCGCATCGGATGCGGCGGGATCAGGGCGATAGTGCGCGAGATCGACGCCGGTGGGGACGACGGTAACGCGATCGCCGTCCACCCAGCGCGTCATGAGGGAGCGATCGTTTTCGGAGACGGCAATTACATGCTGGAACTTGCAGACGGCGGCGCGCTCGTAGCGGAGCATCTTGCGAAATTCCATTCGGTACATCATCCTTTTTGCGGGATTGCCCGCGGTGGCGGCGTGGCGGCGCCAGATTTCGCTTTCGACGTTGTGCTGGAACAGCACACTTGGGATGCTGAGACTCCCGGGAAAGTTGACCGCAGCATCCAGGAAATCGCAGACGGCGACGTCGAAGCGCCGCTCGCGGAACCAGGTCTGGAGCTGCTTCTGGACCGGAGCGTGAGCAAAGCGGCTGACCGCATACGGCGGCTGGGCGCTGAGATGAGCCAGATAGTCGAGGCCGCGCACGGCTCCCAAAAGTTCATGCTTGCCGGTGCAAACGGCCACCGCGCCGGGCAACTGCTGCTGCAGATTGCGCTCATAGTCTGGGTCGGGCGTTCCTCCATAGTAGGAATAAAACGTAAGCTCATGCCGCGCGGACAGATATCGCAAGACGTGGTACGTGCGGATATTGCCGCCGTTCTGCACGGGGAGGAGCTTATCGGCTTTTACCCAGAGAATTCTCATACCGGATCTTCTTATGTCGAGCTTCTTATGTCGATCAGCGAACCCAGATTGCCTTTCTGCCAGTGACAAAGTTGATAAAAGCGACGATGGCGGCGGAATTGAGGACGACGAAAGTGCGCGCAGGATCGGCAATGCGCGAGAGCGGGCCGATCTTGACGCCGGCAAGCGCGGCCAGGCTGAGCGCGTAAAACGCAAGCTGCACCCCGAGCGCGGCACGAAAGAACGGCTGCGGCAGGAACATGGAGGCGATCAGAAGCGCCAGCAAGGCAAAGGGCACGGCCAATCGGGAGAGTTTGTGGGTTATGAATTCGAATCGGATCGCGTTTTGTGAGCTCAACAACCATGGAGCAAGTTGGAGAAGCTGATAGTTGCCGCTCAGGGTGCGAACCTTGCGGGAAAATTCGCGGCCTTCGCCCAAGTCGGGCGAGTCCCAGGCGCGAGCGCGGGCGTCGAAGATGACGCGAGATCCCCTGCGCACGATCTGCATGGGCAACAGCACGTCGTCGAGGATGGTGCCCGAGGGCAATGGGTCAAGCAGAGTCCGGCGGGCACAGTAGATGGCGCCGGTGGCGCCGGCTACAGAACCGGAGGCGGACTCCAGTTCCCGAATCTTCTTTTCCATGCGCCAGTACAACCCCATTCCGTCTCCCGTCTCTCCGCTCGTGGGATCACCCAGCATCAATTCACCGCTAGCGGCGCCGACATCGGGGTCGGCGAAATTCTCGATCAGCAAACGCAGAGCACTGGATTCGATCTGCTGGCGGGCGTCGGTAAACAGCAACACTTCCCCGGTCGCCAGTTTGATTGCATCATTGAGGCCAGCGGCTTTGCCCTCGGATGCCGGTTTTATCAGGGTTCTTAATCGTGTTCGAACCCGGGAATCGCGGGCATAGTCGGCGAGAATGGCGGGCGTGCGGTCGCTGGAACCGTCGGAGACGACGACGAGGTCCAGCTTCGCGTGGGGATAGTCGAGCGCCAGCAGGTTCTCGAGCTTGCGAGCGATTAGTGCTTCCTCGTTGCGCACGACCATCACGGCTGTGACCGCGGGTGCAGCGGAGCTTTGACCGGAACTTCGGCGCACCGGACGCGGCGACCACCGGCTGCGCAGCCACAACCACGCCGGATAGCCCAGATAAGAGTAGCCGACCAGCGCGGCCGCGATCCAGAAGATGTACTTCATCTTCGTCATTATTGCGCACCCCGGCGCAATAGGACGGTCTTGACGGTCAGGAACATGATCAGCAGATCCAGACCAATCGAAGCGTTCTTGATGTAGAAGAGATCGTACTGAAGTTTTTCGAGCGAATCCTTTACGGTGCTGCCGTACTTGTACTTGACCTGCGCCCATCCGGTGAGGCCGGGGCGCACCATGTGACGCACGCCATAATAAGGGATCTCTTTGGAGAGCCACTCGATGAATTCCGGGCGCTCGGGACGCGGGCCGACGAACGCCATATCGCCCTTGAGCACGCACCACAACTGGGGAATCTCATCAAGGCGCGAGGAGCGGAGAAACTTGCCCACGCGGGTAACGCGGGGATCGTTATCGCCAGCCCATTTCGGACCGCTCGCGGCTTCGGCGTCCTCGCGCATGGTGCGGAACTTCACGACCTTGAAGATGCGTCCCGCCTTGCCCACGCGCGTCTGGGTATAGAACACGGGCCCCTTGGAATCCAGGCGGATGGCGAGCATGATCAATGGAAACAGAGGCAAGGCGAGGATGAGACCAATCAGCGAGATGATAAAGGAGACCACGCGGCGAACCAGGATGAAGGCGGCGCTGCGACGGAAGCCCTGGCCAAACACCAGCCAACTGGGAGAGAGTTCCTCGACCTCAATCTTGCCGGAGATCTTTTCCAGCCACGAGGTGGCTTCTTCGATCTGGACGCCCTGCATGCGAAGTTGAAGCAGTTCCGTCATGGGGATGGTACCGCGGCGATCGGGCATGGCGACGATGACGCGATGGACTTTTTGTTTGTGGACGACTTCCATGAGGTGCGCCGCCACGGAGTCGCGGGTTAGCGCGCCTTCCATTTTGCCCGTCCAACTGGCGATCTCGACGCCGAGTTCAGGATTCTGGCGCAGGCCCTGGACCACTCGCTGGGCACGCTCGCCGGTACCGAGGACGTAAACGCGCTGGACCAGAATGGGCAACTGGATCAGCCAGGTGAAGCCGAGCCGCCATCCGAACAGGGCGACAGTGAGGATGAGCAGGCCGACCGCCGAAGAACCGCTCCCCAACAGATAATCAGGCCGTACGTAAGCAACGCCCGCCAGGATGAAGGCAAGCACGCCGGGAACCATGAGCAGGCGAAAATAAAGCTCACCTTTGGTATTGAGGCGCGCGGTGTCGTGCAGGTCGAGCCAGTGCGAACACAGCAATACCAGCACCGTGACTCCGAGGATCTTAAAGTAGCCGCCTTCGTAGTTGAGTACCAGGTAACTGTCTTCGCGAAGTTCGTACACTGCCCCGAGCAGGAACGAGGCCCCAACGATCAGGGCCTCTCCGATCAGCAGGACCAGAGTACGAACTGGATAATAGACATTGAAGAGCCGGATCAACTTGGCCTCGGTTCAACTTCATCTCGATACTAGGCTTGGCTGTTCACGGCCTCGCCATAGTAGTACTTTGACTGCGCAAGCTTTCCGGACGGGGCTCCGTTAAGCACAACTCCGAGCAACAGCTTGTCAGGGAATTCTTCCCGGGCACGGCGAGCCAAATCGGAAGGCGTCGAATTGGAGCGCACGACCATGAGGATGCCGTCGCAGGAACCGGCAACCAGTGTGGCATCCGACACGGGGATGACGGGTGATGTGTCGAGAATGATCCAATCAAACATGGACTCGACGCGCTGCAGAAACAGCTTCAGACGGCCATTGGAGAGGAGTTCTGGGGCGCTGGGAACGGTCCGGCCCGCGGGTAGGAAGAACAGGTTTTCCATGGGCCCGCGTTGCAGGGGCGCGAACTCGTCGCATTCGCCCAACAGATATTCGGCCAATCCGGGCGACTGGGCCGCCCCGAGGTGGCGGTGCATGCCGGGGTTGCGCAGATCGGCGTCGATAACCAAGGCGCGGCGCCCGTGCTGTCGCACCATGACCTGGGCCAGATTGGCGGCTACGAAAGACTTCCCTTCCTTCGGAAGCGCGCTGGTTACCATCAGCCGTTTCAGCGGCATCTTCTCGCGGATCTGATAGAGACGGTTGCGTAGGGTGCGGAACTCTTCCGCACCGACGCGACTGTCGTCCTCCTGGAAAAAGAGCATGGTGCGCGGATCCGGACTCCATTCGGTCTGGGGGCAGCGGGCCACCAGCGATTCGTAGCTCAATCCGGAGGTCATGGTTGGCGGAGTGGCCATCATTGGTTGCAGCGAAGGCATGTTTTCGCGTTGCTCTTCGGGTTGGTTGTAGGCGGGCTCGACGTGCGTCCCCATGGAGGTTGCTCTTTCCTGCTCGGCGCGTTTTAAAGCGTCATGGATGCGGCTCATAGTTTCCCTTCCTTGGGGAGATCGTGTTGTTCTGATTGGCGCAACCGGTCGGCCAGTGTTGCCAAGGTGCGTAAGGCTTCGACCAGATCAAACTTTTCCGATGATGGAGGAACCGGCGCGATCATGGCTGCGGCGGCGCTTCCATCGCTCAGATCGAAATCGCGTGCGACCGAATCGACGACTTCGGCGGAGACCGTCTTCTTCTGATCGACGAACGCGCTGACCAGGCAGTGCTCGCAGAGGAGGTTGATAATGCGTGGGATGCCCAGGGCATAACGGAAAATCGCGATGGTGGCGTCGGATTCGAAAATTGGTACGCCATTCGACCCCGCAATGCGGAGGCGCTGAGTGATATAGGATTTGGTTTCCTCAAGATTGAAAGGATGTGTTTTAGCCCGCAGAGTCAAGCGCTGACGCAACTGGCGTAACTGGGGCTGCTTCAGACGCTGTTCGAGTTCGGGCTGTCCCACCAGAACGATCTGGAGGAGCTTCTCGGTGAAGGTCTCGAGATTGGTGAGCATGCGGATCTCTTCAAGCACTTCGTCGGAGAGGTTCTGGGCCTCGTCGATGACCAATACCGCAGTCTCACCGGCGCGATAGCGATCGAGCAGCCAGTTATAAAGGCGCTGCAGGAGCTGGCTCTTCGACTTGGTATCGCAGGGAATGCCGAAATCGGCCATCATGAAATCGAGGAGCTGGGGCACGTCCATGCGCGAGTTGAAGATGAAGGCGGTAGCCACCTGCTGCAGGCGGAGCCACTCCATCAATTTATTGATGAGCGTCGTTTTGCCGGTGCCGACCTCGCCGGTAAGCAACACGAAGCCCTTGCGGCTTTGTATGCCGTAAGTGAGGCAGGCCAGCGCCTCTTCGGTGTGCCGCGTGAGGAACAGATAACGCGGGTCCGGATTGACGTTGAACGGGTTGGCGCGAAGGCCAAAAAATTCTTTATACATAGACTTGCGCTAGACCTCGACGTTCTCGTGTTCTTTTGGCGAGCCGGGATCACTCCGGCCCCAGAAGCGGCGGCGTCCGTTCCCGTTGACGGCGGCTTCGTCTCCGTCCTCACCGAGCCAGGGCACGGAAATCAGGAGAGGCAAATCCATGATGGCGGCAGCATCTTTTTCGGTGCGGATCGATTTGTCACTGAACTCCAGCCAGATGGCGATGAGCAGGCCGAGCGCCAGACCGGCACCCAGGCCTCCTGCGGCAAACAGCGGGCGGCTAGGGAAACTGGGAGAATCCGGCAGGCCAGCCGTGGCCAGAATTTGCATCTGCTCGCCCTGCTGCTGGGTCTCCATGCTGCTGCCCAAGTCGGCGGAGTATTTATGGGCCAGCAGGTCTTTGTAGAAGGCCTGGGCGTTATCGCTATCGCGGGTGAGCACTTTATATTGCTCTTCGATGCCTGGGCTCATCGCGGTGCGGCTCTGGTAGACGCCAATCTGGCTTTGCAGCCTCTTTTGGTCCAGGGTGGCCTGCTCGATCACGCCCTGGTACTGGTGAATCTGGAGACGGAGCTGGCGGATTTCAGGCGGTTCGGTGGCGCTCGCCTTCTCGTTACTGTCTGTGGCGGTTTTGGCAGCAGCGGCGGCGTTGATCTGTTTCAGCTTTTTTTCGATTTCGGCGATGTCAGCCTTGGTTTTGATCACGTCCGGGTGATCGTCGGTATACCGCGCCTGCAGTTGCAGCAATTGCCCCTGCAGTTGGGTCAATTGTTGTTCGAGGGTCTGCGGATTGCTACTGGACTGCGAACTCTTCCAGGCGGCGGTCTGCTGCGCCAGCATGCTTTCGGTATAGGCCTTATCCTGTTGGGCGCGGCCCAGGGTCTGGGTGGTGGCATCGAGTTGCGAATTCAGAGACATCAGGATGCGCATGTTGTTGTCGGCGTCACCGGGTAGCTGCCCCATGTATTGCTTTTTGAAGTTGGCGAGCTTGGAATCCTGCTCGTCAATGGCGCGCTTGGCTTCTTCGAGTTGGCGGCCGAGGAACTCGGTGGTGCCCTGGGCGACCTCGGCGCGAGTGCGCAGGTTTTCATCCAGGATCAGCGAAGTCATGGCATTGCAGATTTTTTGCGCGCGCAACGCGTTGCTGTCGGTGTACGCGACATTGAAGCCGGGCGCGGGCTCCTGGCTGGCAGAACTCTTCTTTTGCTTGGCGCCGGAAGCACCCGCCGCGTTAGCGGCAGCGCTCATCGAGGTAATCACCGGTTCGACACGCATATTTTGGTTGATGTCTTCGATGAGCTTGCCCTCTTCATCAGGCTTGACCAGGTTGAGGCTCTGAATCACGGGACGCAGGCGGCTGGGGCTCAGGACCTTCTGGCTCAGAGTCTGGATGCGCTGGATGAAATCGGAAGTGATGACCGGCTGAACGTAGTTGGCGGGCATCTTCTGGGGTTCTACCAGAACCGTGGCCTGGGAGGTATATTTCGGCGGGAAGACATAAGAGACCATGAAGCCCGCCAGCGGGGCAAGCAGGGCTGGGATCAAAATGGGTTTAAGACGCCGCCGTAGCATCGCCAGATAATCGTCCATCGTCAGTTCGCGGTTCTCACTCATACAGTTCACCAATCCGGCCGCGAGGCGGCCAAAAAATTATTCGATACGAGTCGGCGTGGGGTGCCATTCCACCCCAATGCTGCCGACGTTCCGATGAGAAATCCTGCCGGTCGAGCCACTAAAGGTAACCGGAACATTGAAAGCCACCTCGCTGAAGCGATAAGCGGCAAAGAACTCGTAGGTACGTCCCAGGTGTTTGCGGAAAACGGCACCAGCAGAGCCTTCGTCATAGCTGGCCGCATTCAGGCCCCCAATCGGCACACCCTGGAGTTTCTTATTATGGGAGTAGCTCAGATCACCATAGAAGTCCCAAGTACGTCCCAATGGACGGGTATACAAGACCCGCGCAGCTTGCGTGCTGGCGCCGGCGAAGAAGCCCGATCCGGTCGAAGTAAACTTGTCGTAGGTCGCATTGATCGACGAATGGGCGAACTTGTAGCTCAGCTGGACGCGCGCGCTCAACGACCAACGATTGGCGTAGCCACCCTGTTCCATCACGGTGTATTGCGGACCCGCTCCGGCAGTCAAGCTCATCCTACCGCTGATGTGATACTTCCACCGCAGATTGACGATATGGTTATAAAACTGGCCGCCGGTATCTTCCGGAAATTGAAACAACTGATAAGCGTAGACCAGGCCGATCTGATCTCGGCGCGAAATCAGATGGCTGTACCCGGCCTCAACCGTGACCTGGTCGCTGTTGAGCAGAGTATTGGTGGGGTCGTAGAAATGAGCGTTGCTGAATCCGCCCGCTGCGGTAATCGCGGAGACAGGACTGATGGCCTGAACCGCATCAAGAATCACCGTGTTCGCGAGCCGTGGAATGTTTCCGATCGAACCAAGCTGACCGCTGCCGAAGACGTGTGCGCCGGGCAAACCACCACCTAGCCCTGCAGTGCCGCCGCCGGTGGCGAGACCGAACCCCGGGACACCGCCAAAGGTGCCAACGGAGAAGGAACCGTCGGGCAAGTAGGTGAAGGAGTCGCGCAGGGTGGCCTGACCAGTTCGCCAGCGCGTCACCGCTTCCAGGCCGGCAGCTTGCAATTGCTTCACCTGATAAGGATTGGCGTAGAATGCTCCCCCCCCGAGGTACTCGAGAAAGAGATCACTCTTGGGCCAGAATTGCTGGAGGTCAAGAGCTCCGAGAACTCGGGTGACAGAATCCAGATTGTTCCCGCTGATCTGGTTGCCCCCGTTCGTATCCGCCGATTCGCTTACCTGCACAGCTGGCGAGATGAAGCTCCGGGTGGCGGTATGCAGATCGAGTACGGGTTCGTCCAGGCCAGATACGGGTGGGTTCTCTGGGCTCAACACCGGAGCGTTCTGGCCGAAGGCCGGCGCCGGCGCGGGAGTGGTCTCGGTCTGAGGCTGGGAAGTGGTCTGGGCGGCCGCGCAGATGCACATCCCGAAAACCAGCACCGCCAACCGGATTTTTGGCGTTCTTTCCATGCTTTTCACCGTAGATCTCTCGCGTAGATCCCTTGCAGGGACCGCGTTCTTTTACGGGACGACAATTGTATCTCCCGGCTGCAATAGATAGTTCTGTTCAATCTGCTCACCTTTGAGCAGTTTCTTGTAGTTAACAGGCAGCTTCTGCTGCTTGCCGTTCTCGATGCGCAGGACGTAAATTCCCTTGATCTTGGCGAATTGATTCAGTCCGGCGCTGGACAATGCCTGCAGAACGGTCATGCTCGGCAGCATAGTCATTGGGCCCGGATGAAGGACCTCGCCATTTATGAAGATCCGCTTGCTGTTGATCTGAGTCACGACCACGGTGACGCGTGGGTCGGCAATATACTTTTTCAGCTTCTCCGTTATCGAGTCGGCCAACTGTTTGGGCGTCATGCCCGCAGCCTGCACATCGTCGAGCAAGGGAAGAGAGATTTTGCCATCGGGACGCACCGGCAAAGAGGCGGTGAGATCGGCTTCTCTCCACACGGCAATGTGGAGCGCATCCTCGGGGCCGATAACATACTCGGGTCCGGCTTGGCTGGTAGAAGCTGCGGTCGTTGCCTTGTCGGATGCGGTCTTATCGGAAGCGGTCTTGTCGGAAGCGGAACTGGCAGCGGGCTGGGCGGGCGCAGCCTGCGCCAACGCGATACTGCCGATCAGGATTAGTGCCGCAGCCGCCGCTTTCCATATTGATTTCATATCTTCTCCTCTAACCTCCCGTACTCCTCTCAGGCCCTGAGCGCACGATCAGGCCCCGTATTCCTGGTATCCGATCTGTTTCAGCTTGTAGAGAAGCGCTTTGTAGCTGATCTGCAACTCCTGCGCGGCCCGGCGCCGGTTCCAACGGGTGCGAGTCAAGACCTGAAGAATGATTTCCCGCTCGGCTTCGCGGGAGGCAGCGCGCGCCGCATCTTTCAGAGAAATCTTCTCGCCGTTCCCGACGCGATCGACGCGCCGCAAAAGGGAGCGTAGTCCTCCCATGGCAAGCGTCTCATCGCCGAGCCCGACAATCGCTCGAGCCGCGTCTTTCAGCTCGCGAATGTTGCCCGGCCAGTTGTATTCCAGAAAGAAATTTTGGGTTTCGGGACTGAGCACTGGTACGGCCCGGCAAAAGTCACGGGCAGCGGCCGAGAGAAACCAGTCGCGCAGAACCGGAATGTCCTCTTTCCGCTGGCGTAAAGGAGGCAGCCGCAAACAAACTCCGCTGATTCCATAATAAAGGTCTTCGCGGAACTTGCCAGCCTTGACTTCGGGTTCCAACTCGCGCGAGGTTCCGCAGATGAAGCGAGGCACGCGGCGCTGCGCGTCCTCATTGCCATTCAAACCAATCTGACGAACCAGTTCCTTTTGAGCCGCCGCAGTCAGGTCTCCCACTTCCTGAAGATAGACAGTTCCACCTTGACCGTCCCGAGCAGCCAGAATTTCTTCGCTCGCTTCAAGTCCCTGATAGACGTGAAACGGCTCGGCCGCGCGGCGGGAAAGAGCGTGAATGCGCGCTGCCACCGCTGCCTTGCCCGAACCGTGCTCGCCCACCACCAGCATAGGAACGTCATTCTGCGACAGCTCGCGGATCATGGCTTCTACGGTGCGCATGCCAGCGCTGACGCTCTCGATCCAGATACGAGCGCTTCCGTTCTGCGGTGCTCCGGCAGCTGCGAGGATTTCGGTTCCGTCGATGTCCATACTATTGCGCTTCGCTTCGCACAAAGGCTTATTCAGTCTAGAGCACCCTCGCTGCCAAACCAGTCAAAATATTTGCTCGGCATTGGAACCATATATGCTTTAGTTTCAATGAGTCGCTTACAATACCTGTTGTCGTCGACGTACTCCTACGTTATCACATTGCGGACAAATGGGAAATTTATTGCCCACCTCTTATGTACTTCGCGGGCATTACTTCCCACCTGCCTTGGGGACAAAGTCCTAACTCTCGGGGTTTCGCACATCTTTCGACCCGTCCAACGTGATCGCTTCGTCTCTAACGGATTCATTATGCTCGGCTTGTTCATGGGGGCTATTGTGCGGTTTCGGTGAAGACGGCGGAGGCGGCTACTCCGGTGGCGGTGGCGGTGATGGTGATGGTGATGGTGATGGTTCCGGGGGACGGCGGGAGCGTATAGAACTGGGTTACCGTTCCGGAGTTGCTGGTGGTGCCGGGATTCAGGCAAAGATCGCGGACAGGCGTTGCATTGAGCGCGGAGCTGAACATCGAATCACCAGGGGACAGGGAAGACGCACCGGAATGGATTTCCCCAGCGTCAGGTGACAAATGGTGGCGCATCGCCTCGTTCGCTCCACAAAATACAACCGCCAGGGTTTCCCCGTAAGATTTGGAACGCCGGGACGGAACCCTACCGGGAAATAAAGTATCTAGACGAACTGGCAACAATCAGATGCAGCTTTACACCCCGAAGTTGGTGACACCACGATCCCACTTACTCGGGTAGACGCAGACTCTTGTACATCTACATTTCTTGCTGCAGGAGAGCCAGGAATTTCATGTAGCACATCCGAAGCCCAGCCCCTAAAGAGAGTTCGATTTAGTAAAACTTGCGGTGTCGCTAAAGGAATACCCTGATACGAAACCGCGCTGTTCCGCATTCGCGTGAAGATGCGCCGCTTAAAGCTTTTCTATTTATGCTGCGGAATTTATAGGACGCAACATCAATAATCGAAGCGGAGGCGGAGAGAGAGAGTGCGGGGCGCACTGATTGCGGTGCCGGAAAATACGCTGGCAAAGTTGATCACGTTGAGGCGGTCGTTGAGATTACGAATGTCACCTTGAAGGCGCACAGCACGCGATTCTTTCCTGTAGAGATCGAGGGCAGCGGAGAGATCGACCGATAAGGATGGGCGCACGCGTCCCGCGTTGAGGTTGACGCGATCGACTACGGCCTGGCCGAATTCTTCGACGAGGGTTGCGGTGCTCTCGCCGTTCAGTTCGACGGGAAGGCCGGTGCCGTAAGAAGCGCCGACGGACGTCCAAAAGCGCGACCAGGGCTGGTAACGGAGCTGGCCGTGCGCGGTGTGGCGCTGGTCCTGGGAAATCCAGATGCGGGCGTTGGAGTTGAGGAGTTCGGCGGCGTCCTGACCAAGAAATAGTCCGCCGACCACGGGAAGACGCGCAGAGGCGACCATATAGGAGTAATTGAGCCAGGCGGACCACGGGCCCCACTGCGGGAGCGCGAACTGGCTTTCGGCGCCGTAGATGTGGGCAGAACTGATCGCTATCGGGAAGCTGACGCCGGTATCGAGGAGGACATCGTCGTCGGCGAAATTGCGGGTGTCGCGCTGGAAGATATTGGCGGAGATGTGAGCTTTGTGGAAGAGCACCTTGGTAGCTCCAAGTTCGTAATAGTTGGCGCGCGAAGGCCGGAGCGTGAGTTGCGCGGCGGTGCCATCGAGAGTGCGCACTTTGGCGGAGGTGCTGAGGAGCAGGTTCTCGATGGCGGGCGTACCGAAGGCGCGGTCGTAGGATCCGCGAAACACGATGCCGAGTTTGGGGACGTACCATGCGAAACCGAAGCGCGGGCTCCATGCGGACTCTGTGACGCGAACGCTGTAATGGTCGAAGCGAATTCCGCCGCTTAGATTCAGGTTGCCAAAGTGCGCGTTGTCCTGGACGAAGAACGCCTGCTCGCGGTCGTCACCGGATTGGTGGAAGAAGAAATCGAGTGGCGTTGAGGGATCGAAGATGGGACGGCAAGTTCCGTCCGGCTGGCAAATCTCGGTGGCGGTGATGTGGTAGGAAAATTGTTCGTGAACGAAGCTGTAGATGGAATCGGCTCCGGCTTTAATTTCGTGATTGTGGAAGTTGGCGGCGACGGTGGCGCTGACATAGCCTTCGCGAAAACCGCGTTCCTGAAACGGTTGAATGGGCCAGGAAGATGCGTTGGAAGTGAGTGCGGCCTCGTCATCGCGCACGCGTCCTTGCACGGTGCCGAGGACATTGGAAGAGAAAGTGTGCTGATACGAGACCTGGCCTGAGACTTCCCGATTGCTGCGATCCTGGCGCTGCAAGTTCTCCTGCTGGATGAGTTCGTTCGGAACGAGAAATCCGGCGCGATCGAAACTCAACGAGAGGCGGAGACGGTCTCTATTAGTGAGGTCACGCTCGAAGCTCGCTTTGATTCCGGCAAGGGTCGCGCTATTGGTGAAGTTATCGAGCACTGGGGGATCGAGAAAGCGGTCGGTGCGCGCCGCGTCCATGGAGAGGCCGAAGACATTGCGGCCGTCGAAATAACTGGTGCCGAAGTAAGCATTTGCGGTGTCAAAACTTCCTCCGCCGAGAATGGCGGTGCCGTGCACGCCGTGCGCGGGATTGCGGTCGGTCGTGGTTTCGACTATGCCTCCAATCTTGCGGCCGAATTCAGGAGGAATGCCCGAGGTGTACGTCTTGACCGACTGCGCATCGTCGAGATCGTCGGAGGGAGAAAACGTGGGGGAACGGTTGTTAAGGATGGGAAGTCCGTCGACGACGTACTGCGTGTCGTATTCGGAGGCGCGGGGATGGACGACTCCATTGGCCTCGAGCACCCAGCCGGGTTGCGACTGGACGACATCGACGGCCTGGCGTCCGGGAGTGGTGGCGGCCCAATCGCGCAATGCGGGAGCGCCGAGTTGGTAAGTATTGCCGGGGTTCGTGGTATCGAGGAGCGTATCGGAATCTTTTACTTCGACGGTCTGGGCGACGGTGGCGACTGAAAGGACGACGGAGATCGTCTGCGGTAGCTCGGAGCGATCTCGATCAGCGAATTGTAGGGGGCGAATCCGGCGTGTTCGAGGGTCAGATGGTAAGTACCCAGAGGCAATTTTTTGGCGCTGTATTCGCCGCTGGGAGCAGTGTCGAAGGTAAGTTCGAAGTGGCTTGCCTGGCTGATGAGAAAGCCGTGAGCGGGCAGGACGGCGCCGTCGGAATCGGTGACAGCGAGGCGGAGTTCGCCGGAGCGATCCTGCGCGCGGAGCGGTGGGACGAGCAGGAGAAGGAAAGCGGCGTTGATCAGGACTGCGTTGATCGAAAGACGGCGCAGATGGATTCTCCGAGGTCGGCGGGGGGATGCCTTGGGATATTTTACAGCGATGACGAGCGGAGGCTGTTGGACATCAGCGCTACTACTTTCGGGCGGGAGGGGCGTGCTGTTCCTATATGAGCAGCCCGCTAGAGTGCTGCCCGTTCGGACCACGACATTCCGAAATGGTGGAGGCGCTGGAGATGCGGCCGAGCTGCGCTCGGCTTGGACAACCGGGGGCGGCTGTCCGTAACCAATCTTTGGACGGGCAAGGCGCCCGTCCAAGCATGGCCCGTCCCCACACATGCTAGGGCGAACCTTGGTACGGTGATGGGGGTCACGGTTTTTTGTGAGATTCGAATTCCCATTCCTGGGCTCGGTGGACGCGGCGCTGACGATGGATGCTGTCCGAGCTGGAAAGACTGCTACAGTAAGAATCTGCACACCGACGAGCCGGAGGTGCAAAATGGAAAATCCAAGGAGAAGGCTCGCTATGCGCATCGCGGTGGTCGGTTCCGGGTACGTGGGGTTGGTAACGGGAGCGTGTTTTGCGGACCTGGGGCATGAGGTTGTCCTGGTCGATAACGACGAGAAGAAAATCGCGGCACTGAGGAACGGAGAGGTGCCGATTCATGAACGATTTCTGCCGGAGCTGCTGGCGCGGCACCGGGAACAGCGCATCAAGTTTTCCGGCGACTTGCAGGCGGCCACGCGCGAGAGCGAGGTAGTGTTCATCGCGGTCGGGACACCGCCCACCGAGAGCGGCGACGCGGATCTTTCGTATGTCGAGTCGGTGGCGCGGGAAATATCCGGCGGCGTGGACGAATACAAGGTGGTGGTGGAGAAGAGCACGGTTCCGGTGTATACGAGCCAGTGGATTCGCACCATCATCATGAGGAATGGAGCAGATCCGTCGCTGTTCGATGTGGCTTCGAATCCGGAATTTCTGCGAGAAGGGACGGCGGTCACGGATTTTCTCTACCCCGACCGTATCGTGGTGGGAGTCGAGAGCGAGCGGGCCGCGGAGGTGATGCGCCAGCTCTACGGGCCGCTGACGAGCGCATGGTACTACGGGCGGGCGGAAGCGATTCCACGTCCGGAATCGGCCGCAGGAAAAACGCCGCCTCGGTTGATCATCACCAGCACGAAGAGCGCGGAACTGATCAAGCACGCTTCCAACGCATTTCTGGCGATGAAGATTTCTTTTATCAATGCGGTGGCGTCGATCTGCGAATCGGTGGGGGCGAACGTGCAGCAAGTGTGCGACGGGATCGGAACGGATTCGCGGATCGGGGCGCGATTCATGAATCCGGGGATCGGGTATGGCGGGTCGTGCTTTCCGAAGGACCTGATGGCGTTCCGGGCGGTCGCGAAGGAAAGCGGATACGACTTCCGGCTGCTGGAAGAAGTAGTTCGCATTAACGAAGAGCAGCGGCACCGGTTCTTGCGCAAGGTGCAGAGCGTGCTGTGGACTTTCCGCGGTAAGCGGCTGGGCGTGCTGGGGCTGGCGTTCAAGGGCGGGACTGACGATATCCGTGAGTCTCCAGCGCTGCTGTTGGTACAGGAACTTTTGCGCGAGGGTTGCCACATTTGCGCCTACGATCCGGCGGCAATGGAGCGGGCGAAAGAGGTGCTGAAATCGGGCGTCGAGTTCGCGTCGGATGCGTATGAAGCGGCGAAGGGTGCGGATGCGCTGCTGATCCTGACGGAGTGGGAAGAATTCGCGGCGCTTGATCTGGAGCGTCTGCGCACGCTGGTGAAGTATCCGATCGTGCTGGATGGGCGGAATCTGTATGATCCGGCGGTGATGGTGGAGCACGGATTCTCTTATTACAGCGTGGGGCGTCCGGCGGCGTTGGCGGAGGAGTTGCCGGCGGGCACGCGATTGAAGACGGAGCGTGCCTGAGAATCGATGAATATGCCATCCACGAACAAGCAACGTGCGCTGGTGACTGGCGGGGCTGGCTTTCTGGGTTCGCATTTGTGCGATGGGCTGCTGGGTGAGGGCTACACGGTTGTCGCAGCGGACAATCTGCTGACCGGGCGCCTCGATAATATTGAACATCTGCGGAACGATTCGCGATTTGAGTTTGTGGAGAAAGATGTTTCCGAACCCGCTGAGTGGGGCGCATTGGATTATGTGTTTCATTTCGCGAGTCCGGCGAGCCCGGTTGATTATGCCGAACACGGGATCGCGACCTTGCGGGTGGGATCATATGGAACGTTTGAAGCGCTTGAAACGGCGCTGCGGTGCGGCGCGAAATTCATGATGGCATCGACATCGGAGTGTTACGGGGATCCGATAGTGCATCCGCAGACGGAAACCTATTGGGGGAATGTGAACCCGATCGGACCGCGGTCGGTGTATGACGAGGCAAAGCGGTTTTCAGAGGCGGTGACCATGGCGTATCACCGCTATCACCAGGTGGACACGCGGATTCTGCGCATCTTCAATACATACGGGCCGCGGATGCAGATCAACGATGGGCGGGTGATTCCGAATTTCATGTGGCAGGCGCTGCGCGGAGAAAATCTCACGGTCTATGGCGACGGCAGCCAGACCCGCAGCTTTTGCTACGTGAGCGATGAGGTGGATGGAATTCTGCGGCTGGCGCGGTCGGCGGAACATGAGCCGGTGAACGTCGGGAATCCGACGGAGTTCACGATTCTGGAGTGCGCGCGGAAAGTGATTGCGACAACGGGGTCGGCGAGCCAGATCAAGTTCGAAGCGCTGCCGCAGGACGATCCCAAGCAGCGGTGTCCGGATATTTCAAAAGCGAAGCGGGTGCTGGGTTGGGAACCGAAAGTGGAATTGGAGAGCGGGCTCAAGCTTTCGCTGGAATACTTTCGCCGGGCGGTGGCGAGGAAAGAGCAGTTGGCGTAAACCTTCAGCCGCTAAGGCGGACTCCAGAGGTGCGGCTACTGCAGCGCTTGAAGCGCTAGACGTGTACCTCCACGCTCGTCCGCTAGTTGCGGTTCTGTTCGACAATCGGCAATGGATTGCACCCGTGGTGAAGAAGGTCGGAAGGGAAGTGCGGCTAAGTTATTGACAGTAAATACGTTAACTTTCGTTTAGGCTGGCAGGCAAATTGCCCATGCCACCTCGGATGCAGTGTCTCTGGCCGAGCACGAAAGCGAGGAGCAGGACTGCGCTCGCAGCGGTCGTGTCCTTGGCCGCGCTCAATGGCATCCTGGCTTGGTGTGCGGTCACGTATCCTTCTCCATTTCGCGTCATCCCGCGTCGCGTCCCGCTTACTCAAATAGAAGAGACCCTGCGCCGCGTGCCCGCTCACATCTCCGAGTTCTCTCCTGTGTCGGAACCGCTGGCCCTGCCGAAATGTGGAAACGTCCGTCCGCCCGAGGCCTTGCTCACCCCCGACCCGCTGCTACACGTCAAGGATGACGACCTGAACGTGCGCGTCAGCTTTATTGTTGGATCCGACGGACACGTGCATAGCGCCTTCGTCCTGGACAGCGGCGGCTCCGACGAGGACCAGATTGTGCTGCGCGCAGTCCGCTTCTGGCGCTATCGTCCCGCACTCTGCAACGGTGTTCCCACCGATTCCGAAGCGCGCGTAAGATTCAGCATCCGCTAGCGCACAAATTCTCCTACAATGTCAGCGATGAGGTTGAAGTGACCGCAGACAACCCGAATCCTCCGGATACAGAGCCGGATACAGAGAAGGACCAGCCCGCCGAACGCAATGCGATCGACGAGTTCCTTCAACGGCTCCCCGGCACCTTTCGCTGGCCGAAGCCGAATGCCGAAGCCGTGGCTGCGGCCGTAGAAGCGATCCATCGCATGTCGGGTACGGCCGCACAGGATCAGCCGGCGGATGAAACAGATGAACCGGGCAATGCCTGCTCAGGATGCGGAGGTTCGCTGCCGGTGGGCGCCCGCTTTTGTGTGTGGTGCGGAATCCCCAACCAGCCGGTCGCTGGCGATGCCACTATTCAATCTCGATCCGGTGGCGCCCAACATCACTTTCACCACCACTATCATCATATTGTTCCCGGCCATGTCCCCGGTCAACGAACGGCATCCGGCGCGCCCTCTGCCGAGTCCGAGCCGGCTGCTCCTCGCGGGCGTGCTCCCGGTTCCGCGGGAACTTCGCCCGGCGGCCGCGCCGAAGCCAGCGCCCGCCAGGTTGTCCAGGATTGGGCGCAGGCCTGCAACACCAGGCACATTGACGATCTGCTTGAACTCTATGCCGCCGACGCTACTCTCATCCGCTCCAGCGTCCCGCCGGTTCGCAGCCTGCCTGCGATCCGGGAATTTCTTATTTCACTGCTCGAAGCCGGATTGGGCGACGTGGAGATGGAATCGCTGCGCGTCGAAGTGCTGGGTGACATAGCACTCGATCTCGGTCGTTGCAAGATGCTCGTGCCGGTTGCCATGGGTAAGCGCCGCGAAGAGCGCGGAAAATATCTGATCGTCCTCGCGCGACAGCCCGCCGGCACCTGGAAGATTCTCGCCGATTGCTGGTCCGCCGACCTGCCGGTCGGCGCCTCAGCTTCCGAGTCAGCTGCCCGAAAGGGAAGCGAGCCAATCCCAACCCTCCGCAAGCCCCGCTGAACCGACAGCCGGTCGTTGGTCGTTAGTCTTTAGTCGTTTGGGGTCGGATCCGAGTTTCTAGCTTAGGAAGAATCACCGACACCAAAGGCTCTTGCTTGCCAACGACTAACGACTAACGACCAGCAACTGACGACCGAGGACCAGCTAGTGGTTGTACACCGTCGTCCCCGGATTGTAGTTCTTCCAGTCGAACCAGTAGTCCTTCAAAAAATTGATCTTCTCCAGACACTGGCCCGACGCGGGCCCGCTCGTCGCGCATCCCGCAAAGTTCCACGTGTTCCCTTGCGAATCGAGCAGCCGCCACTCCCGACTTTGCCCATCACTCTGCGCATCGCGGTAGAGCTCGATCTCCAATCCATTCCACTGCGAGCGGAAAACGCGCACCGACTCACCGTCCGGTCCGGTCACCAGCGCCACCGGAACACCGGCAATCTTGTCCTCGACCGGGCTCTGACCGCGCACCTTCGCCAAAGGAAATGCCCTCGCCTGTCCGCCCAACTCGATTCCCAAAACCACGTCGCGATCCTGCAGCCCCTGCCCCGGAAAAGTCAGCGGCACTGGATATTTTGCAACTTCCTTTTCCCACTCCTTGTCATAATCCTTTTCGTGTCCGGCAACCGGCGCCAGCACCAATCCATGCCCATGCTCATTCGACGATTCGGACTTCCACAATGCGAACGTGATTTCGTCATTTGGCATTAATTCCAGCGTGCTGCCCGCCAGTTCTCCCGCGATCGCGTGCCCCGTGACCTGCTGCCACCACGAGCCCGTCTCGCGGTCGCGCATCAGAAAATTTTGGTTATTGATTCCCGCCAGATAGAAATGTAGCTCGCGTCCCCGCGCCGTTCTCTTCCACACCAGACCGGTGTGACAGAGCGTTCAATAGGTGACGACGATCGGTAGGTCTCCCACCGTGTCGTTCAGGATGTGATGGTAGGCCATTTGCACGATCGGGTAAGCGCGCGTTTCCCACCCGATTCGCAGCGTCATCACCATTTCCTTGTCGCCGAGGTGGGCATCGCCAGCCGATACGAATCCCGCGGCGGCGATCGGATGGAACATCCATTCAAAGTAGTTCTGCCGGACCATCACCGCCGAAGCTACGCTTAGCACCAGCGCCATTCCGATGCCGGCCCGCAATACTCTCGACGACTTCCGCCACAGACGCAGGCTCAGCGCCAGCACGCCCACCAGTACGGCCACCGTGAGTGCGGGCGCAATCCGCTTCACCGCGATCGCCAGCCCCAGCGCCCTCTCCGACTGGTGATGGAATGGCCGGATGACAAACGCCGGAATCAGAAACAGGCCCAGGGAAAACATCGCCAGTAGCCCCAGCAGCAGCCAGAGTCCACGATTCTCAGATTTATCCATCACCCGATTCATCACCTTAAGTTTCATCCCTTTCTATTGCCCACGCGAATGTCAACTCGAAGAAAAATGAGGATAACACTTTCAGGACAACAAAAACCCCGATCCTCGCGGACCGGGGTTGAGCGGATTTGTTCGCGAGTGCGTCTAGTTGGTGCGTGCCGTAAACAGTTGACGGTAGCCCAGGCTGTCCACGTCGCGGAACAGTGGCGTTCCGGGCGGCAGACCTGCCGGATTGGTGAAGTCCGAGTCGAAACTGTAATTACGGGTTGGCGGCGAATATACGGAGGCACAGCACTTGTAAACCCCGGTGTTGTAGGTTGCGTAGTACAGGCTCACCAGGGAGCCCTTGAAATTCAAAGTGGATCCGCCCCAGTTTTCGAGGTAGCGCAGGAAGTTGTGCACACCTCCGTCGGTGCCGAAATCTTGCGCACCCCAGGCCGGCTTCGGGAAACCGATGTTTTTCCCGCCTGCAATCGCAACCCGGTAATAAGTATTGACAGCGGGCCGGCTCGCGGGGTTGGTAACTGTGCCCAGCAGACTATTGCTGTCGTTCCAGTTGTTCGAGAGGACAGTGACGGCGTCGGCAATGACCGCTGCTGCGGCATGCCCGGCCGCGTCGGCTCCGCCCGTCCAGGTCGGGTCGGTCGAGTTGCTGTTGTAATCGCCCTGGATGTACACGGGATTCTCCGCCGCCACCGTGAATCCGCCGCTGTTCGGTGTCGTGTCCGTTCTCAGCGGCACGTTGCCGAGCGCACCATCCACCAGCTTCAAAACGTGGCGCGCCCCGCTGACCCAGCTCTTGCGTCCGGACACGCTGCAGCTTGTGATTCGCGGAACGTAAGGATTATCGGGCGCGGCCGCGATGATCTGGGCATTTTGATTCACCGCACCAACCCACTGGCCCAAGCCCAGGTTTGCCGTGCCGAACTCGTCCAGCAGTCCGTTCTGATTGACGTCTTCCGGAGAAAGTGACTGGCCGGCCGGAATCGGCTCCAGCAATCCGTCGGGTGTACCCGTGGGACTGGAGGAGTTGACCACGTCTTCCAGGCCCGACTCCCCGGTTTTCCTGGTGTAATTGGGGTTGGTCAGCATTCCCCGGCGATCGGAGAAATACAGCACGTATCCGTTCTGCGCGAGATAGTCCACGTTCGTGCCACTGGCGCCGATCGCTCCCGTCAGCCATTGCTTCAGGTTGCCCACATCGATTTCAACGGCATTCATGACACCGTTGGTCGTGCAGCTGTTGTTCCCGGAGTTGATGTCCCGAGGCTCGCCTTCGCGGACATCGTAAAAGTTGACGGGATACCAGTTGTTGATGGTGACACTCTGCGCCGCAGTGGTGGAACTGGTGACTCCGAAATATGGGCTGGTGCTCGCCGCATCGATCACGGCTTCCGGAGGCAGCGGATTGTTCCACGCCGTACAGACGATGCCGACCATTGTCGTACAGACCGGCGCAATACCGTTCTTATCGATGGCCAGGTCTCCATTGCGATCCGCCGGCTCCTGCAAAAGAAGAATCGCATTCGGATTGATAGTGTTCGCGCCGGGCGCGGTCGGAGGCGTCAGGTCCCGTGCAAATCCCAGCTTCAGCCATTCCAGGGTTACTGGATTCCAGTTGCCCGATACGTCTCTGTATTCCACGCGCAGGTAGCCATCAATCAGATTCCAGGTTGCGGTATTCGCCGCGTTCCCAACGGCGGTATACGGATATGGGGGTGCCCCGAGCGGGCAACCGCCCGGCCGGTTGGCGGGAGTAACGGCTGCGGGTGGACAAAGCGCGATCGTTGGAGCGGGAGTGGCACCTGCAGCGGTTACCGGTGCGGCCGGTGGTCCAAAGGGCACCAGTGTCTGCGCGCCGGCCGGCGGTGTGGCTGGAGCCAGGGGCCAGTCCGGGGACCCGGTTTGTGTCGGACAGGGGTTGCCCCAGCAAGAGCTTGGATCCAGAGTCGCATTCGAGGCGGCGGCAAAGTAAGTGTTGTAAGTGCTTCCGGCTCCCAGGACCGGCAGCCCAGCCGGAAACGACGTGGGGATTCCAAATTGGTTGCTCGGGCTTGCTCCCCCGACGTTCGCCAGACGAATATTGTTCACATCCGACGCTCCGCCCGGCAATTCCGCGGGATCGTCGGTCAGCAGCACGTGAATCTGGGCCATGTTATATTCGCGCGATGCGCCGAGTGCCGACGTGGGCGACTCGCCCGCCGGTGGACGGCGAATGATTTCGAAAGGGAAGATGGTCCCGTTGACGAATGGCATCGACAGTTTCTTGGCGCCCGTGCCGCCCGTGGTGCCATAGTTTCCGTCGATGATCTCCGCGTTATAAGTGCTCAACGAAAGGGTGGGCCAACCGCTGTTCTGGCCCGACTGCGGCGGATTTCCTCCCGCGCCCGTTACGCTGCCCTCCGTCAGTCCGATGGCCCGGCAAGCCGGCTGCGTTCCGTCACAGCCCTGGGGGGCGGTTAGAATCTTTACCGTGCCGTTATAGCCGGCGTTTGCGTTCCACCCGTTGGACAACTGGGCTCGTATCACGTTGCCGTAGGCTGTTACCTTGTCGTGAAAAGTCAGGGTGCTGCCGGGCCCAACGAACGGGTACAAGTCCCCGTTGGTGTGTATGCGTCCGGCAAAATCAAAGTTGGGACCGCTAAAAAATGAGAGATCGCTCTCCGAGAACACCCCAAACTGGAACACCGGAATCAGCGCCACCTGCGCGCTCCGCGTCATGCTCACTTCCTGCCCTCCCGGTTCGGCTGCCGTCGCCAGCATGTTCACCGGGATGATCTGCGCCCACAAACCCTGGTTCGGTCCGGAACTGATCTGTCCAAACTGCGCGGTCAGCGTTGCCGGGCAAGTTTGCCCCACAGGTCCTGGCGTTACCGTATAGTCCTTCCAGGTGACTCCCGCCATCGTCGGTTGCATCGTGCTTAGATTGCAGATTTGGCTGGCTGTGGGGGCCAGCGCGTTCTGGAACGTCGCGGCCAGGTCGGCGGTCATCTTCTCGATGCCACCCTCGGCGCTGTGATAGGCGGCGTTGTTCTGCAGATCGGTCCCGCCCACCCTGCCTTCGGTGTTGACCATCATCATCAATCCGATCGCGATCCCCGACAGCAGCAACAGCATCAGCAAGGACGCAATCAGGGTGAATCCTTTGGTCTGCACTCTCGCGCTCTTCATTCTGCCGCAACCTCCCATCGCCGTACTTCCCATCGTCTTGCAAACTCGCCATCACCGGCGCTACGGACCAAGTGGATAACTGTTGCTATAAGTCAGATCCCGCGCGCTTACCGATGTCTGCAAATCCATTCCCTGATAACCGCCCTTGGCTCCTTTGAGCGTGCTGTTCATCGACATATGCAGAATGTTGATCTTGGTGATCTGGTTGGGGGTGAGTCCAAGCGACGCGCCTCCATCGGCCTGGTTCGGCTCCAGCAATCCAGTGTTAGAGTTGTAAAGGTCATAGCTGAACTTCAGGTAAACAACGTTCTCCGCCACCGGCATCGGAGAGTGTCCACTCACCTGCCGCATCAGCCGCGGCGGGGCGAAGGTGTTATCGATGTAATAGGTGATTACCAGAAGTCGCGTTGCCGTTCCCACATCGCCCACCACGTTGGCCAAGCTTTGGCTGCTGGCCGTCGTCTGGTTCATCTTCAGCACGTCGCCGGTGGCGAAGGAGACGTTGTAAGTGGTTGGGCCCGTCGAAGTGCAGTCGGTCACTTCGGCCACTACAACCGAAGGCGTGCAACCGCTACAACCGGCGCCGGACGTCAAAGTGAACCACACCAGGTCGCCAGGCGTCAGCCCAGCTACCGCATCATTCACGTTTTGCGGCGCGGTCACGCCACTCGGCAACACACAACCGGTCGGCAGGGTCGATGGCAGCGTGAATTTCACCACCGTCGAAGATGTGACGCTCAGGTTGTAGCAGTTCAAATAGAAGCTGGAGTCCGTATACACCACCGTTACTACATCGGTGGCTCCCTGCGAGGCGTTGAGCGTCGGGCCATACTTCCATCCCGGGATCAAGCCGTAAAGATAAGGCGCGGTCCCTTGCTTGGGATATGCCACCGCGCTGCCGTTGATGTAGCAGTTCAGCGACTGATCGCAGCCATACACCGGAGTGGTCGAGGTCGTCGGGAGACCGATTTGCACGTTGTTTCCCAGACCCGCCCCAGCCAGGCTCAGGTCCCGCGTCAGCATACCCGCGGCGGCTCGAAAATCCTGCTGCATTTCCGCCCGCTGCGAAACTGTCCAAGTCGCTGCCACACCCTGGCTGAAAAGCTGCACCGCCGCGCCCAGCACAATTGTTCCCAGTGCCATGGCGATTATCATTTCCAGCAGGCTGAATCCACTCTGACGTTTTGTCGAGCAATCGCTCATAACTCCCCTTTTACCGGTACTGCGAAATGAACGAACTCAGAACGTAAGTTTTTGGCAGCTTCGCCTGGGTAGTCGTATACTGCACCGTGATATTCACGCCTCGCAGAGTAGTCACCTGGTTGCCCTGCGAGTCGTACACCGGCGAAATCAGAATCGTGCGCTGATAGCCAGTCAGAGGGATAGACACATCGTCCGAAGTTCCAAAGATTCCGTCGGGCCCCGGTTCCGTCAGAGTTTGCTCGCCCGCGACCGCGTCATCGGCGGTCCCCACGATTCCGTCCGCTCCCGCCAGATAGATCGGGTTCGCCCCATTCATGAAGATGCCACCGTTGGCTATGTTCTGGACTTGCGACCAGCTCACCTGCGACGTGTTGCGCGCGGTCACGATACTCTCCAGCGCCTCGTTCGCCAGTTGCTTGGCGATCATGTCCTGCTGCGACGTCTGCGTCGAAGCCATGGCCAGCCCGAACACACCCAGCAGACTCACCAGTCCCACTGTCAGCACGGCCATCGAGATCACCACTTCAAGCAGTGAAAATCCGCGCTCCGCTTGCTTGCGCACTCGAGAATTCCCGCTCCGTCCGATTATTGACGTAGCCACTGATAGCCTCCCACCCCATTGCTGTAGAGCCGCCAACCGCGAATCCGGCCCGTTCCGCCCCACAGCGTCACCGCTCGGGAACTCATCAAATCTCCCACACGCGCGATGTACACCACGCCTCCATCCCAGCTTCCCGCGCAAGCCCCTGCTCCGCCCTCTGCATCCTGCGCCGAACCGTCCGGGCAGAAGTAAATCGTCTGCGCTCCTCCGGCCGCCCCGTTCGCGGTATAGCCAAAGTCAATCGCCAAGAGCCCCGTTCCGTAGCCGTCCGGAGCCGGTGTGGAGGCGAGCGCCGATTCCGCGTCGAATGACACATCCGTCGGCAATTGATAAACCACGGTATTCTGCGCGCCCTGAAATCCACCCGCCAGCGTGGGGGAAACGGTGATGGTGTTCGGCTGCGCAGTCGTGGAGAAGGTCACCGAGTAAGATGTCCGCTGTGCTACCGCGTTGTCGCGCGCCTGACGCATCGCCGACAGCGTCGTGTTATACGCATTGGAGACGCGCTGCTGCTTCATCACTGGCACCAGGCTGATGAACGAGATCGACGCCAGCACGATAATCAGCGCTACCACCGTCAGCATTTCCAGCAAGCTGAAGCCGCTCTCCCGATGCCTGCGATGCTCCGCCTTTGTTTCCGCGCTTCTCATAAACATTTGCTGTACCTGCGGCCCCGCTCGGTGAAACAAGATCGTCACGACAAATTCGTATAACTGGAATCGTCAGGCCGGTATCTCCCGCGACCTTTGCGGACCACCGTCCCGACACCTGTCGAAATAACTTGATGGTAGGAACTGTCCGCTGGTGCGTCAAAGTAACCGGGGTACACCGCCCCTTCGTACACTGGCTTTCGTAAGGCAATTCCAGGAGAGTTACGATCGTGCCATGCGTGATCATTGCGAAAGCGCACTCCCTTTCGCCCCGCGCCGCAGGGTCGGAATTGGGTCTGCTAATTAAAGGCGTGTGGCGCCCACGCGACGGATTTCAACGAAAATCGCGCGAACGTCGTGTCAGCCTATCCACCGCCAACAGAAGGTAAAAGATACTAAAGTTGTGACTGCCGTCCGCTTTCAAAAGCCGGAAGACACTACGGAAGAAACTACGCCGGAAGAAATCACGAAGAAGAAGTACAGAAGGAAAGAACGTCAGCAAGAAACGCTAGCTTGCGCCCCCACCGTGACGCAGGTAACTTGTCGTTGTCATCGACCCTCTCCTACCATGTTGTCACTATGGATCTTCGCGCCCTCGTGGTGTGTCCGGATCAGGACTCAGCCACCCTGCTCACGCTCATCCTGTCCGAGCTGGGGATGGCGGCCGAGCATACGCCTTCGATATCCCGGGGCTTAGAACTGGTCGACAGCCAGCACTTCGACGCCATCGTCCTCGACTATCGCGCCGACCGGAGTTCCGAGGAGTTCTTCGCGCGCTTGCGTCAATCCGCCAAAAACCGCGCCAGTATGCTGATTGCGGTTGTCGATGGAGAGTTCAACGCCCGCCCCGTGTTCGGGCTCGGAGCCAACTTCATTCTCTACCGTCCGCTCTCTTCCGAGCGTACCCGCATCAGCCTGCGCGCCGCCCGCAACCTCATGCGTCGTGAACGCCGCCGCGCTCCCCGCGCCGCTGTCAGTTCGACCGCCAACGTCGCCTATCCCGGAGCGCCGGAACTGAGCGCCGTTTTGACCGACCTCAGCGACGGCGGAACTCTGATCCACACCGCCAACCGACTTCCGCCCGCTTGCAAAGTTTATTTCGAGTTCGCACTTCCCGGTCAGCAGCAACTGGTCCGCTTGTCGGGTGAGGTTGCGTGGCAGGATGCCAGCGGCCGCAGTGGAATTCGTTTCCTCGACGTGCCCCAGTCCTCGCGCCGCCTGATGCAGACTTGGCTTCAGCAGAACAATGCCAACCCGACTGCTGCACGGCCTGCCGAGCCGCCGGCAAGCAAGCCTTCTGCGACTCAATCCGCCGCGCCTCAGTCGTCCGCGACCGAGTCTGGCCCCTTGCGCGAGAAAACGCCCGAGCCGGAAGATTCCACCGTCGTCTCTAACGACGGGAACCGTCGCAGAAAGCAGCATTTTTCTAATGCTGGCAACCGCCGCGGAGAGCATCGTTTTGCGTGCAAACTCGGAGCGGAGGTCTACCGTCTCGGCAGCAAGGTTCCCAATCGCTGCATACTGTCCGACATCAGCGAGGGCGGTTGCTACGTCGAAATGCCATCCCCATTTTCCGGGCGGTCGGGCGTGGAGATTCTCGTCCGCACTACCGACACGAAATTAAGAATTACAGGTCAGGTGCTGGCCGCCCATCCCGGTTTCGGCATGGGAGTGCGCTTCATGTTTCGCGATTCCGACGAGCGCGAAGAAATTCTGCGCCTGCTCGCACTCCTCTCCGCCGGTCCGTCGCTAGACGAACAACATCGCTGAGGAACTCGATGCCGCGCTTGATTTTGGGTGCTGCAGCGCTTCAAGCGCTAGCGAAAACATTCTTGCAGCGGCCGAGCGCAGGATTTCGAAAGGCATCGCGTACCGACTGGACTCGGTGATCATGGCGGGATTGAGCAGTGGTTGCTCCCGCAAGGTTGCAGGAGAGGCAAGGCACAATTCAATTCTTACAACTACATCGTAAGCGAGTTCAGGCCGTAGGCTGGCTGGTAAAGTCCTCAGCCTGCAAGCTGGTCTCTCTGCGCTCTGAATTGCTTCTATTGCAGGCCGTTCTGAGTAAATTTATACGCGATATTTATCTTCTCGGCGCTCAGATAGATGCTGGAAGCCTCTGCGGCGCTGCTGTAGTTATCGACCACAATCCCGCTGGGACCACCGTTCAAGGTCGCTGTGGTGGGCGTGGTATTAGTACCAGTGATCTCCGCCACACAACCACCGCCTACGCCGGTCGAGGTACAGTCCTGGGTGAGCCCGAAGAAGAAGAAATCGGTTCCGAGGGTGGGATTGAAAAACTCCGTCCATCCCGTGCAGCGGGCGGCGGTAGAGGCAGCTGGAATAGTAGGAAGTGCCTGGGCGACCGTAGCAATCGTTTTCATGTTGCGACCTATGAACCCGAAGGCGTACTGCCAAGGCGAGGTATCGGTGAGGCTGGTTCCGCAAAGATGGATCAATCCAGTCGAAGGATCGTTATAGTAATTGTTGTCGAAAGCGGGCTCGTAAAGGGTCATCGCGGTACCTCCGGCTCCGGAGGCACCCTTGCCGATCCGGCCTGTCGCCAACACGTTCAGAGTCAGCGTATCGACCTCCTCAAGAGCAGCGGAACTGCCGTTATCGGCGGTGACCACAAAGGTTGTGCCGTTGGTGACATCGACAATCGGCGCGGCCAAGATACCGTGGCTGAGGCCTGTTCCAACCGGAACTGTTGAGACCACTGCTGTCGCGGTTTTGATCTGGTACAGGTTTCCATTCGCATTCCCAACCATCAGAATGCCCAGACGCGAGTCCAGAACCGGAGGAGTCAAGGCGGTGTTTGTGGCAAGGGTAACGGGCCAGGAACCTCCAGCAAGTGTGGGCGTTCCCGTGAAGACATTCATAATTTTGTAAACCTTTCCGTCGTTCGCGCCCACGTAGACGATATTCGAGCCGTAGTCTATCCACGGCGATGACGTGGTGTCATCGGCGGTCGAGGAAAGGGTTAGTGAAGTCATAGCAGGTGGCAATACGGCGGCGCCGATCTTGCCCTGGCCAGGGCCCGCGGCCCAAGTCACGACATGGAAAATTGCGGTGGCGGTGGCTCCAGGAACGCTTTCAACGAACCCGATCTTCTTTCCATCCAAGGAGAGAATCGGAGAAGTTGTGATCCTGCCCCCGGTGACGGTGGTGGTGTCGTAGGCAAACATCACCTTCGGAGCCGTGCCACTACAAAAGCCGGTGCCGGTGCTGTTGACATAGAGATTATTGAAGGCGACAAGATTGGCCTGCGTGCCGGTGGAGGGCGTGTTTAGTCCGAATACGACGTAGTCATTGGTGCAATCGGGCGGAGCTCCAGAATCGAAGGAAAACTTAGCCGGATACCCATTTGCGATGAGGCGGCCTCCCAAGGGAGAAACGCTCCAATCGCGGTGGGGGCCTGAGTTGACCGCGGCAGTCGACAGGGGATCGACACCGTGGAAGACATTCGAATTCGGAGCCTGCCAACGCTGCATCGCCTGATGCAGAATGCGCGCTTCCCGGTAAATCAGATCCGGGTGCCGGGCGAGCGCATCGCGACTGAACACGATATGGTGCTGGGACCAGTCTTGCGGAACTCCGGTGTGCCTCGGAGCAGCCGCTTCCTGAGCGCACATACTCGCCACAAGAACGAAAAACGCCACACACCATAGTGCAGCAGCATAAGGATGCCTTGGCTTCACAGCTACCTCCGATTGCGATTTGGTTGCCGCTATTGTAGCCGCTTTCCGGTCCAGGGGGACAAGTGATTTTAGACTGCTTGACCCTTTTTGTGCAGGGACTTTCCTTCCTCAAGACACTAAAGCTGGGTACCGCGGGGGTCACGTACGGCGCGAGGGTCATACCGCGATCCAAGTCTTGGCGATAAGGCGGCAATTCGACGTCCAGCTTTTCATGCCAGATTTCGGATTCTTGGCGACGTGTGGAACAATGAAGGGGCTTCACACTCGGCCCCAAATGCATCCATGAACACCGCAACCTCCAGCCTTCAACTTGCGCTCCTATCGGCGGCGATCCTTGGCTTCCGTCACGGGTTCGACTACGACCACATTGCAGCCATCTCCGACATTACAAGTGTGCAAACCAGTCGCTGGCGCGGTATGCGGCTTGGTTTACTGTACGCGCTGGGACACGCGGCAATGGTGGCCGCTCTGGGCAGCACCGTCATCGTGTTTCAGCTCTCGCTGCCTCATGGCATCGATCGGATCGCGGAGCGATTGGTGGGACTGACCTTATTGATCCTCGGGGTCTATGTTCTGGGATCGCTTTTCAAGGCGAACCCGGCGCCTCGCAGCCGCTTTCACGTTATGGCGGGGGCACTGCGCTGGATACATTGGAAGATGAAAAGCTACTGGCACGATCACGATGTCTCGCGTCCGGTGGACAGGAACTGGAATTACAGTTCGAAATCCGTTCTAATGATTGGCGTCGTGCACGGGCTCGGTGCGGAAACGCCCAGCCAACTGATGATCTTCTTACTAGCGGCCAACCTTGGCGGAATCGGCAAGGGCTTTCTCGGCCTGACAATGTTTATCGCAGGACTGCTAGTGATGAATACGATAATGACGGCATCGGCAGTAGGACTCTTCGGATTCAGTTCGCGGCTGCCGCGCTTCCAGCTTGTAGTCACCGCGCTGACGGCGATCTATAGCCTGGCGGTCGGCGCTTTCTTCCTGTTCGGGTCGTCAGGACTACTACCACCGTTGGGATGAGGCTGTGGGCGGACCGTCTCGATGCGGGAACAGTTATCCCCGGGTCATCATCGTCGTGTCATCACCTGCGGGCATCGAGGCTTCAGGTAATTCCCCTTCGCCTGTAATAAATTCTGACAGAACCTGCGACTTAGTAATACAATGGCCGACGAAAGTTACCCGAGGGGGTATTTGATGACAAACATTGCTAAGGCAATAGTCCGGCTCCGCGAGGAACGCCGGGATGCACAGAACCAGGTCCAAAAACTTGGGGAAGCTATTTCGGTTCTTGAAAAGCTTACCCGAGGCCCAGGCGCAACCGGACACGCGGGGGCGACACATCGCGCCAAGCGGGTTCTCTCCGCGGCAGGGCGCCGGAGAATTTCTTTGGCGCAAAAAGCACGCTGGGCGAAGATCAGACAGCTCAAGAAAGCAGCCTAAACGCCGGGCGGGCTGCAGGCTATGCGATTTCCTCCGCGAGATTGAAGCCCGCCGGTTTTTCTGCCTGGCAACCCGGCCTAACGCCACCCTTGATCTTTAGTTTGTTTTTGGCTTGGTCTTCCTTCGGCCACTTCGACCGCGGAAAACCACGTACGACTTACTTCTGCCTAGCCGTGTCCCCCGGTGAGCTCGCGCACGATGCTACCCACAAATGCCTTGGCATCTCCGAATAGCATCAGGGTGTTATCTAGATAATAGAGTGGGTTATCAATGCCGGCGAAGCCTGGATTCGTGCTCCGCTTGATGACCATCACGGTATGGGCTTTGTCAACGTCGAGGATAGGCATCCCATAGATGGGGCTGGAAGCATCGGAGCGGGCGGCAGGGTTGGTGACGTCATTGGCGCCAATCACCAGGGCGACGTCGGTCTGAGGGAAGTCGCTATTGATCTCTTCCATCTCAATCAGGCGGTCGTAGGGAATATCCGCTTCGGCCAGCAGCACATTCATGTGGCCGGGCATGCGTCCGGCAACGGGGTGAATGGCGAAACGCACGTCCACGCCGCGCTTGCTCAGAGCATCGTAAAGTTCGCGGACTTTGTGCTGAGCCTGGGCTACTGCCATGCCGTATCCGGGAACCACGATGACCCGGTTCGCGGCGGAAAGGATGGCCGCGGCTTCTTCCGGGGTCGCGCTGCGAACGGGTCTCGCTTCTTCTCCCGCGGCAGCCGCAGTTTGTACCTGCCCAAAGGCCCCGAACAAAACGTTGGCGAAGGAGCGGTTCATGGCCTTCGACATGATGATGGAGAGGATGAGGCCCGACGATCCATCGAGCGCGCCGGCGATGATGAGCAGCTTGCTATTGAGGACGAAGCCCATGGCCGCCGCCGACAGACCGGCATAGCCGTTCAACAACGAAATAACGGTCGGCATGTCCGCGCCGCCGATGGGGATGATCAACAACACGCCGAACGTCAGCGCGATCAGGATCATGAACGGAAACAGCGACCGGGCTCCCGGATGCAGGACCAGAGATACGGCGATCACCAGGGCACCGGCGAGCAGCACAAAGTTGACGAGGTTCTGGCCTTTGTAAGTCAGCGGTCGCTGCGGCAGAATTTCCTGCAGCTTGCCGGCAGCCATCAAACTGCCGGTGACAGTCAACCCCCCGAGAATGACCTCGAGGGACAGCACCGCCATCATGAAGCGGGAGATATCGGGGGCGCGCAGGTAAAACTCGGCCGAGCCGACCAGCGTCACGCACAGTGCGCCAAAAGCGTGACTGAGCGCGGTCCGCTGTGGAACCGCAGTCATCGCCACCTCCCCCAGCGGTACGCCGATGATGGTACCGAGCACAAGCGCAATGAAGATGAGCTTGTAGTCCACGATGCCGTGGTGCAGCAGCGTGCCACAGATGGCCAGCAGCATGCCGATTTCGCCCGCCCAGATGCCGTGTCGCGCCGTGGTCGGCGAGCTCATCCACTTCAGCGAGAGGATAAACAGCACGCTCGCGATGAGATACAAAAGCTCAATGATGACCTGGCCTCCCGCGAGATCGGTGGTCATTACTTGCCCACCGATTTGGCCGCCGGAGTGACCGCGGGACGGCTCGATTTGAACATCTTCAACATGCGATCCGTGATCAGGAAGCCGCCGACGATGTTGCTGGTGGCGGCGACCACGGCGATGAATCCGAACACGGCGGAGAGAGTGCTCTTATGCTCGCCCACGAGGAGAATCGCACCCACAACCGCGATCGCATCCAATGCGTTAGTGAGCGACATCAACGGAGTGTGCAGCAGGGGCGAGACTCGCCGGATCACTTCAAATCCGATGAATCCGGCGAGCACAAAAATGAAGAGTGCGTTGATCAGGTTCGAACTACTGTTCATCTATCCTCCGTGTTAGTTCGTGGAGCGCCGGGCGTCCTCGCCCGGCCCCCCGCATGCATCCGTCCGGACGGGCGCGACGCCCGTCGCTCCACACGATCATGGTGTCAGCGCAGGCAAACTAAAGAACTCGCGGACCCGGGCGTTCACAATCTCGCCACCGCGGGTGAGCAGAGTCTCACGAACAATTTCATCGTCCAGGTTCAGATTCAACTTTTGATCTTTGATCAGGTGCGTCAGGAAAGCGGTGATGTTGCGGGCATACATCATGCTCGCGTGATAAGGCACGCCCGCAGCCACGTTGATCGCTCCGATGATGGTCACGCCGTGCTTGACGACGGTCTTGCCCGCCTCGCTGATCTCGCAGTTACCGCCACGTTCGGCCGCCAGATCGACAATCACCGAACCGGGCGCCATTCCCTTCACCATGTCTTCGGTTACCAACACCGGCGATTTTTTGCCCGGAATCACAGCCGCGGTGATCACCACATCGCTTTCCTGCACTGCTTTTCCCAGCAACTCGCGCTGACGCCGGTAGAAATCTTCATCCTGCGCGGTGGCATATCCGCGAGCGTCCTGCGCGTCTTTCGCCTCAATGGGAAGCTCGACAAAACGTCCGCCGAGACTCTGCACCTGCTCTTTCGCCGCCGGCCTTAAATCGTAAGCCGAAATCACCGCGCCCAGGCGCCGCGCGGTCGCGATCGCTTGCAGTCCGGCAACGCCAGCGCCGATCACAAATACGCGGGCGGGTGTCACGGTTCCAGCCGCGGTGGTGAGCATGGGAAAGATGCGGGGGTGGGAATCGGCCGCCACCAATACGGCCTTGTATCCGCAGACTGTTCCCATCGAGGAGAGCGCGTCCATGCTTTGGGCGCGGGTGGTGCGGGGCATCAACTCCACGGAAAACGCGGTGACGCCAGCGCGCGCGATCTCTTGCACGACGTCCAACGAACCGAAGGGGCGCAGAAATCCGATGAGTACCTGGTCGCGGCGAAAAAACGGCAAATCTTCTTTCCCCGTCAAGTCGTTGGAACCGTAGCAGAGAACCTGCACAACAATGTCAGCGGCAAATACTGCAGCGCGGTCGGCGACGAGTTTCGCTCCCTTGTCGGCGTACTGGGAATCAGGATAGCCGGCCTCGATTCCAGCACCGGACTGTATGTGGACTTCGAAACCCGCTTTGGTCAGCGTCGGGAGAACTGCCGGTACGAGCGCGACCCGCCGATCCCCAGGGTAAATTTCTTTCGGCACACCGATGATCAC
>WNFA01000387.1_pt1 | contig 42370 bp, 41 predicted proteins | sample 5400481 | NCBI WGS metagenome assembly WNFA01 (sample SAMN13153340, study PRJNA577476) | soil metagenome | isolation source: 120 cm saprolite under Douglas fir tree site 2 hole 1 replicate 2 | place: USA:California | collected 2015-04-18 | reverse complement strand
CGGTGGAGAAGAGGAAAGAAACAATATATGGCAATGTTCGAAAGCTTAACAAAGCGACTTGAAGGTGTATTTACCAGCCTCAGTGGCAAGGGCAAACTGACCGAGGCTGATGTCAATGAGGCCATGCGCGAGGTGCGACTCGCCTTGCTCGAGGCTGATGTCAGCCTCAAAGTAGTACGGCAGTTCGTCGAGCGCGTCAAAGAGAAGGCTATTGGCGCAGATGTGCTGGGGAGCTTCTCACCGGCGCAACAAGTACTCTCAATTGTTAACGAGGAACTGGTCGAGGTGCTCGGTGGGACTGAAGACAATAACAAGCTCGACCTGAGTGGAACGCCGCCCAATGTGATCATGCTCGTAGGGCTACAAGGTTCCGGTAAGACGACCACTGCGGCCAAGCTCGCTAACTATCTAAGCAAGCAAGGCCAGCGTCCATTACTCGTTGCAGCCGACATGTATCGTCCCGCCGCCGTCCATCAACTGCAGACGCTGGGCAAACAGCTCTCGCTGCCCGTCTATGCCGAGCCGATGGGAGCTAACCCTGTTGACATTAGCGTTCATTCCATCGACTATGCTCGCGAACATGCTAACACCGTAGTCATCCTTGACACGGCAGGTCGTCTCAACATCGATGAGCGCATGATGCAGGAAATCATCAGCATCCGCAATCGTGTGCAACCACGCGAAGTCTTGCTGGTGGCCGATGCCATGACCGGTCAAGAGGCGGTGCGCGTCGCGGACGATTTCAACAGAGCCGTCTCGCTCACGGGCATGATCCTGACCAAGATGGAAGGTGACGCCAGAGGTGGGGCAGCACTCTCGATTCGCGCCGTGACAGGTGTGCCCATCAAGTTTATGGGTGTGGGCGAGAAAACCGATGCGCTGGAGGCATTTTATCCAGACCGCCTGGCATCGCGCATCCTGGGATTAGGCGACGTCCTCTCGCTGATCGAACGTGCCCAGGAGACCATCGACCAGGAAGAGGCATTGAAAGCCCAGACCAAGTTACAACAGGGCAAGTTCGATCTGGGCGATTTCCTCACCGCCATGCGCCAATTGAAACGCATGGGACCACTACGACAAGTGATGGAGATGGTACCGGGTTTCAATAAACTGGCGGACATACCCGAGATGGATGAAGCCCTGGAAGGCGACCAACTCAAGTATATTGAAGCCATCATTCTCTCAATGACTTTAGAGGAACGGCGAAATCCCGATATTATTAACGGTAGTCGGCGCAAGCGCATTGCTCGCGGCAGTGGCACAAGCGTGCAGGAAGTCAACCAACTGCTTGAGCAGTTTAACGAAATGCGCATCATGATGCGCCAGGTCGCTACTGGCAAAGGTCCATGGGCGCGCCTGGCCAGGCAATCCGGTGCTGGTGGCGTTGACATGCCGGCTATTGCCATGCCAAAGTCCGGTGGCGGGGGCAAGAAAACCGGCAAGGCCGCACGCAAAGAGAAACGCAAACAAAAAGCCAGATCCCGTAGCGGCAGAAGGTAGAATATCCACCATGCAAAAAACACATCTTTGTCGTGCTCATTTGACGCAGATGCTGTTTGTGGGGATTATGATAGGCCTGATGACGTTCATCAGTGCCTGTGGTGGTGATGATGGTCATGCTCAGCAGCAGGCAAATCAAAGCAAAGCACAGCTTGATCACCTGCTCCAAGAAGCCAGGGACAGAGGTGTCCCTCTATCGCTGCTTCAGCCTATCTTCAATCGAGAATGGCAACTCAGCAGTTCAAGTGAGCTTGTGTTAAATGCTCAATCTGATACAGACTATTATGACTATCTAGCAACGCACTATAACCAATTAGCTGCGCAGGTGCCCAATATCATCACGAGCAGTACCCAGCAGTTCCAGTCACAAGCACAGACTGATATGCAGAATTTCCAATTGGCACTCACACAGGTACGCTCATGGGGACATTATGCAAACATCCTGACGTTTTCTGAGCAGTTCAGCCACGATCAGTTGTTGCTCTCCGCGGCGCACTACCCTAAAGACTATGCAGTGATTAGCGCGAATGCACGTCTATCAACCCAGGCATTGGATCAGATAGAGCCGACATTCCAGCAACTTACGACCTTCAAAAATACGATCACCCAACTGCAAGCAGTTTCCTTCGATGTGACTGCCATGCAGGTCCAATACCAGGCCGACATGCAGGCTTACAACAGCGCTACTACTCAGCTTGATTTTCAGAACCTGGGCTCGCTTATTGACGCCCAATACCAGGAGGAGGTGGTCAGTTCCACTCAGGCGCTACCTTATGTCGGTGCCGCGAAGTTGAGCGAGTTGCAGAAGCAGATAAGCGCGCTGCAGGGGTATGGCGTCGACACCAGCAATTTCCAAAAGCATCTCGCTGCTGACCAGGCCGCCATCAAGCAGGCTTCGAGCGTGAGTGACTACCTGAAAGTTGCTACACAGATCAATGCGGATTTGGCATCTATACAGAGTTCGCTCGTGCAAGCTGTGGCCGTCCAGACCATCAACCGGCTCGATCAGTCAGCAAAAAGCTGGGGCCAGGCACACATCTTCCACGATACATTCAATAACAATAACTATATCCTCACTGCCGGCTATACACTCGATGGCATTGGCTCCTTGCTCAATAAAGAACTTAGCTCAGCTTCTACCCTCGCCGACTACCAGGCAGTCGGCGATGAGGAGAATAACGACCTCTACAATCTGCAGTTGCTGGAGGCGGATTACTACGATTCAACTCCTTATAATCATGTGCATGCCACCGATCTGCAGTTGCTGGATCACTATAACCTCGCCCACAGCCAGGTGCTGGTGGTCTCGCTGGTCGAACAAGCCTTGCGCCTCTATCAGAATGGCAACCTGGTTGCAGCCTTCCATGTGACCACCGGTCGTGTTGAGCTTCCATCATTGCCGGGTATCTGGCCGGTGGTCAATCGCCAGGCACCGACAATATTCAAGTCCGATGATCCGCCGGACTCACCCTATTGGTACCCGCCCACACCGATTAACTATGCGATAGAGTACCATGACGGTGGGTACTACGTGCATGATGCCTGGTGGCGTCAGAACTTCGGCCCCGGTACGCAATTCCCCCACTACGACACCGGTGGCGATGAGACCTATGCCGGCAACGGCAGCCACGGTTGCATCAATATGCCAGAGGACCAGGCTGCTTGGGTTTACAGTCACACTGATTGGAATACTGTTATCGCTGTTTATTAAGGATAATTATGGCACAACAGCAAAAACAGCAACAACCAGCGCAATCAGCACAACAACAAGCAGCATTATCGGAAGTCTACATACTTGCCTCAACACACCAACTCGGCACACTGCAAGCACAGTATAGGGCTAAACTGGCCAGATTGAGTGTGCGTGCTGTCGCTGTCCTGACCCTCATAGGTATACTAGGAGGCGCGGGTCTGGTAGGCGCAAGTCTGCTGATGCATGGTATCACTTTTGCGGGGATAGTCAGCACATTGAGCCTCCTGGGTCTCGTTTTGCTGTGCGCCGGACTTTGGCTTGCCGTCAACGCATTACGCTACTACAGCTTGCGCGTATACGTCTTCACCGAAGGACTTGTACAGGTCAAAGGCCACAAATCCACAGTGGTGCGCTGGGATCAGGTTAAAACGATGTGGCAGAAAGTGAATGTGCGTTTTATCAGCAGCTTTTATATTGGCACAGTTCACGCCTATACCCTGCAACGAGATGATGGGAAGAAATTCACCTTCAACGATGGCTTAAGAAACGTTCAGGTTCTGGGCGGTACGCTCATACGAGAGGTCAATAGTCGGCTGCTACCCCAAGGTCGAGAAAGGGGCGCTTGCCATTTACAAAGACGGGGAAAAGCTGAACTGGCCTACCGTCAAAGCCGCCAAAATACCGAACTTCCCACTATTTCTGGCCCTGGTAGATTATGTGCTGAAGAGTCGTTAATTCTACGATTCCTCGTCGCCTCACGTCTGTTTTCACTGCGGGATGCGCAGCACCAGGCTGCACATCCCGCAGTGAAAACAGATGCACGGTAAACCAGCCCCTACGCGACATTCTCCTGCTCGTCTATGCTTAATGGCTGCCATGGCAACGGCGGCAACTGGTCCCGGTGCAAGACTGGTAGTTGCCGGTAGAGGTCAGCGCCGGTGAGTTGGCTGCGCCAGCTCTTGGCAGCCTGCAGATCACGAATGAAATCACGCTGCAAATCGATGCCCAGCGCCTGCCAGTAAAGGCTGATGGCACGGCGTGCAAAGGCAATATCGTTGCGTGGTTCGATACGGTCCACATCCTCGAAGAAAAAGCCACAACTGGTGAAACTGTATTGCTGATAAAATTGCGCATCGAGCAACAACAGTGTACGCTGGGCCTGCCACACATCATCCGGTGGACGTCGTTGTTTGCCATACTGTGCCCAAAAGCTCTCCGCCGTCTCCCACCCGTTGTGTACAGGAAGGTAGGCGTCGCGCGCGGCCCAGGGATCATTGAGCGTCTCACCAGCATACTGCTCAAAGAGCTGGTCTCCTCGCACCGCCAGCTTATCCAGCGCACGACGGAAGGCCCGCTTCCAACTGCTATCGCCTTCGGTGCACTCACAACCTGTCGCCCACCGTGCCACACCGTGCCCACAACTCCACGCGCTAGGCGCACGTAGCTCAACTTCTTGAGTGGCCGGGTGCAGGTGCATGTACCGTTCCAGCGTGCAGATTTCAAATCCATAACTTGGCGCGCCATGGTTGATCAGGTGCGTCAGGAACTTATCGCGCCAGGGTTTGTGGTGCCCATAAAGTTCGCCGTCGGTGGCAATCAGTATCAGTTGTGCTTCTCCTGCATCGCGTTTGCTCGACACAAGATGCCCAGGTAAGTAGCTTGCGGCGAAGAGGTCCGCATCGCTGGTCGTATCCCAATCGAAAGAGACACCTCCAGACAGTGGTGCATTATAGAAGAAAACCGTGATACTGCGACCATCGAACAGCCGCACCAGGTATGGCTCGGAAGGATCGACGGGCGTGGCCGCCTGCCAGGGAGCCAGTACAGTATAGGTGATACCATGTTGCGCCAGGATATCCAGGCTCTCCAGATCCATCGCTGTTTCTGAAAGCCACATTCCGTGGGCGTCATGACCATAGCGATGGTGGAAATCTTGTAGGCCCCAGACAATCTGCGTGCGCTTGTCACGGGCTGTTGCCAGTGGCAGAATGGTGTGATTGTACACCTGCGCCAGGGCATTGCCAACGCCGTAGCGCTCCATATGTATGCGGTCAGCATCAATGATACGCTGATAGACGTCTGGGTGTTCTTTCTCCAGCCACGAGGCCAGCGTTGGCCCTAGATCGTAGCTGATGGCTGCAAAATTGCCGGCCTTGCCGTTAGGGCGGTAGCACTCGGCAGTAATCTTTTCATTAAAGTTTCTATAGGGAGTGGCTCCGGGTTCAATAGGTAGCAGATGAGCGAACGGGTCCTCACGCGGCGGCTGATAAAAATGCCCGTGCAGACACAAGTATGCCGGGCCTACTTTTTCAATAGGTTCGTTAGATTTTGTTTGTTCAAGCATATATTCACCTTCTCTGGTAAACAACAGAAAATCAGCACTGCCACTACCAGAAACTATGTACAAATCCTTTCTATAGATTAGAACGTACGAATGAAAGTGAAAGGTTACATGATAGGTATTTTGTCTTATCCTGTTTCATCCTGGCGGAGCAAGCCCCGCCAGGTTACCACACCTTCTCAAAACCGATTATCCATTTATGCACTGACGCCGCTCTGCGCACTCATCAGGAACTCCTCGTAGGCTTCACGCAGCTTGGGGTAGCGCAGCAGGAAGAACCCGGCGTACTCATGCGTTAGCGCACGAGGTTGACGCAACAGGCGCATGTTGACTTCCTTGAGTAAGTGGTTGCCCTTCTTCCCATTGCAGACTTTGCAGCAAGCCACGAGATTCTCCCAGGAGCTCGATCCACCACGGGAGCGGGGAATGACATGGTCAAGTGTCAGATCGCGACTGCGTTTGCCACAATACTGGCACGACTCATCGTCACGCAACAGAATATTGGCCCGCGTAGGTTGCAGGATCATGCGCGGCACTCGTACATTAGCCAGCAACTGTACAATGACGGGCCGTTCCAGCTCAAGACGCCGGGCGGCAATGCTCTCCTCGATCAACTGACGAACATTCTCATCTACAAAGGTAACCTTCTGCTTCGACAGCAATACGATGAGACGACGCTCTGGAATGACCGAAAGAGGCTGTAGGGAGGAGTTCAATACAAGCACAGGCATAAATGACTTCCCATCCTCTCTGTCAGAGCCGATACCAAGAGCAGACAGCGAGGAAGAAGCGTGAGGCGTGGAAAGGGTAAGGGAAAACCCAACCCCCTCAGCTTCTAGCGCCACCTGCGACGATGACCGTGTAGATAAGGACTCAAGCGTTTTGCACGTCCAGGTAGGCCTGGCATAACATGGCGTTTACCGCTTGCACCTGGTTCGCCTGGCGAGCCTGTGGTGCAGGCGGCGTTCAGATGCCAACATGCTGCAAGAGCAGTGTGGTGTATCCGATACGCCTGCATGCCATAACTCCTTTGATACGGGCCTGATTTATCAAACCCTACTTGACACATGCTTAGGGAAGTAAATGTGCCATCCTGGTCGGGGTGAGAGGACTTGAACCTCCGACCTCAGCGTCCCGAACGCTGCGCGCTAGCCGACTGCGCTACACCCCGTTTTGACGATCCGTGCAAGTAAGTGATCCGCTGGCTTACCTCTTCCGGTGAACCAGGTTAAATGCGCTTCCCTTACCTTACGCCTAGTATAGCATAAGTCGGCAAAAGCGGTCAAGATGGTTGCGCTCAGGACCCGTATGCTATTTGACACTCTCAGGTGGCTGTGCTACGATACAACATGAAGAAGTGTACAAAAGACACCAGATACGAGCATGTTTGCAGTCGTATAAACAAAAACGTAAGGAACCCCACCGATGGGAACACTCCCTATTTTTATCCTGATAACACTTGCCATCCTCTTTGGCGCATTAGTCATGGTCCTCTGCACCATCCTGGGGCCAAAGAAACCAACGCCAGAAAAATTAGCGCCCTATGAATGCGGCCTTCAAGAGATTGAAGCGCCCAAACGGCGTTTCCCCGTTAAGTACCTCTTGACGGGCATGCTTTTTATCGCATTCGACATCGAAATCGTCTCATTCTATCCTCTGGCCGTCCTGATGCACCAGCTAAGAGTCTTTGGGCTGATCGAACTGCTCGTCTTTCTGCTTGTCCTCATGGTCGGCTATGTCTATGTTTGGCGCAAGGGAGCATTTACATGGGAGTAACAAACCCCTGGGAGCCGGTACAGACTTTCTCAAATACACAGACACCTCGACGACAAGAGTTGCCTGTGAAGACCGGGGATTTCGGTATCTTGACTACCCAGGTGAGCAAATTAATAGATTGGGGACGCAGCTCCTCGCTCTGGCCCGCAACGTTTGGCCTGGCCTGCTGTGCCATTGAGATGATGTCGACCAGCGCCGACCGCTTCGACATAGCGCGTTTTGGTGCCGAGGTGTTTCGCGCCTCACCACGCCAGGCTGATCTGATGATCGTCGCTGGGCGCTGTTCGATCAAAATGGCACCCGTGCTGCGGCAGATTTATGACCAGATGCCAGACCCCAAGTGGGTCATCTCGATGGGCGCCTGCGCGTCCTGTGGTGGTGTCTTCAATAACTATGCCATTGTGCAGGGAGTAGATAAAATCATACCGGTCGATGTGTTCATCCCCGGCTGCCCACCGACGCCCGATATGCTGCTCTACGGCTTCATCGAACTGCAACGCAAAATTCGCGAAGGCATTCCAAATCCTCCTGACCCCTTGAAGGCCAGCGGCCTCAAACTCCAGGGACCGATAGGAGAAGAACTGTAATATATGGACAAAACTGCAATATCGGCGGTCGAGATGGTGCGGGCAAAGTTCCCGCAGGCCGTGGTCGAGACGATCCAGTTCCGTGGTGAACAGACAATCGTGCTGCTACCCGAACAGCTGGTAGCGGTCTGCACTCACTTAAAAAAGCAACTAGAATACACCTTCCTTTCGAGTGTGACGGCAGTGGATTGGCTAGAGCGCGTACCACGCTACGACGTAGTCTACCACCTGCTCTCAATTCCGCGCCTGAGTGAACTGCGTCTGAAGGTGCGCGTGGGCAAGCGCGGCGAAGAGCATCCTTCTGTCCCCACAGTCAGCGGAGTATGGCCAGGAGCAAACTGGTACGAACGCGAAGTATACGACCTCTTCGGTATCACATTTGCAGGCCATCCCGACCTGCGCCGTATCCTGATGCCCATCGACTGGACGACGCATCCGTTACGCAAGGATTATCCCCTCACGGGATTCGACCTGCCTGAACCTTACTGGGGCGGCCAGGTTCCCTACGATACCGACCCCGGCGTCGGCAGCCAGACGCTGCGCACACCGGGTGGTCGCGAACTCAATGAGAGCCGCAGTAATATCAGCCAGACCCAGGAACCAGGAACGAATAAGAAATGATATGAAACAACAAGAGATAGCGACACAATATACGATTGAAGACAGCCAGCCCATCGAGGATGGGCAGCGTATCGATACCATGACCATCAACATGGGGCCACAGCACCCTAGCACGCATGGGGTACTGCGACTCATCTTGACTATCGATGGTGAGACGGTCGTCAAAGCGGTGCCAGATATTGGCTTCCTGCACACAGGCATTGAGAAGACCGCCGAAGCCAAAACCTACTATCAAGCGCTCGTGCTGACCGACCGCACGGAATACCTGTCCCCTCTTTGCAACAACCTGGCTTACTCCCTGTCGGTGGAGAGGTTACTGGGTGTTGAAGATGAGATCAACGACAAGATTCGCTATGCGCGCGTCCTGCTCGTCGAGCTGCAGCGCATCGCCAGTCATCTGGTCTTTCTCGCCAGCAGCGCGCTCGACCTGGGAGCCCAGAGCATCTTCCTCTACTGCTTCCGCGAGCGCGAAATGATCCTGGACGTTTTCGAGCTAGTTTCCGGCGTGCGCATGATGACCAGCTATATCTGCCCTGGCGGTTTGCAAGCCGACCTGCCTCCTGGCTTCGATGCGAAAGTGCGCGAGTTTACCAGCATCTTCCCAGAGCGTCTGCAAGAATACCATGACATCTTGACCAATAACCAGCTCTGGATAGAACGTACCAAAGATATAGCGACGCTCAGCGCACAGGATGCCATCGCATACGGTGCAAGCGGTCCCGTGCTACGTGGCAGCGGTGTCGTGTGGGATATCCGCAAAGCATTCCCTTATAGTGGCTACGAGCAGTTTGATTTCGATATTCCGGTTGGCTCCAATGGCGACGTCTACGACCGTTACCTGGTACGCATGTTGGAGATGGAGCAGAGTCTCAACATCGTGAATCAAGCTCTGGAAGGCATGCCTACTGGCAATTATCGCATCGATAATCCAAAGATTGTACCGCCTCCTAGGTGGAAACTCACGGGCAGCATGGAGAGCTTAATCCACCACTTCAAGCTGTACACCGAGGGCTATCGTCCTCCTAGAGGCGAAGCCTTTGTGCGTACTGAAGCGTCCAAGGGCGAACTTGGTTACTACATCGTCAGTGACGGCGGCAACAAACCCTACCGCATGCATATGCGTGGTGCATCGTTCGCCAACCTTGAAGTACTACCGCTGATGATCGAGGGTGGGTTTCTTGCTGATGTGGTAGCAGCCATTGGCAGCATTGATATTGTGCTAGGTGAGGTTGATCGATGATTTCAGAACAGGCGAAGCAGCGAATGCGTGACCTGGCGGTGCGCTACCCGGTGGCGCGTTCGGCTGTCATGCCAGCGCTCTATATCGCTCAACAAGAAGAGGGCTACATCACACCGGCAGCGCTGCAAGCGGTGGCCGAGGCGATTGACATAACCATCGATGATGTTGAAAGCGTGGCAACTTTCTACACTATGTACTACAGGCAGCAGCCGGGTAAAAAAGTTATCAAGGTATGCACCAGCATCTCATGCTACCTGCGCAACTGTGATACCCTCGTCAGCCAGCTTGAGCAACGCCTGGGCATCAAACGTGGCGAGACAACCGCCGATGGCAACTACACCCTGCTAACCGCTGAGTGCCTTGCCTCGTGCGGCACCGCTCCCGTCTTGCAAGTCAACGACGAATTCATCGAGAATGTCACACCTGAGATGGCCGACGCTCTCATTGACGAGTTGAATAGGGGATTAAGCACAAAAGCAATGGAACCAGCGTAGGGACCGAACTCCTTGCTGCCTGTGGCGGCTCGCATCTGCTTTTGCTGTGGACAGTCGTCGTGCTGTTCTGCTGTAGCAAAAAGAACGGCGTGGCGGCTCGCATCTGCTTTTGCTGTGGACAGTCGTCGTGCTGTTCTGCTGTAGCAAAAAGAACGGCGTGGCGGCTCGCATCTGCTTTTGCTGTGGACAGTGCAGCCGCAGGCTGCACTGTCCACAGCAAATAAAACTCTTGCGAACCACCGAAGGTGGTGAGGAGTGCTGAGAAATTACATTTAAGGAAACGATATCTATGCCAGAACTTATCGTCACGAAAAATATAGACGTCCCCGGCCTGGATACCCTGGAGGGCTATCGCCAGCACGGCGGCTACCAGGCGCTGGAAAAAGCCCTCGTAGGGGCTGGGCTTGCCCCCGCCCTTCAGCCTGATGAGATCGTCGAGATGATCAAACAATCAGGACTACGTGGGCGAGGCGGAGCAGGCTTTCCTACAGGGATGAAGTGGAGCTTCCTCGCCAAAAATGACAAGCCACGCTACCTCTGCTGCAATTCAGACGAAAGCGAGCCGGGCACCTTCAAAGATCGCATGTTGATGGAGAAGAACCCACATCAACTAATCGAAGGCGTCATCATCACCAGCTACGCCTGTCGTGTTTCAACCGCCTTTATTTACGTTCGTGGCGAATTGGCACTGGCAGGACGCCAGGTCCAACGAGCCATTGAAGAAGCACACGCCGCTGGCTACATCGGCAAAAATATCCTTGGCAGCAACTACAGCCTGGACCTGATCATGCATCGTGGTGCTGGTGCATACATCTGCGGTGAGGAAAGCGCCCTGATGGAATCGCTCGAAGGCAGGCGCGGCTATCCACGTTTGAAGCCACCGTTTCCCGCGGTCGTCGGCCTGTACAATGGTCCAACTGTAATCAATAACACTGAAACGCTCGCAACCATCCCGGCGATCATCATACATGGAGCTGAATGGTACGCATCATTTGGCACTGAGAAGAGCAAGGGCACACGCGTCTTCTGCTTAAGTGGGCACGTCAAGAAGCCCGGCAACTATGAATTGCCGCTGGGGACACCGCTACGCACCTTGATCTACGACGAGCAATACGGTGGAGGCATCCTCGATGACAAGCAACTCAAAGCCATCATCCCGGGCGGATCGTCTACCTTCATCCTCGGCGCAGACAGCGTAGACACGCCCCTCGACTTTGAGGCCATCGCTGCCGCAGGCTCCATGCTCGGCTCCGGTGGAGTCGTCGTCATGCACGAAGATACCTGCATCGTTGGTGCTGTGTTGCGCATGACCGAGTTCTACCGCGATGAATCCTGCGGCAAATGCACTCCCTGTCGCGAGGGCACCTACTGGTTAACCGAGATCCTCCATCGCGTCGAACATGGCCATGGCAAGGAGAGCGACATCGACCTACTTATGGACATCTGCGATAATATCAGTGGCAAGTCATTCTGTCCCTTAGGCGACGCCGCTACCAGCCCGATTACCAGCAGCATCAAACTCTTCCGAGAAGAATACGAATATCACATCCGCGAAGGACGCTGCATGGCCGGTGCTCAGCGCCAGGACCAGGAAGCCATGCTCATAGGTTAAATAACAGGAGCCCGTAGGGGCGGGGGTAGAGATGGGATGGGTGGGGACCCTTGTGGAACCCTGTCTGGGGGACAGGGACCCTGCCTGGGGGGCAGGTAATGCCCGCACAGGGTTAGGATAAGAGAAAACATATGCCAGAAGAGAAAAAAGACGAACTCGTACACCTGACAATAGACGACATAGCCGTCGCAGTCCCGCCCGGAACATTGGTCTGGGCGGCAGCACAACAGATCGGCATTGAGATCCCTATCTATTGCTACCATCCCAAAATGCCGCCACTGGGTGCTTGCCGCATGTGCTTCGTCGAGGTCGAAAAAATGCCCAAGCCACCACAGACCGCCTGCACCACACCCGTCAGCGAAGGCATGGTTGTCCACACCAACACCGAAAAGGTGCTCAAAGCGCGCAGGGGAACCCTGGAATTCTTACTCATCAACCATCCTCTTGATTGCCCCATCTGTGACAAGGGCGGCGAGTGTGATTTGCAAGACTTCACCCTGCGTCACGGACCCGGCGGCACACGCTTCGACCTCCACAAGCGTCATTATCCCAAGCCGATTCCTGTCAGCGACAACGTTATGCTCGACCGCGAGCGTTGCATTCTATGTCAGCGCTGCACGCGCTTCAGTTCAGAGATATCAATGGACAATGGCCTCGTCATGATCTCACGCGGCTACAAGATGGAAGTTGGCACAGCTCCCGACCACGCCTTTGACTCGATCTTCTCGGGCAATACTGTCGAAATGTGCCCTGTGGGTGCCCTGACGGCCGCAAGCTTCCGCTTCAAATCGCGGCCATGGGAGTTGAAGCACACACCAAGCGTCTGCAACAATTGTAGTGTGGGGTGCAATGTGCGCGTCGATGTGCGCGTCGACAAAGTCATGCGCTTGATGTCGCGCACCAACGATGACATTGACGATGGCTGGCTCTGTGACCGCGGACGCTGGGGCTTCGAGTTTGTCAACAGCCCGCAACGGCTACGCACTCCCCTCATGCGCGTCCACCGCAATAAAAAATTAGAGCCAGCAACATGGGATGAGGCTTGCTACTTCATTGCCACACGTCTCAGAGGCATTATTGATAAGCATGGTGCTCAGGCCGTTGGCGGCATCGGCTCAACCCGTACTACCAACGAAGAGGCCTACCTCTTCCAAAAGCTGCTGCGACAAGTCATCGGTTCTCCCAACATTGACCACCATCACGGTCACTTTCCTGGGCCACGCGATCCATTGACAGGCAAACCGTGGATGATGACCAACAGTATTGCAGAGATTGAGCAAGCCTCCCACATCATCCTGATCGCAGCCGACCCCTACCAGCACCAGCCGGTCCTCGACCTACGCATCAAAAAAGCCATGAAGGAAGGCGCAAAAATCTACATTGTCAATTCTGCAGAAACAGAGCTTGATCGCTTCGCCTTGAGCAAAATAACTATTCCCCAATACTGCGCAGGCATGGCTGCGAAAATACTCCTGCAACATGTCCTGAACCACGAAAACATCGCATCCACCGTAGGGCCCTCAGCGCAGCTTGCGGAGCGCGTTTCAAATCTTTCGCGGCCATCGCCGATTTATCGGCCCCTGGGGGAGGGGCAAAACCCTTTTGAACCCGAAACAACCACCCAACTCCAACATCTCGCCGACGAGATAGCACCCACCGTAGGGCCCGATTCATCGCGGCCATCGCCGATTTATCGGCCCCTGGGGGAGGGGCAAAACCCCTTCGATCCAGAAACAACCACCCAACTCCAATATCTCGCCGACGAGATAGCACATGCGAAGGGAGCCATCATCCTTTACGACGAAATGGCCACGCTCGACCCCGGCTGCGAGGACCTGGCGACAGACCTGCAGGCGTTGGCCGTCATAACTGATAACATCTATCGTCCTGGGACAGGCGTTGGCCCGCTCTTCAAGGGTGCCAACTCCCTGGGCGCACGCGACATGGGGCTCTTGCCCGACGTGCTCCCCGGCTACCAGCCTGCATCAGAAACAGGCATGTCCTATGCCGAGATGCTCAGCAACCCCCAGATCAAAGCGTTATATATCATGGGGGCCAACCCTGCACGACACAGTAGCTCCCCGATTGATCGTGGGAGCCCGATTTATCGTGGGGAATTCCTTATTGTACAGGATATCGTACTCACCGAGACAGCGCAGCAGGCCGATGTCGTCTTGCCAGCGGTCACCTTCGCCGAAAAAGAAGGCAGCATGACCAACATCGACCACCATGTGCAGGCTATCCGGCGCGCCTTGCGACCTTTGCCCGGAGCCAAAGCCGATTGGGAAATCCTTGTCGAGCTGGCACGACGGTTAGGTCAATCATGGAGCTACAGCAGCCCACGCGCAGTGCTGCAAGAGATCGCGGCCAACAACCCATTCTATGCGGGACTCACCTGGGAAGACCTGGGTCTGCAAGGAGTACGCATACAAGAACAGGAGGTGGCTCATGCTTGAGTCCGCATGCTGGATAAATCCGCATTCTACAGTAGTCCCCCGATTTATCGCGGGGAATTCCTTGGATAACCCGATCGTCGCCGATGTCATCAAAAGCGCAATCGTCATCCTGATCCTGTTGACCGCCTTCGCCTACATGACGCTCATCGAACGGCGCGTCATAGCCAAGATACAGGGTCGCCTGGGGCCCAACCGCGCAGGCCCTTTCGGTCTCCTGCAACCACTCGCCGACGCCGTTAAGATGGCCTTCAAGGAGCAAATCGTGCCGACGCAAGCCAAGAAATCAATCTACCTGATTGCTCCTGTCATCTCGGTAATCGTAGCACTCTCGGCCTTCGCCGTGATTCCCATCGGCAATAGCTGGATCGATGGCAAACAGAGCATCTGGGACCCACTGATCGCTGATATTAACGTCGGTTTGCTGTGGATACTCTCCATCTCCTCGCTGGCGGTGTACGGAATCGTGCTGGGCGGCTGGTCATCCGGCAACCGGTACTCGCTCCTCGGCTCACTACGCAGTGCTGCGCAGATGGTCTCCTACGAGACGAGTCTCGGGTTGGCCTTGAGCGGCACGCTCATGTGGGCCGGCACACTGAGCCTGGTGGGCATCATCCATGCGCAACTCAATCAAGGCATCTGGTTCATTTTCGCACAACCACTGGGCTTTGTCGTCTACATTATCGCCGCTATCGCAGAGGTGAACCGCGCACCATTTGACCTGCCGGAGGCCGAGCAGGAATTGACCGCGGGTTACCTGACCGAGTACAGTGGTCTGCGCTGGAGCCTCTACCAGATGGCCGAGTACATCAACATGATTACCGTGAGTGCTGTAGCCTCCACGCTCTTCTTCGGCGGCTGGAGCTTTTTTGGCTTTGGCCTGGAGCGTATCCCTGGTGTATCGATACTCATTTTCCTGGTCAAGGTTGCCTTCTTCCTGTTCCTATTCATCTGGATACGTGCAACCCTACCGCGCATTCGCTACGACCGCCTGATGCGCTTCGGTTGGCAGTTGCTGCTCCCGCTCGCGGTACTCAACGTCATCATTACCGCGACAGTAGTTGCCCTCGGCTGGCCCTGGTGGGTCAATGGCCTGGCTGGTCTCATCGTCATTGTGGCGCTGTTGCTCTCGGCACGCCGCCAAACCGCAGCCGCTCAAACTGCAGTCTCTGACAGGATAAAGGGCGCAATGGTGTTGCCGTCATCGGTGCATTTGGCAAAATTTGCAGGTGCGAAAGAGGAACCCAATTCGGCTGTGCAGAAGGTGAAAGCGTAGGAACTGATTATGAACTTTTACTAAATACGCCGGACACAACAGCGAGTCCGAGCGAAGCGATGGACAGTGCGTAGGGACCCGATTTATCGCGTCCGCGGGGTGGGGCAAGCCTTCGCCAAAATACATGTACATATATGCATCTTCCATCAATTGAAACAGGTGACAATGTAGGCTCGCTCTGGTATGATTCAAACATACGGTGTCATCAACACCAACCGTGGGTATACTCAAGGAGAGCGCATACATGTCAACCGAGGATTATGATGAAATACTAGAGCAAGTCCAACTCCTAACGCTTGATGACCAACTCAGGCTATTGGAGGATATAGCATCCATGCTTCGCCAACAGTTCACAATACAGCCTAAGCATAGTATTATGGAGTTCAAAGGGCTTGGCAAAGAGGTATGGCAAGGCGTCGATGTGGAAAAATACATAGATGAAGAGCGGAACTCATGGGATCGGTAGTCCCGCTCCATGGACATACTAAGGAGGGAGCAGATGTCAACCTACACCTATCGTAAGATACTGGATCAAGTTCAACATCTTACGCCTGATGAAAAACTTCAGTTGTTGGAGGACGTAGCTACTATGCTTCGTCATCAAGTCAAGGCTCGACCTAAGCACAGCATCTTAGAATTAGAGGGACTGGGTAAAGAAATATGGGAAGGTATTGATGCCCAGGAGTATGTGAACCAGGAGCGGGCCTCATGGCGTGGATAGCCCAGCTACATGGGAAGCTAGTTTGCTTGGATACAGCACCAGTAATTTACTTCATCGAGGGACATCCACTCTATGTAGAGGCGTTACGTCCCTTCTTCCAAGCTCTGGACAAAGGGGAATGCGCTGCGGTGACATCTATTATGACTCTGCTTGAAGTACTTGTCCATCCCATCCGACACGGAAACCCAAAACTGGCTCGAAGGTATCGTGATATTCTCTTAGATTCGGAAGGTTTGACAACCATTTCCCTCTCTCAAAGAATTGCTGAAGAAGCTGCGCGGCTACGCGCATTTCATAACATTCATGTAGCAGACTCTATTCAGATGGCTACAGCTATCAGGAAGAAGGCATCATTCTTCCTGACAAATGATACAAGTCTGCCATCCCTGCCAGGTCTACAAATATTAGTGTTGGACGACCTGAAAAAGGACTCATAAGGAGAACACATCATGTCCCTCGACATCATCAAGGGTATGGCAACAACCCTCAGAAATATGGGCAAAAAACCAACCACCGTCTCCTACCCGGAGCAGGAACGCCAGTTGCCCCCGCGTTTTCGCGGACGCCACGTCCTGCACCGCTACGAAAACGACCTGGAACGATGCGTTGGCTGCTTCCTCTGCGCAGGGGCCTGCCCCGCAGATGCCATCTATATCGAAGCCGAAGAAAATACCGAGGAGAACCGTGTCTCACCAGGTGAGCGTTACGCCAAAGTCTTTGATGTGAACATGCTCCGCTGCATCTTCTGTGGCTACTGCCAGGCAGCCTGTCCCACAGGAGCAATCACCCTGGAACACAACTACAAACTGGCCTCGTACTACCCAGAAGACATGGTCTACCACAAAGAACAACTGCTCGAACCCAAAGGCCAGGCCACTGTTGGTTCAAATGAGGCATGGTTTGAACCACCCCCTCCCGATCCAGCACAGCCCGTCCCGCAGCGAAGCCACGTCTTTGATGGACTACAGGCCAGCGCGGCCGCAGTCGGTCTGGGTGATCTTCCGACCGAACAACCTGTACTGCTGGTGGATGAGGAGCAGGACGAAGACCGGCGGGGCATGACCCATCGCGCCCGCGAGGAAGGACAAGGGGTATGACAGGTCTACAATTTGAACTCTCCTTTTTTGTGCTGGCGGTTGCCAGTATCGCATCGGCAATAGGAGTGATCGCGTTCAGGAATGCCGTATACAGCGCCCTAAGCCTGATCCTCACCCTGCTGTTCCTGGCGCTCTTCTATCTGCAACTGGGCGCCATGTTCATCGCCATCGTGCAAATCCTGATCTATGCAGGCGCAATCATGGTCCTGTTCCTTTTCGTCGTGACCATGCTCGCCAGCGAAGCGAGTGATACCGAACTACCCGACCGCATACCCTGGCAACGTGGCATCGCCGCCACACTGGGCCTCATCCTCGTAGGCGCGCTGAGCTACCTGCTCTTCACCGGCACAGCCCTTGGCGCGAAGGCAACACACGACAATAGCCTCTCAGTCAAGGTCGCCGCACAGGGTAATATCGAAGCATTTGGCCTGGCGCTTTTCCACGGCTTCGCTTTCCCCTTCGAGGTGACCAGCCTGCTGATCGTTGTGGCTATCCTGGGTGCTTTGGTATTTGGCAGAAGAGCGTAATCGCAAGCCAGGGCGACTGCAAGGGTCGCCCCTACCAAACACGTATCGGCCTGCGAAGCCGTAGTATGGTAGGGGCGGGGCTTGCCCCCGCCCTGGGAATCGGAGGTAAGTATGTTACCGGTATCATGGTATTTAATCGTCAGCGCCATTCTTTTCACGATAGGTGTTGTCGGAGTGCTTATCCGGCGCAACCCACTGGTTATTTTTATGTCGATTGAATTGATGCTTAACGCCGTCAATCTCTCGTTTATCGCCTTCTCCAGCTATCTCGACTCAGCAGACGGGCAGATGTTCGTTTTTCTCGTCCTGACCGTCGCTGCCGCCGAGGTAGTGGTGGGTTTAGCCCTGATTGTCTTTATCTTCCGTACCCGCCGTGACATCGACGTTGACGATATGAACGTCTTGCGAGGCTAACATGACAAATCTGACTCTAGAGGTGCTGCTATTCCCCTTGCTAGGGTTCATCATCCTGGGCCTGGCGGGCAGGTTCATGTCGCGTACGGCCATCCTGACGATAGCCTGCGGAGCGTGCGGCCTGGCCTTTCTCTTCGCCGCCATCAGCTTCTTCTCAGTACTGGGCACACCAGCCTCGACATTTATCAGCAATCCTGCTGCCGGTGACCAACTCTTCTACACCTGGGTAGTCTCAGGTGATTTTCAGGTGAACTTTGGTCTGCTACTCGACCCTCTCTCTGCCGTCATGCTGATGGTGGTCACAGGCGTTGGCTTCATCATCCACGTCTATTCTGGTGGATATATGGAAGACGACCCGGGATTCTGGCGCTACTTCAGCTTCCTCAACTTCTTTATTTTTGCCATGGTCTTGCTGGTCGGTGCAGACAACTTCCTCTTCCTGCTGGTTGGCTGGGCGCTGGTCGGCCTGGCTTCATTCCTGCTGATCGGTTTCTGGTATCAGCGTCGTACAGCGGTTGCAGCGGCGCAAAAGGCGCTCGTCATCAACATCATCGGTGACTTTGGCCTGATGATTGCCATCTTCTTGATCTTCACCTACACCGCCCAGAAAGATGGCACCGGCACACTCAACTATTTTATGAATCCAGGTGCAGGAGGCCCCCTAACAGGTGTCTTTACCTCGCTCAGCACCGTCCCGCAAAATTACTGGAAGGTCGTCGTCATCTGTCTGTTGCTCTTCGTCGCTTGCACAGCGAAATCGGCACAATTGCCGCTGTACATGTGGCTCCCTGACGCAATGGAAGGCCCGACCCCTGTCAGCGCGCTCATTCACGCAGCAACCATGGTCACTGCCGGTGTCTATCTCGTCGCTCGCGCCAATCCCATCTTTGAGGTCGCCCCGCGTGCGCTCATGGTCGTCGGCATCATCGGGGGCGTGACGGCCCTCTTCGCCGCCAGCATTGCCTTATTTCAGCTTGACATTAAGCGCGTATTGGCTTACTCGACTATTAGCCAGCTTGGCTATATGTTTATGGGTGAAGGTGTGCATAACTACGGTTCGGGTATTTTTCACCTCACCACCCATGCCTACTTCAAAGCCTTGCTCTTCCTCGCAGCGGGTGCCGTCATCCACGCGCTTGGGGGCGAGCAGGATATGCGCGAGATGGGTGGATTGAGGCAAAGGCTGCCGATTACCTTCTGGACCTTTCTGATCGGAGCCCTGGCCATTAGTGGCATACCTCCCTTTGCTGGCTTCTGGAGCAAAGACGAAATCCTTAGCTCACTTTTGGCAAATGGCGGAAGTCTAGGATATGCCCTGTGGGGGCTCGGTATCGTCACGGCAGGACTGACCGCCTTCTACATGTTCCGCCTCGTCTTCGGTATCTTCATGGGAAACTATCGTGGTACTGGGCCTGTGAACCATGCTCATGGCGACGAGGAAGAAGAAGAACCCATAGGGGCGGACTTTACGTCCGCCCGTCAACCCGTCCGTAGGTCCCCGATTTATCGTGGGACCGGATCCGGCAATCCTGCCTGGGGGGCAGGTAACGGAAGCATTTTTGAAGCTCCATCGATCATGACCATCCCATTGATCATCCTGGCTGTTCTCTCGGTCGTTGGCGGCTTCGTCGGCTCCTTCAGCCTTATTGGTATCCCTGGCTGGCATCCCTTAGCCACCTTCCTTGCGCCGGTCTTCAACAACGTGCATACGTTCGTAGAACCGTCGTTCACACGCCAGTGGATCTCAACTGCTGTGAGCGTGGTTGCCGGTGTCCTGGGCATCGGTGGCGCATGGCTACTCTACGGGAAAGGCTTTGAGTACAAAGAGAACAAGAATCCCTTCTACCAACTGGTATTTCATAAGTACTACGTCGACGAATTCTTTACCCTGGTCCTCATCCGACCCCTCCTCTGGCTTGGGCGTGCGGCATCACGCTGGCTAGAGGGTGATGTGCTGGACGGTGGCAGCCGGGCTGTAGCCTTGGTTTTACGCGGCACAAGTGCAGGGCTGAGCCGCTTGCAAACCGGCTATATGCGCAATTATGCCCTCGCGATTCTCTTCGGCGTCGTAGTGATCATTCTCTATTACGCGGTGAGGAGGTAGCGGCATGTTTCCGATCCTTTCAATCATTACATTCAGTGTACTGGTGCCCCTTGCGGGTACCAGGTGAGGTAGCAGCATGTTTCCGATCCTTTCAATCATTACATTCTTCCCGTTAGTAGGAGCAATAGCTCTCCTATGCTTTCCCAGGAGATGGGAACGCGCTATACCCTGGACAGCCCTCTGGGTGGCAGGGATGAACCTGCTGCTGGCCGTGGCATTGATCCTGGCTTACCTGGCACTCGGCACAGCACCTGTAGGCGGTACCTTTCCCATTCATGAACCACTCCAACCACTCCCCTGGATTCCCGCTCTTGGTATTAACTACAGCCTTGGCGTCGATGGCATCAGTGCATTGCTTGTGGCACTCACGGCACTGCTTACTGTCGTCTGTATCGGAGCATCATTCCGCATCGAGCCGAAGATCAAGAATTACATGGCATTCATGTTGTTGCTGGAGAGTGGCATCATCGGCGTCTTCCTCTCCACCAATCTGTTCCTGTTCTATATTTTCTGGGAACTGATGCTCATACCTGCCTACTTCCTCGTTGGCAGTTGGGGTGGCGAACGTCGGATCTACGCCGCCATTAAGTTTGTGTTGTATACATCGGTAGGCAGCCTGCTCATGTTGGCAGGGATCATAGCCCTGGGCTACTATCATCAACAGGCAGTGGGTGGTAGCTATACCCTTGACCTGGCAGCATTAGTGAACACCAAACTCGATAGCGGCGTGCAATTCTGGCTCCTGCTGGCATTCGCCGCAGCCTTCGCCATCAAAATTCCATTCGTGCCGTTCCATAGCTGGCTGCCCGACGCATACAGCGAAGCCCCCGCGCCCGTGACGGCCTTGTTAGCAGGAGCGATGTCGAAGACGGGTGCGTACGGCTTCCTGCGCTTCTGCCTGCCGCTCTTCCCAAATGCAGTGCAAACGCTCGCTCCGCTCTTCAACACCTTAGCGGTCATTAGCATTCTCTACTGTGCGCTGATAGCATTGGTGCAAACCGATATGAAACGGCTGCTGGCCTATTCCAGTATCAGTCACCTTGGCATCGTCATGCTCGGTATGTTCGCTTTCAATGTGCAGAGCATCGTCGCGGGTTCGGTCATACAGAATGCGCAAGGTGTCGAAGGCTCCGTGCTACAGATGGTCAACCACGGTATCACAACCGGAGCGCTCTTCCTGATCGCAGGCTTTATCGAGGCCCGCACGGGCACGCGCCGCTTGGGTGCCAGGGATTATGAAGGACGCCCATTGGCCAGGCGTGTCCCTGTACTGGCAACGGTGATGCTGATTGCCGTGCTCTCATCCCTTGGCTTACCAGGACTTAATAATTTCTCCGGTGAGTTCCTGGCCCTACTCGGAGCCTTCCGCAATAATCCGATCTTCGGCACATTGGGCACTGCCGTTGTCGTACCTGCGGCATGGTATCTCAGCCGCTTCTTCCTGAACGTCATGGAGGGGCCGCGCCATGTGGAAGGCGGCGTAATCACTGTTGCCGAGCGCAAAGGCGCGTTGAACAAAGGCACATTAAGTGATCTTCAGCAGAGTGAGTTTCTGGTGCTCTTGCCACTGCTGGCACTGATCTTCTATATTGGAGTCCAGCCAGCTCCGCTCACTTTCTTAATGGAGCCCTCCGTGCTCAACACCTTGCAAAATATCGGCAACGCATTTATTCATTAGAGGATTTTTCTATGACATTCACCTATTTCGTTTCCGCTGCCGATTGGGGGCGTATCGCGCCAGAACTGGTACTGGTGGGCATGACCTTGCTGATCATGCTCGTAGACCTGCTCCTGCCACGAGCAGGGGATAGCTCCCCCGTAGCTCCCCGATTTATCGTGGGAGAGCTTGCGGAGCGCGTTTCAATCCCTCGTGGGAGGCGCGATAGCGGGCCGTCGAACTGGCGCGATAGCGGGCCATCGAATTATATAATCTTGCCCGCCCTGAGCCTGCTCGGCCTGGTGTTAGCCCTGGTCGCAACCATTGTTCTGTTCATCGTTGGTGATCACCAGAATGCCTTTAACCAGATGATCGGCTCCGACCAGGGTTCACTCTACGCCTACATCATCATCCTTAGTGCCAGCGCACTAGGCATCCTGCTCTCGCCTGACTACCTGAAGCGCATTAATCTCCCACACCTGGGAGAGTATTACGCCTTAATGCTGCTCGCCACTATTGGTATGATGCTCATGGCTGCAGCCACCAGTTTCCTGACGGTCTTCCTGGGCCTGGAGATGCTTTCACTGGCTCTCTACATCCTGTGTGGTTTCGTGACACGCCGCCAGAGTTCGCAGGAAGCGGGCATGAAGTATTTCCTGCTCAGTTCCTTCGCCTCGGCTTTCCTGCTCTATGGTGTTGCACTGGCCTATGGCGCAACAGGCAGCACATCTTTCAACGGCATCAAACAGTTTCTTGCCACCCAAACGACAGTATCAACTCATCTCCCACCCGGCCTGGCTCCCAATGCTCTTCAATACTCTGCCGTCCATAGTTCAACCCTCCTCCTCATTGCTATGGGCCTGCTCACCGTCGGGTTCGCCTTCAAAGTCTCGGCAATTCCTTTCCAGGCGTGGACTCCTGATGTCTACGATGGCGCACCCGCTCCGGTAACCGCCTTCATGTCCGTTGGCACCAAGGCCGCCGCACTGATCGCCTTCGCACGTGTCTTCGATGTCGCTCTCTTCCCGGTCAGACTTGATTGGCTGCCATTGATCCTGGCCATCACCATCCTGACTATTGTCGGCGGCAACATACTGGCACTCGTGCAGAGCAACGTCAAGCGCCTATTGGCATACTCCAGCATCGCCCACGCCGGCTATCTCTTGATCGGCGTCGTTGCTGGGGGTGAAGTTGTAGCATTGAACGGTACCCTTATCCCTGGTGGTATTCTCGGCCTCTCTGCCATCCTCTTCTACCTGCTCAGCTATACATTCCTCAATCTGGGAGCCTTCGGCATTGTCTCCATCCTGGAGCGAGCCGACAACACAGGCAACAACCTGAGCGACATCCGCGGTTTGTGGTATCGTCGACCGGTCTTAGCAGGTCTGCTGGCCTTCTTCATGCTCTCACTGGCGGGCTTCCCACCGATGGCCGGCTTTGCTGCCAAATATTACCTGTTCTATGTCGCACTGCAGAGTGGGCATCCCGAACTCCTCATCATCGGTGTCCTGGCCAGCGTCCTGGGCATGTACTACTACCTACGCGTCATCGCCGTGATGTTCATGGAGAAGGAACCAGAGGCCGTGGTTGCCCGATTTATCGCGCCTGCAGCCACTTCGCCCACACCAACGGCCGGCAAACGCGCTTCAGGAAAGCTCGGCGCGTCAGGTTCTCCTGCTAAGAGCAAGGCAACAGCCGTCGCTGTGAAGACGAAAGCTGGTAGGGGCGCGAGCTTGCCTCCGCCCTGGCAGACAAAGACAGCCGTTGCAGTCGAACAAAGCTCTGAGGAAAAGCCTGCTATCGGTTGGACGACATGGACAGCTCTTGGCATCGCTGGAGTAGGGACGTTGTTGATGGGGACAGTGTTGCCATTCTGGCTGGTCAACCTGGCACAGCAGGCGGCGCAAATGATGATAAGATAGGGAAACTTGCAGCTGTCCTTCTGAAGATGAGGAACAGGCGGTTGTGCTGCTGTCTGGATGCTGTCCCTCTTCCTTTTCTCGCGCTCTGCGTCGTATCATATGAGCAAGGAAGAAGCTGCTACTGCACAAGGACACGGACACGATGTTACTTTTCTTTCCGATACCAGCTGTGACCAGGACGCTGCTCATCGCGCTGATTACAGGGCTGGTGCTCGTTGGCATCATGATTCGCCCCTGGAAGACCAACGAGGCCATCATCGCCCTGGCGGGAGCGGGACTGCTCCTCCTCCTGGGGCTGATCACCCCTGCGAACGCGTTCTTCACCCTGGTGCAGGACTGGAACACGTTTTTCTTCTTTCTTGGCATGATGAGCCTCTCGGCACTCGCGGAGACAGCAGGGTTCTTCGATTGGCTGGCGGCTTGGGCAGCACGACTTTCGGGCAACAGTGTGCGGCGGCTCTTCTTGAACACGTTCCTGCTGGGCAGCCTGATCTCCCTATTTTTTTCCAATGATGCCACCGCCCTCATCTTGACGCCGATTATCTACAGTCTCACCACCCGTCTGAGGTTGCCGGTCTTGCCATATCTCTTCGCCTGTACCTTCATCGCTGACACCGCCTCGTTTTTGCTCCCGGTAAGCAATCCCATCAACATCATCGTCCTGTCAACGTTCCCCCTCGATCTGTGGACGTTCCTGCGTCTCCTGTTCGTCCCAAGCATCGTCGTGATCAGCATCAACATCGGCATCTTCTTCCTGCTGTACCGTCGGCAACTCCACGGACGGTTTGACAGCAAGCGACTGCCAAGCGCAGCAGAAGCTATTCAGCACCAGGGCTATTTTCGCTACACCTGTATCGTGCTGCTCCTGGTGGCGATATCCTACGTGACAGCAGCAGCGCTGCGGGTGCCACTTTCACTCGTCGCGCTCTTGGGCGCACTCGCGCTGTTGATCGGCGCGTGGTACTGGAAGCAGAGTACCCTCCAGGAGACCGGGAAACAGATCTCCTGGTCCATCTTTGGTTTTATTGCGGGCATGTTCATCATTGTCCAGGCCGTAGAGAGCACAGGGCTGACCGCGCAGTTTGGTCAACTGCTCCTTCGTCTCTCTGGAGGGACCAGCTTGGGAGCTGTGCTGGTGGGGACCGGAGGCGCAGCATTCGGGACAAACCTCATTAACAATGTCCCGATGGCAGTGGTGTTGACCTCTTCGCTGCACAGCCTCCAGCATGCCCCGCTCGCCGTTCAACATGGGTTCATCGCAGCCACCATCTTTGGGTGCGACCTGGGACCCAATGTGACGACGGTGGGGTCGCTGGCGACCGTGCTCTGGCTCCTCATTCTGCGACGCAGGAATCTGGAGGTCTCAGGCCTGGACTACTTCAAGGTGGGTGTAGTCGTGACACCACTGATGTTGGTGGCGGGAGCAGTGACGATCTGGCTCTTGCTGCTGTAGGAGGAAAGGTATGCGTGTCCTATGTTGTATAGATGGAACCAATGTTGAGCAGGTGAGCAAGGCTGTCGGAGCGTTGCTCGGTACAGAGACGAGGACGATTGGGGTCCTGTATGTGACCGATACCGGGCCCGAGGTGCAGATGGAACGGCACCGCGAACGCTTTTTGCGACCACCACGCCCTCCCTTGCCCAGACGTGAACAGATGCGGCAAGCAGAGGAAGCTTCAGCACAGGAGATTCTCGAGGAGGGAAGTCGCTACCTTGGCGGTGCAGAAATGCTGCGGCGGACAGGACGACCAGAGCGAGAAATCGTGCAGGCAGCAGTGGAGTGGCAGGCCGATGTGCTCGTCATCTGCTCACGTTCCCCCCAAGGTGGAGGGCCGCCACTTGGGCCGAAGTCGGTTGGGCATGTGGCACGCTTTGTCTTGGATCATGCCCCCTGTCCAGTGCTGCTGGTCCGTCCGCTCTCTGGCAACACCTTCCCCATGCCACGGTAGGAAAGGCCCCTTCTCATACGGTTTTGCGAACCAACATACAATTTTGCACTGGCTCCAGTGGCCTTCTCTATCGGAAAAGATTATACGTTTGACCGCAGATTCGTATGACACCTGGAAGGCATCTGCCACCAGATAAGCGGCATAGGGCGTGAGCAAGGTAATGGCGATTTCGATGGGCGCATCGTCCAGGTGACGGTGCAACCAGGCAACAGGCCAGCTGATGAGGAGTCCGATGAGCAGCCCGCCCAGGCTCACCACCACCAACTGTAGGCTCGCCTGCCGCAGGGAGAAACTCCCCGTGACCACAGTAGCCACGGCAAAGCGGTAGACGACGAGCCCCGTGGCATCATTGACCATACTCTCACCCTCGATCACGGTCACGATCCGCCGGGCAAGGCCCAGCAGCTTCGCCGTTGCACTGGCAGCCACGGCATCGGTAGGCGAGACCACCGCTCCCATTTAAGAACGTCTTTGTCGCGGCTCACGTTCATCCCTCCTATCAGACAACAGCAGATCATCCTGCACATCGAGATGGCCTTCACTCGCTCTCTCATCAGCTGGGAACGCGGGCAGCATACCTGTCAACCTGCGTGTCGTTTTACCAGCGAGGTGGAACGCCTTCTCTTGCTGATGAGCCACTGACCCAACCAGTCGCCTAGCAGCACCGCTAACACTCCGCCTATGAAACTCATGAGTACGTACAGGAGAGCGGAGAGCAATTGGCCACCACTCAAAAGCAAGTCTGAGCCAAGGGTGAAGCTGCTGAATGTGGTATAGGCACCGAGAAACCCTATGTTGATCAAGAGGCGGCGCGTGGGTCCAACCAGGAAGGTGGCATCAGCTAAGGCCGTCACAAAAGCCAGGAGCAATGCACCTGTAATATTAATGAGCAGGATATCGTAAGGCCATCCCTTCCCAAACTCCGCTTGAATCGACCCGCTCAACAGGTAACGTGCCAGTGTGCCGAAAAAACCACCACACAGGACTGCAAGGATACGTCGACGTGCTGAAAGCGTTCCTGGCATTAGAGCCACCATCCCACTACCAGCCCGAACGAGGCAGCACAAAGACCCAGGACGAGATTGCTGCCGAAGTAGAGCAAGCTGTTTCTCGTGCTCCCGCCACGCGCTAACTGGACGCCCTCCCAACTCATGGTACTAAAAGTGGTATAGCCGCCCAGAAATCCGGTCGCGAACACAACTTGCAATGCAGGACTGATGAGTTTATGTCCTGCGAGCGCAAATAGCAACGAAAACTCCGCCTTGATGAGCGACAAGAGATTGTCCTCTGCAACATCTAAGCAGTAGTCCGATGCAAGTTGCATGACTGCCTCTCGCACTTGTTGTGTCAGCCCTAAGAGTGTAGCCCTCTGAGATGCACTGAGCGGGTTGGTAAAACGAGTGAGTGCGAGTTCGGGCGATACTTCACGAGTCAATTGATCCTCTAGACGCCATGCTGCTAGCTCGACTCGCCGTAACGTCGAAGCGAGAACCCGTCGATGATTGGCATTCAGCAAGCTAGCTGGCCATCCTGCTTCGTTCGTCGCCGTATCTTGTTGCTCTTTGTCAGATTCTGCCACAGGAGCGCCCTTTCATCTAGGATTTCCCGGCTTTCGCTTCCTTCTCGTCGTGCAAAAAACGTACACACACCCCTCGCTCACCTGGTTCGATAAGGACCACTCAGCAATAAGCGCAGTCGTGTGAAGAGCGGCAGAAACCAGGCAATAGCCGGACTGTGAAAAGGAAAGACATGCTGCTGAGCACGACCACCTGGTCCCGGCACAAAAATGCTCAGACTCGATCCGAGTAACGAATAGCGTAGTTGTGCAGAGGAGATCGTCGCCAGGTCATACCGATGCATGTATTCTTGTTCTTCTGGTGAGCGGCGTGACTTGCTACTCACGTCTTCGAGTACATATAGCGCACTCCGCGTGAGAGCGACCAGGCGCGCTGGACTCTTGTAATCATCCAGAGCTGGAACCAGGGCTGAAGCTAAAAGCCCCTCTTCGGAAGTGAGCAGGCGAGACAGGCGCTGCTCCAGCCTCTGGGCAATAGCAGCCGGGACAATCCCTCCCAGCCCGGCAAGCCGCTCGGCTTCAACACCACGAGGCATCCATACCTCGACTGCTGGGAGACAGCGCATACGCTGATCTGCCATTCCCTGCGGATACGGCAGGAAGGCACGGAGGATGCCACCCAGGCGCGCAAGCACTTTTTCCATCTCTGGCGTTTGTGGAAACTCGACAACAAACAGTTCACTTCCGGTACAGCTTGCCACCTCCATGACCAGGCGTAGGTACGGTGAGTCCCTTGACTCCAAGCGGCCTGCAAACTCGCCTGGGGCACCGCCTGCTGGGAGGATGGCAATCTGCTGTAATCGCTCCAGGGGGGCCATGTGTGCAATGTAGCCTCCAGGCAAGAAGTTGGAGCCCGGGGCAAGAAAATCGCGCAGCCAGAGCACTTGCCGGTCAGTGACCAGGAACAGTCCTTCGTTGGAGCGCCAGGTCTGCATACCCAGCCACCCTGTCCGGTGACGCAAGAGAGGGCGCTCCACGAATGCAAGCAAGCGCTCATCATCGAGCAAGAGGTCGGCAAGCGCATGCTGGAAGCGTTGAGGAACGAAACGGATGAGCTGTTCTGCCTGGGCATGGGGCGCAGGAGTACCATCGTGAAGAAACGCTTCTTTCTGTATCTGCGCACGCAGTGCCTCAGCCAGACCTTCAATGGCACGCCAGGCGACAGGACGCTCTTCCTCTTCTTCACGTCTGAGCCATCCCTTCCCTTTGGGCTGCATCCGTTGCTCCCGCTTCAAATACAGACGTGTCTCGCGGATAAGTCGTGCTGCCATATCGGCATTGCACCATTGAACCTCTCCTGTCGTCTGCTGTAGTTCCTCCTGTGCTGTTGCCTGTATGTACGCCTTCAGGGAGGCAAGTTGAGCAGGTGGGAGCATTTCTAAGGATTGATACCGTGACAGCGATGCATCTGCCTCCGCAACAGCAACACATACCCAGCCATCAGTTGGAAACGCACGTTCCCTTGTCATTGAAGATGTGAGAGACAATGCGCCGAGCAGCCGTGCTTGCACGAGTGTCCCTGGAGGAGAACTGTACGTAGTAAGCAGGAGGATGGGTACATCCAGCCGTCCCCCCAGTTGGAGCGCAGCAAGATCGGCAGGCAATCCTGATTCAGCGCGATAGATGCCTGTCAAGCGCATGCACTCACGTTCGCGCTCCCAGGCATAGATGGGGCAGTCGGTATGAGGTTGGCGTATCTGCACGTCGATCAGCATTGCTGTGATTGTCGATGATCGTCCTGGTGCACTGTCATGCGGTGACTGGTACTCGCCCATGCGCTGCTCACCTTCCTATCCTACAAAATCCTTTATCGAACGCCAGGACTGCCTGCACATAGTTTCGCAGCACGTCGCCAGGCGGTCATTTCATCGCCGCGTGGTTCATCGGCGAAACGATAATCGTGCTTGCGAATCGATTCCTGTACTTCCTCCAGGACCCGCTGCACACAGGTGCGTTGACACTCCATCAAGAAGCGCAATATCAGGGGATCACCAGCCGCCTCGGCCTGATGGCGGGCCTGGGTGAAATGCAGAAGACACAGTCCAATTGATTGACAGAGGAGCATGCGTATCTCTTCTGAGCGCAGTTGCTCCAGGAGCATGGCTATGTAACGCTCTTCTGCGTTGGTACTAATGCGACAGAGAGGGCATTGCTCATATGCAGGCTTGACAGCCTTGTGACGATGCCATCTCCTCTTCCACAGCTTCCATAGAGGTTCACGCCATGACTCACTCTCACCAGTAGGACTGAGTTTGCGATACTCCATAGCCATTGCGCGATTCAAGCCATCAAGGACATCAGTGAGCACCTCACGATAGACGATGGCAAGCTGAGAGGTAGCATGCTGCTGCACCAATTGCCAGGTATGTAAAGGGCAGAAGCCTCGTGATTGGATCAGCTTGTGACGATGTTCAACATCGGTGAATCCTTCATACTGCCAGGTGTCCATGTACCGCTGCACCGATCCGAGAACAAGTGTACAGACGGGGCAACCCTCGCGCCCAAAGGCTGTACGCAAGGAAGCAGCATCGTATGAGTGCCATCCTGGGGTCACTTCCTTCTGCATAGAACACTTTCTCCTCACGTTTAGGCCTCCATCTCGATGATGGAAGCGTGCAGGTTATGAGAAACGCATGAATGGGCAGAGCCCCCGGTGGGAAAAGATACGGCTCCACGAATCGGTCTGCGTTTCAGACATGAAAAAAAGCTTCTACATACTGATCACGACACTTCTGAGTGTGATGAACAGTGCGTAGAAGCTATTAGCCCTTTGGCGTTATGCGAGCCTCATCGCAAGATCAGATGCTTACCTATAGGTAGTATACGAAATTGTGGTAGTGGAGGTCAAGAGAGCGCATTCCCTCCTCGGAAAATGCAATTTGGCCGCGGCGCTTACGGCGAGCCAGGCATGAATCGTTTATCGATCAGGTCACCGATCTCTTCCAGGTGCGTGCTCTTCCTCGCCCTCTTTCACTAAGTGATCTCCATTGAGTGCAGAGAGTGAGAGATGTGTAATGTCTGCACGACGAAGGGTAAGCTGGACCTGTTGGATCTCTGGAATAGTTCGCAAGGTAGCAACGACTTGCGTCAGACGCGAAGCATCACTCGCAGAACACTCCACGTCCATCTTGTCCCCGCTGCGCCCCGTTTGCACGTGCACGTTCTCAATCCTCACCCCCTTGTGAGCACAGATGGTCGCCATGCGAGCAATGAGAGACGCTTCTGCGACGGTAGCTTCAATCCGTAAAGAATAGGAGGCTGATGTACGACGCAAGCGATCTCTCAGGGGTTGCAGCACCCTTAAAACCACAAGAGTGAAGATCGTCACAGCAATCGCCTCCAAAAGCAGCCCCGCGCCACAGGCCAGGCCGATCGCGGCAACGACCCAGATTGCCGCTGCAGTCGTCAGCCCTTTGATGATTTCCTTGCGCAGGAGTATCGTTCCCGCTCCAAGAAAGCCAATCCCACTCACCACTTGAGCGGCAATACGAGAAGGATCAAGGACTACTGCACGCGTTCCAAGAATGTCAGCAAACCCAAACGCTGAAACAATCATGATGAGGCAGGACCCAAGCGCAACGAGCGTATGGGTGCGTATGCCAGCAGCACGTTCCCCCTGTTCCCGTTCCAATCCCACGAGAGCACCAAGTACCAGCGAGAGACCAAGGCGTAACAAGGCCGTTTCTAGTGAAATCAACGTAGCTTCTCCTTCAAGGAAGATACAAACGGTACTAAAATCTCTTAATAGAAGCTCAACCGGATCAAAGGAGTAACCTCACACCCCCTACGAGCAGACCCGATACAGCACTTGGAGTGGTTGTGCTAAACATCAGTTACCCCTCATTTGAATATTAACGTAATGTTAAGAAAGTGTTAAGAGAGTGTTAAATGAGAATATATCACGCTATTGACAAAAGTGCAAGCCTTTGATGCCTCTTGTAAATGCTTTAGCGAGCATTTATAATTGGGGAGTAGAAAATACTGGCGATGAAGCTCGCCTACCGCCTTGTGCTGATAGCTTCTAGCAATCGACTGCAGAGATGGTCGGCTGTTAGAAGCGTTTTTGTTCTCTGAAGCTCTCTTACTCCCTGACGTGCAAACGTTCGAGTACCAGAACGCCCTGACCAAATAGAGCCGTCTCTGTGGCAGAAGCATTCTCTAGTATTTCTTCGAAGCCTGGTATGCTGAGAGGAATAGCGAGGATAGTACGTGTCAATGACCACCCTCTCAAGAGGGAGGCTTGTGAGAGATTCGTCCCTTACAAGCCGGATTGACCAGACTCAGCCTCAGAGCCAGTCGAGTCGAGGAAGCGAGCGTCTCGGTTGGCAAGGAAGAGGCTATGATACGACCAAGTGTTTCAGTTCGGACCCTGGTGTGCTGTCCCAGCACCAGGCTCTCCAACTCTTGATCTAACCAGTGGTGCGGTCAGCCGCAGTGATCAAGAGAAAGTACCGCGTTGTATCTTTGTCGAGGGAATTGCTTCTACTCCAATCGCAAGAAAGGAGCCTTACCTGATGAAGGTTTTTGTTGTATCACCAGAACGCCATCCGTTAATGCCCACAACACCCCGGCGGGCGCGGCTCTGGCTCAAAACCAAACGAGCACGTGTGATCTGCCATGAACCGTTTACCATCCAGTTGTGTTTTGAAACAACCGAGTACATCCAACCCGCTCCCATTGGAGTCGATACCGGCTCACACACAGTGGGAGTTGCTGCCATCGCCCATGGGGAGGTGGTCTACCAGGCCGAGGTGCATCTGCGCACCGACGTAAGCCTCAAGCTGACCCAAAGACGCCAGTACCGCCGCAATCGGCGAAGCAGCAAAACTCGATACAGGCCAGCCCGGTTTGCCAATCGTCGTCGCAAAAGCGGCTGGCTCCCGCCGTCGCTCCGCTCGAAAGCGGAAGCGACGGTCAAAGCTGTACACCTGGTAGCTTCTCTCTTGCCCGTATCCCAGATCAACGTTGAAATAGCGAGTTTCGACACGCAGAAAATGCAAAACCCGGAAATTCAAGGAGAAGAGTACCAGCAAGGCCAACTTCAAGGGTATCTTCTGCGGGAATACCTGCTTGAGAAGTGGGGCAGGAAATGCGTGTACTGCCATGCACAAGGCATCCCACTCCAGATCGAGCACCTGACTCCCAGGAGCCGAGGAGGCGGGAGTAGCGCATCGAATCTGGCGATTGCGTGTGAGGCTTGTAATAGGCGAAAAGGAAATCAAACAGCCAGCGAATTCGGGTATCCAGAAATCCAGGCCCAGGCAAAGACTCCTTTAAGGGATGCAGCCCATGTCTCTAGCCTGAAAACGGCCATCGTTACTCAGCTTCAAGAACAATTTGGTGCCGAGCACATAGCGATCACCTATGGGTATGAGACCAAGTACAAACGCATCCAGATGCTTGCGCTTCCCAAATCCCATGTCAATGATGCTGTCGCCATCGCCTGTGAGATGGGCGAAATTGTCAAACCAGGGTCAAGCATCTACCAGATCCGCTGTATTCCACGTGGGAACTATCAGTTATACAACGGGGAGCGAAGCGAACATAAGGTCTGGGCACCCAGGAAGTTGCACGGCTGGAAGCTCTATGAACTGGTAGAGGCAAAAGGGAGAGTCGGGTACATTGGTGGGAGACGAGTCAAAGGCGCCTTTGTCCTCAAGGATGTAGCGACAGGCAAGACCGTCCTAGAAGTGACTCCTCGTAAACTGCACCGACTGGCTCGTCCGGTGCAGGGATGGATGATACAGAGGGAGGAGGTGCGCGCTTCCTCTCCCGTTTAAAAACGGGAGTCCCCGCGTGCAAATTCTTATGGAAACAAATACTCCTTCAAAGAGGGAACCCAGGCAACCATCACGAGCGAAGGCCATAGCGCTCAGGTTCGTCCTGCTGATCGGCGTCATGAGCTTTTTCGCCGACTTCACCTACGAGGGCTCGCGCAGTATCATCGGCCCATACCTGGCAATACTTGGAGCGAGTGCGGCTGCCATTGGCATCGTCACTGGCTTCGGCGAACTGCTTGGCTACGGCCTGCGCCTGGTCTCAGGACGCCTGAGCGACCAGACCGGCAAATACTGGTCGATCACGATCTTCGGCTATATCATTCAGATGCTCTCGGTGCCTCTGCTCGCCCTGGCCGGGAATTGGCAGGTGGCGGCCTTGCTGATTATCCTGGAGCGCGTTGGCAAGGCGACCCGTAACCCACCCCGTGATGTGATGCTCTCGCACGCTGCCAAAGAGATGGGATATGGCTGGGCCTTCGGAGTGCATGAGGCGCTGGACCAATGCGGGGCACTGTTCGGCCCGCTGGTCGCTGCCGCCGTGCTGGCCTTGCGCGGTGAGTACCGGATCGCCTTTGCAGTGCTGCTCATTCCTGCCCTCGTGACGCTCAGTATCCTGGTCGTGGCGCGCTTGACCTACCCACGACCCGAGGAGCTGGAGGCGACCCCGCCGGACGTGAAGGCCACGGGACTGCCACGTGTCTTCTGGGTGTATCTGACGGGGGCAGTACTGGTCGCTGCCGGGTTCGCCGACTTCCCGCTCATCGCCTACCACTTCGCACGAACGTCCACCGTGTCAAATGCACTGATCCCGGTCTTCTATGCCGTTGCCATGGGCGTAGGTGGGATTGGCTCACTCGTCTTCGGGCGTCTCTTCGATCGGGTTGGTATCTCCGTCCTGCTTCCTTTGACGCTCATCTCGGCTTTGTTTGCACCGTTGGTGTTCCTGGGCGGCTTCTGGGCGGCGCTCGTTGGTGTTGCATTGTGGGGGCTTGGCATGGGGGTCCACGAATCGATCATCCCGGCTGCTGTAGCGCTGATGGTACCTGCCCAGCGACGTGCTTCGGCTTATGGCCTCTTCACCGCAGGATATGGCATATTCTGGTTCCTGGGGAGCGCACTGATCGGCATTCTGTATGGCATATCACTGCCGGCATTGATTGCGTTCTCCTTGATCGCCGAGCTCGCCGCCATCCCGTTGTTTCTCCTTGTGAGAAAGCAGTCCGCAGGGTGATTGCTACAGGATGGCATACCTACCCATACTGCCCCCTATTGCAGAGAAACTGTAGGATACGTCAGAGTTGGTGGGCACGTGGTAGATCAGGGCCAACGGGAAGTTTCGCACTTCTGTTGGCCCCGGTCTCGTGCGTGAGGGGGTACGCATCAGATGCCAATGGGCGTCCCGATCTCTCCGATGAGCGGGGCCACAATCGCCGAGATGATCAGCAAAATCGTCCAGAACCAGATCGACCCCACCCGCGCACGACCCCGGAAGACCAGGAACCCAAAGACAAAGAAGGCCACCACCGAGACGACCCACATGGTCAGCCACATGGCGGCGATGTCACCCACGCGAGCTTGCCAGAGGACGTACACAGCGTCGAAGTTCGCGTTGTAGGTGAATAGCAGCCGGAAGAGCGCCTCGACCCACAGGTAGACGATGCCGGCCAGAAACCCCGCAGCCGCCAGTGGGGTAGCCCCTACGGAAGCTCCCGCCTGGCTTTCAGACTGTGAGTCGCGGTTGAATGTAGATTCCATATCATCCTCCTATTGCCCGGCCGGGAAGGTCAGGATCTTGGTGATGTAGACGCCGATGGCCCCGAGTGCGAAGGTCCAGGCCCCAGTGAGCAGCATAAGAATGAGCACGCCGCGTTTGATCGTCGGGTTGGTGATGACCTGCCTGCCATAGTAGAAGATCAGGAAGCCAATCACCGCTGCCAATCCCGGCACGATCAGGGACACATGCTCCATCATGTCGAAGAGCAGAGGGCCGGTGAAATTGCCCAGACTATTGTCGCTGACCCTGGCGATGAAGGTGCCAAAATCATTCGTCGTGGTGTGCGTGAAGGTGGCACCATACGCGTAGTTAATGTCAGGGATCATACCCGTGATCATCAGCAGCATGAGCAGGACGAAGGTCACGGCGCTACTGATCTTGAGCCGACGGACCAGCCGCTCGTCGGGATCTTTCGAGAAGAAGATCGCGCCGAAGAGGAAGGCCGCGAAGATGAGGACCAGAAACATCAGCGTGCCGTGCAGGTCCAGCCAGATGGTGTTCAGCCCGATACCAAACATGGTTTTCTCCTTTCGTAAAGCTAAGATTCTCGACGTTCCACGCCTTCCACAACGGACAGCCAGCATGCTGACCTGTGCAGACGTGGAATCAACTATGAAGAAGGACGAGCGAAGGCGCACCCCGAATGAGGCTGCATCGCGTTGCTCTCTCTCCTATGAAGAGTATGGAGCCCACTGCTCACAAAAGCATCTCAATGAGATACTCCCACATCACAACTGTGTCTCAAACGAGCGTCGGAGGAGAGAAGAGAGAACATCTTCGGCGACGTCGCGTCAGTGGAAGGCCACATGCAGGATCACATAGACGACGTAGGAGAGCAAAAGCAGCCCTCCTGCCACGCGCCCGACGCGGCCTCGCCAGAGGAACGCTGTGGCGATCCAGGTGACCAGGATGAGCAGCGGCCAATCGAGGCGGACCACGAGAGGATCAACGTGAACCGGTGTGAGAAGGGCAATGAATCCCAGGTTAAAGAGCACAAAATACAAGAGGGTGCCAATGAGATTTCCCGCGCTCACATCATGCCTCCCACGTTGGGAAGGGATAGCCTGGCGAGCCACTTCCTCGAGTTCGATGGCGGCTGGTGTGACAATCATGCCCATGAAGAGTGCAGGCACGCCAAGCAGCGCGATAAGTTGTTCCGTCCCAGTTGCCACCATTTCGCCACCAATGCCGATCACAACGAGCCCGAAGGCCGTCAATGCCACAGCCTTCCACAATGGGCGCTGCTTTTCCTGGCTCTCCGCCACTTCTTTCGAGAGGAGAAATTGCCGGTTGCGTGAGACGCGAACCAGGTACACCATCGCGCCGACAAAGGCCGGGAGCAGAATCATCCCTGCCCATCGTGGGGTGAGGGGACCAAGCAAGCTAAGACCTGCCAGCAGAGGACTGGCTGCGAACAGAGCAAGAACGCCACGCGGCAGGTGTACTTCGAGAGGGAAGAGCAGTGCAGCCAGGCCGAGCGCGACACAGACCAGGAAGATGGCTCCCCCAAAGACGGTTCCAAGAGCGACAGGTGCTGCTCCTCGTCCGCCAGCCGCTAACCCGACGGCGATATTCTCGGCTTCTAAGCCGGAGAGGACCGCACCAACCGCGAAGGCAGAGAAGCGGAGCAACTGCGCAAGGCTAACGAGTCCTTCCAGAAGTCGTTCCGTCGCAAAGATGGCAAGAATGGCACCAACGACAAAAAGTACCAGCGCAATAATCAGGGACATCTTCTTTCTCCATTTCTCTTTTTCGATGCCTACTCGTTTGCTCCCCCATGCCTACTCCTCCAGCGGCTCAAGACCAGCATGGGTGTAGACCGTCCGCGTGAACAGATCAAGCATGTGCCGACAGCGGGCGAGCAGTCGTGTCGCTTCCTCGGCTTTGGGACCCGGGAAAAAATCGCGATGCTGGATCTTGCGCAGCCAACTCGTCAGTTTCGCCAGGTCCTCTTCAATCTCTTCCAATTCGGCAAAGGAAAAATGCCCTGCTGCCGTTTCTTTCTCGATCTCCTGAAAAAAATCCTGACAGCGACCAGCAAACTCGGCATAGTCTTTGGCACGCTCTTCTTGAAAGCGCGTCACAATCTGTGTTTCTGCTTCCGCATCGCAGGTGGTTGCCACGAAGAGCAATCCATTGCCTCCGTGTGCTTGCAGATCCTTGAGTAATTCCCTCAGCGATTGCTCATGTTCAGAGGCAAAAGGCAACATCCATACTCCTTGCTGCACACTGACCGCACCAGCGCTTTGGAGCCGGCGCCAAACGGTCACACGCAGACTGGATGGAGCGGTCGGCGTCTGATGGGTAAACAAGAGCCATTGGTGTTCAGACATACTGTTTCTCTCATGAGAGTAATAATCATTGCTTTTGAAAGTGAAACAAGTGTTTCACCAAGCTACAGTATAGCCGATGTAGGAGAGGAAAGCAAGAAGGAGCAACTTTTTCTCCTGGAGAGGAACAGAACTACTGTTTTTCGGAAAGAGGCAATAAGCTCCTTTGCAGGCTATGATCTCGATAGCCTCTTGCAAGACGAATGGCAACGCGGGTAGGATAAGAGCACACAGGAATGTTAGTTCTTATTAACCTGCTCAAGAAACCCCTTTTAGGCACAAGCCGTTAGTTGACGAAAGGAACATCTATGATACGTATAGACATTCCCAAGAGAGGGATGATCGAGCTTGAACATGCGGTTTTCGACGTCAACGGAACACTTGCTGTAGACGGAGTGCTGATTCCGGGGGTGGCAGATCGTCTGAAAGTTCTAGGAGAGCGACTTTCCCTCCATGCACTGACTGCGGGGACACATGGCAACCTGCCACAGCTTGAACAGGCGTTAGGTCTTCCTCTTCGTATCATCAGTACTGGTGAGGAGAAGACGCGCTATGTGCAGCAACTTGGTCCAGCCCATGTGATCGCTTTTGGCAATGGCATGAACGATGTTGGTATGCTGCGTTCGGCTGCTATCGGCGTAGCCGTCCTGGCAGGAGAAGGTGCAGCAATGGGCGCAGTGCAGGCTGCCGATGTGTTAGCGCTTGGTCCAATTGATGCCATTGAGCTGGTGCTCAATCCCAAACGATTAGTGGCAACTTTACGAGGATGAAGTAGCGATGTACAACACCCCCGCACGGATAGCCTTCTCTGAAAAGGCCGCTGGGTGTGTCTGATATGTGCTATACTATAGTGCGTTAAACGTATTGGGTGATGAAGCTCGCCCAGAAGATACCCTGAGGGGTTGATGGCTTCTATGACACGACAGGTCTGACCGATGTGGAACATCGCTCTCTGAAGCCGAGCCGATCTTCTACGACCAGAAATTGATGCGGGCACTCCACCATCCTGTTCCTGAGGTGCGGGAAATGGTGGCCATGTTGCTTGGGCTGCGCCAAGATCGACATGCTCTACCAGTCTTGCTGGCACGCCTGCTTGAAGAAAGCGACATCGGAGTGCTCTGCGCAATCAGCAAGGCTCTGGGACAACTGGGAGACTGCCAGGCCGCCGCATTACTTGCAAAGCGCCTTGCGCAACCCAATGCCCTCATGGTGGCTCTGACTATTGTCGACGCACTGGCAGCGCTCGCCCGAACAGGATGCTGGGAGGCTCTGAACGTGCTCAAGACTCCACCTCCCGTACCTGAGAGGGTTGCACAAGAGATCACAGCGAGGTTGGAAACGCTCAATCTGTTGTATTACTGATCGACCCTACGCATCTCGAACAAGGTGGCAGGCTTTTTTTATGGTACCGAAGGACGATGCCGTCCGAGCATCCTAGCTGCTCAACATGGGAGAGGGCTCTTCATGCTTCAATCTGTCTGGTCATGTCTGCTCAGGCGTCGCAGTCTACTTCCTGCTCGTGATATCAAATCCGGTTAATCACTGTATCTTTCTCAAGCCGGCTGCCTCAGCCAAATGTAAAGTGATCATCAGGATTTGATATGACCTGTTCGACGCAGACCTGGCTGTGCCCTCCCGTCTGGTTTCCGTTCTCAAACGGTGGGTTGGAGTATTTCCTGCTCGCTCACCTGGAGCAGTCGCTGCCACCAGGTCCTGGCAGGAGCGCGCCGGAAAGCAGGGGTAAATCCCGTTGGGGGCCTAAGGTAGATTCTTCGCCGTTCACGACCCGCAACATTTTTTGCGTCTCGGGCCAGTAATTGGGAATGAGTTCGCGTGGAGGGCGAGGGAACCAATGAGGACAGGACTTGCAGACAATGGTATCGCGTGGCTGATTTTGCCCGTACAACGTGTTGATTCACTAGTTAGCCTGGTCGAAACGGTGAAGCCTATCACGAAAAAACTGGATCACACGCTCCTTGAGGCTCAAGGGCAGCAGGGTGCCCTCCAGATGAGCCTGGTCGAGAAAGACACCACGCATGATCGCACGCCGCAAGTCCGCTCCAGCCAGATTGGCCTCTTGCAGATTGGTGTGTTGCAGCCCTGCCCAACGCAGCGAGGCTTCCTTGAGAATCGTTCGCTCGAGGCGGGCTCCATGTAAATTCGCCCAGCGGAGATTTGCCTCCGCCAGGTTAGCATCATTCAGATTCGCTCCCATCATGTTGGCCCCATGGAGCAGCGCTTCGCGCAGGTCGGCTCGCTGCAGATCGGCCTGGTAGAGATTGGCCCCACGCAGGAGAGCACCCCACAGTTGTGCATCTTGCAGGTTCGCGCCTTCAAGTACTGCATGCAGGAGAATCGCATTTTCCAGGCGTGCCCCGCTGAGATTTGCTTCCTGTAAATCAGCTTCGCGCAGGTCGGCTCCAATCAGGTTGGCATTGCGGAGATCGAGCCGCCGCAGGTCGGCTCGCTTTTGCCAGACATGCGCCTCAGCGACAATCACTCGTATCTCTTCACGCGTAAGATGCTTGCCCTCAAGAGGATACATTGGTATACCCCTATCATCTTTAAGGAATACCCCGCGATAAATCGGGGGTCTACAGTAGGTCCCCATTCATGGTGGGACCTGGCTCGCCAGAGTCCTGCTCAAAACAAATCCTACAATAATGGAGATGGCAACAAACACCAAGAAGGCAAGTACTGCCATCTCGAATGCCATCCAAAATGGCTTGCTCTTGTCTCTAAAATGGCGGGTATATTCATCATAGGCGATGATGAAAGCCATAATGCCTCCGAAAAACCCGAAAAACGCGCCAAGAATGGCAACGAGCTCAATAAGGCTACTGTTCATGCCTTCGTCCTTTTCATAAGCAACTTCTGTTGTTCCAGGTGAGTTTTTGGCCTTGACGCTTTGGTTCAGCCACGGGTGTCGCGGGAGTGTCTCGATCTTTTCATTGCTTGAAGCAGGTGTTGCCATGAGCGGTTTCCTACCACCCTTCCGGTCTTTTGTGTGTCCTGGTCCTGCACGAATGAGAGCACAACAACGCTAATGTTATCCTCGCCTCCGGCTTCATTTGCCAACCGGACCAACTCATCACATGCCGCTTGTGGGGAATTGCTGCTCACCACCTTGGCGATCCGTTCCCTGCTCACCACCTTGGCGATCCGTTCCTCACTCAGCAAGCTCCAGAGGCCATCACAGCAAAGAACGAGATAATCTCCAGCCTGCACAGTGCATGTTGTGACGTCGGGGTCCGGACTATCCTGCTTACTTCCTCCTAGCAGCTTGTCGGAGAGAACGGCGGGCAGTCATGTCAGCCGCTGCGGCAGCGCATGTGTTGTTCACGGCACGGGCACAAGCGCCAGAACGGCATGCGGTCGCAGGCAGAACAGGATCAGCGATGGTGACCGAACGAACTGGAAAGATGCCCCCATCCCCACGCTACGCCCAGGATAAGGTATGGAAGCGCTTGAGATTGAACGCCAAACAGACCAGACCCCACTCGCCCGCCGCCGCCGAGATCCCACGCAAGGAGAACTGGCGGAAGCCGAGTATCTCTTTGATGATGCCGATCACCGGTTCGACGGTGCATTTGCGTGCCCCGTAGATCGCTTTGCCCAGCGCGGTCCTAAGCTTGTACGCCATCTTGACTTGTGTGCTCGCGTCCTCCGGCGGCGGGTCAGGCAGCGGCGCGAAGCGCTGCTGCCAACTGGGATGATGGGGATCACGACCCGTGGCGATGTAGGGCTCGATGCCGCGTTTGGCACACGCCGCCAGGGTCGCGGGGCCAAAGTAGCCAGCATCCAGCGCGGCCGCCTCGGGAGTACCGATCTCCGATGAAATGGCCGCGAGCGTGGGTTCGGCTTCCTGGCTATCGTTGGGATGATTGGACAGGGCCCATCCCACGATGAGCAGACTCGCCTGATCCACCGCCACCTGCGCGTTATAATCCTGCTCGAAGCCCGCATGCGTCGAGCTTCTCATGATGCGCGACTCCGGGTCAGTGAAGTTGTACTGGTCGCCGTCGCGCGTTCCTGGCACCGGTGGGGTCGGTGGGCGACCACGCGGGCGACGTCCCGTCATGCGTTCCCGCTCCTCGCGCTGCGCCATCCTAGCCTCATACTCCGCTTGCTCGGCTGCCGCACGCTCCTGGGCGCGAGCTTCCAGCACCGCTTTGGCCTCCGTCAGCCGTGCCAGGCGATCCTCGCGCCGCGCAATCTCGTCGCGCACCACCAGCCCATCGGGCACCTCTGGCTGGTCGCTTTGTTCGCTCAGGGCAAACAGTTCCTCGACCTCGGTTCGCAGCTGGGCCTCCACCTCCAGCAGCCGTTTGTAGCTGACCGCTTTGCGCTTGGAGGCGTCGGCATGCACCTTGGTCCCATCCAGGCTGATTGTCCCCAGTTTCAGTACGCCCGCCTCCTGGGCGAGCAAGAGCATCTGCACGAAGAGCTCCTTCAGCTCGGGCAGGAAGGTGCGCCGAAACGTGGCCAGCGTATCGTGATCGGGATGCAGATTGCCTGCGATGAAGCGAAAGGGAACCGCCTCATACGTGGCTCGCTCAATCTTGCGCGAGCTGAATATCCCGGTCGCATACCCATAGAGCAGCAAGCCCAACAACACTTCGGGAGCGTAAGGTTCCCCACCGCGTGTCCCATACTGGGCATACAGCGCCGCGAGATCAAGTTGGGCCACGCTGTCTACCACGAAGCGCGCCAGATGGTCAGGCGGCAGACAGTCGCCCAGCCGTACCGTCAGATCGAGCGCCTGATCATAGTTCACTGTTTTGAAGGTTCTAGTAGCAATAGGTAGGGCTTGCGCCTTTCCCCTGCTCCACACCGTGCGTGCCACTTTCGCGGCACACGGCTTTCCGTACTCGCCCCTCTGATGGCTGTTCAACTCCATAGCGATCTCGCTCATGAGCACGGCAC
>WNFA01000246.1_pt1 | contig 42434 bp, 47 predicted proteins | sample 5400481 | NCBI WGS metagenome assembly WNFA01 (sample SAMN13153340, study PRJNA577476) | soil metagenome | isolation source: 120 cm saprolite under Douglas fir tree site 2 hole 1 replicate 2 | place: USA:California | collected 2015-04-18 | reverse complement strand
ATCCGGAGGCCTATCGCGCCAGCGACCAGATGTACAGCCCTGAGCAAAAGCAGAAAGTGATCAATCACCACACCACGCCAGAACAAGCGGGAACGGTTTTCAGCCAGGGCCGTAACTGTACATTGACGCCGCCTACAGATTTTGAGTAACATCCTTTTTCTTCAAGGAACCCCGGGGGATGGCTAACCCAACACGGCGAGTAGGCGTAGTCCTCTTCCAGCTCGGCGGCCCCGACACGCCGGAAGCGATCCAGCCTTTTCTTTTTAATCTGTTTTGCGATCCCGACATTATTGATTTCCCCTTTGCCCGCATCGGGCGGAAACCCCTGGCCAAGCTGATCTCGACCACGCGTGCCAAGAAAGTGCAGCACCACTATGCGGCCATCGGCGGAGCCTCGCCCATCCGGCGCTTTACCGAACAGCAGGCCAGAGCCTTGCAGCAGAAGCTGATCTTCAACGGGATGGACGCGCGCTGTTTCGTGGCCATGCGTTACTGGCACCCGTTCACGCGTGAGGCAGTTGAGCAGTTACGGACTGCCGAGTGTGACGAAGTCGTGCTGTTACCTTTGTATCCTCATTACTCGAGCACGACGACAGGCAGCAGTCTGAACGAATGGCGGCGCCTGTTCCACGACGACGTCCCGGTGCATTCGGTCGAGACGTTTTATGACCACCCCCTCTACCTGGATGCCCTGGTTGAGAAAGTAGATGAGGCCCTGGCCCGGTTCCCCCAGTCCGAACGTGCGGAGATTGTGTTCAGCGCGCACAGCGTTCCGGTGGCCGTGATCGAAAAGGGCGACCCCTATCAGCGACATATAGAAGAGACGGTGGAGCTGCTCATGCGGCGCGGAGGATGGCCGAACCGCCACCGGCTCTGCTACCAGAGCAAGGTAGGGGCCAGCAGGTGGCTGCAGCCGTCGCTGCATCGGGCGATCCGCGACCTGGCGGCGGAGCGGGTGGAGGAAGTGTGCATCGTCCCCATCGCCTTCGTTTCCGACCATGTGGAGACCCTCGGCGAGATTAATCACGAAGCGCGTGAGGAAGCCGCCGCGCTGGGGATAAAACAATTCGAAATGACGTCGGGCCTGAACGATTCGCCCACGTTCATTGCGGCCCTGGCGGATTTGGTAGAGACCGCTCTGGGCATGGATTTAAGCGGGCGGCGCGACGCAGATCGCCTGGTCGCGGCAGACTAGCGGAAACGATGTAGCGGGCGCCCTCGCCCACCAGGCGGAGCGAGGCTCCGCAGGTTCGACGAGTAGGGTAGGCGCAGTAAGTGAGCGGAGTTCCGAAAATCCGGCGAGCGTTGCTCGCCCACCCGGACGAGAGCCTGCCCTGAGCGAAGTCGAAGGGGCGTCCGGGCCTACGTAGGTTGTGGTGGTACGTGGGTCGTGATCGCAATCAGATTCGGAGTCATTGTTCTTAAGGAGTGAAGGGACGGATGGCAGACGAGTCCAAAACTGGAATCCTCGGGCGGCTACCGCCTTTGCCTCGAGAGGCGCTCAACAACTCCGTCATCGGCATGGAGCAGGCATACCGCCAGCGCAAAGGCCTGCCACTGTTGACCGACGCTGACATTGAAGCCCTCAAAGCCGGCCAGCCCATGTGGTGGGAAGAAGGCGGCTCCGGGGTATCTGCCGCTCCGGCAAGCGCTCCGGCAGCTCCAGCGACCCCAGCTCCGCCCGCGCCAGCGGCGCCGCCAGTCGCGGCTGCGGGAGGCATCAGTGAGGAAGTCGCCAAATGGGTGGCGCAAGGAAACAAGTGGAGCAAATCCACCATTGCCGCGGAACAGGCGCGGCGCGCGCGCAAAGGTCTCCCCGCCCTAAATAATGCCGAGGCCTCCGCTCTGCTCGGAGAACCTTTTGAGGCGAGCGCGCCCCCCGCCGCTGCCGCTCCCCCGGTCGCTGCCCCAGCTGCAGCTGCGCCGGTGCCAGCGGCTGCGAGCGGCACCATCAGCTCAGAAGTCGCCAAGTGGGTCGCGGAAGGGAAGAAGTGGAGCAAATCCACTATTGCCGCCGAACAGGCGCGGCGCGGACGCAAGGGCCTGCCCGCTCTGAATCCCGCGGAGGTCGCTGCACTGCTCGGTGAGCCCGCAGCGGCAGAAGCACCTCCCGCCGTGGCCGCCGCTCCAGCGGCCAAACCGGTAGCGGCCGCGCCTCGTGCGCCTCTTGGCCCACCATCGGATGCGGCTTCGGTCTCGCGCACCGGCGAGTCGACGACTTACGTCGGCAGTCCCGCCGTGGGGACTTCGAGGGCGGCTGCCTCCGCAGGCGTGGCATCGGTCGGACCGGAAGATAACGAGTTCAATCGCAGTCGCCGGCGATTTGCCTGGGCCGCATTCGCGGCCTTCATGACCGCTTGGTTCATCGCCTTCTTCCGCTTCTTCCTGCCCCGCACCTTGTTTGAACCCGCTACCTCGTTCAAGATCGGCTACCCTGCCGACTTCGGTTTGGGTGTGGACACCAAGTTTCAGCAGAAATATCGCATCTGGGTGGACCGCACGCCGGACCGGATTTTCGTCATCTACGCGCGCTGCACGCATCTCGGCTGCACTCCCGACTGGAAGCCGGCCGAGAACAAATTCAAATGTCCCTGCCATGGCAGCGGATACGACAGCGAAGGAGTCAATTTCGAAGGACCGGCGCCGCGTCCCATGGACCGGGCCAAGGTGGAGATCGCGCCCGACGGCCAGATTCTGGTGGATGTTTCCAAGCTTTACCAGTGGCCCAAGGGACAGCCCAGCGCGTTCAACGATCCGGGGGCGTTTCTGCCGACCTGATCGTGATGAAGATGGAAAACTGTCGAGCTGCGCTCGACTGGGCAGGTGAGGACACCTGCCCCTACGCAAGACGAGAAGAGGTTCAGATGCCTGAAGAAAACGGAAACGGGAAGAACGGCAATCGGGTCGGCCTGCTGGAAAGGGTGAAGGCGGGCGTCAAGGAAGACGTCCAGTCGCTCAAGACCGACATGCCGGCGAAGGCCAAGGAACAGATCGAGGGTCTGAAAGATCCGACCAAGACCCAGGTCTACACTTCGATCTTTCGCCACAAGCACGATGACACTCCGCGCAATCGCGCTCTGGGCGTCCTGTCCAACGTGTTTCTCCACTTGCACCCGGCGAAGATCAATCGCGACGCCGTGCGCTACAGTTACACCTGGGGCATGGGTGGAATCACGTTCTACCTGTTCATCGTGCTCACGCTGACCGGCGTGATGCTGATGTTTTACTACCACCCCAGCAAGGTGCAGGCGTTTCGCGATGTGCTGTATCTCGAACACGACGTTCCCTTCGGCAAGCTGCTGCGCAATATGCATCGCTGGGCGGCGCACTTGATGGTGATCGCGGTCTGGCTGCACATGTTCCGCGTCTTTCTTACCGGCTCGTATAAGAAGCCGCGCGAGTTCAACTGGAACATAGGCGTTCTGCTGCTGGTGTTCACGCTGCTGCTTTCGTTCACCGGCTACCTTCTTCCCGACGATCAGCTAGGATTCTGGGCGGTCACCGTGGGAACGAACATGGCGCGGGCCACGCCGGGCCTGGGAAACGAAGGCCCGTTCGGCCACATGTTGGGCATGACCCCATACAACGACGTGCGCTTCGGACTGCTCGGCGGCTCGATCGTAGACGCGAACGCGCTGCTGCGTTCCTACATCTGGCATTGCATCGGGATCCCGATCGTGGCTTCGGTGCTGATGATTGTGCACTTCTGGCGGGTGAGAAAAGACGGCGGCATTTCCGGCCCAGCCCCGGTGATGCTGGCGTCGGAAGTGAAAGAGCCGAAGAAATAAGGGCGGCGGATTCTTTTGTAGCGCCGGCATCTTGCCGGCTGTCTCGGGGGCGTCTCGCCCCCGGCGGTGGGCGGGACGCCCACCGGACAGCCGCCGGGACGGCGGCGCTACAAGTTCGGAGCAATTATGGATTGGCGGCAACTTTGGGAGATCTGTTCGGCGCCCGACAATGTGCCCATCGTGGGGCTGATTCCTCTGCTGTTTTTTTACATTTACCTGGCGTGGAAACAGGCCCGGGCCAACGACGAATTGATCGGCCAACTGGAGACCAATCCGGCGATGGCCAAGACGCATCATCGCAAGTCGTGGCCCTTCCGTCCGGGATGGCAGAAGGAAATCCATGTCTGGCCATTCCTGCTGCGGATCGAGTTTCTCGCTGCCATGATCGTCACCATCATTCTGATGGTCTGGTCGATCACGTTAAACGCGCCGCTGGAAGAACCGGCGAATCCGAACCTGACCATGAATCCGGCCAAAGCGCCCTGGTATTTTCTTGGCTTGCAGGAAATGCTGGTGTATTTCGATCCCTGGATCGCGGGCGTAGTCATGCCCACGCTGATCATCGTGGGGCTGATGGTGATCCCTTACATCGACACCAACCCGCTGGGCGGCGGTTACTACACCTGGAAGCAGCGCAAGTTTTCCATCGGTACGTTTCTGTTCGGCTTCATCGTCCTGTGGGTCGCGATGATCATTATTGGGACATTCATCCGCGGCCCTGGATGGCAGTGGTTCTGGCCGGGGCAAACCTGGGACCACAATCGCCTCATTTACGAAGTGAACCGCGATCTGCCGGATATTTTCGGAATCACGTCCAATCTGGGCAAAGCGATTTTCGGCGGCCTTGTGGTTGGCGGCTTTTACGTCGTGGGCGGATTCATTACTCACGCCCTGTTCCGGCGCTACAACCCGAAAGATTACAAACGCATGAGCCTGCTGCAGTATTCCATCATGATGTTCTTCCTGCTCAGCATGGTGGCGCTGCCGGCAAAAATGCTTCTGCGGCTGGCATGGCATATCAAGTATGTGTGGATAACGCCGTGGTTTAACGTGTGAAGGTCAGTCATCAGTCGTCGGTCGTCCGCCACACCAAACGATTTCGAATGCTGGTTGGCTGACGACTGAAGACCGACGACTGCCGACTGTTGGAGGATTTGGTGCCACCTGTCCCCGAGAATGATCCGATTGTAAGCAAGTCTTACGCGGCGCATTACGTCATCGCCATGTTGATTCTCATGGTGACGTTGTTCTGGGCATTGTGGGACGAAAACTACGGTCAGCGTCCCTGGATATTCTTCCAGCGCGAATGGAAGCAGCGCTACAGCACCTTTCTGAACAGCGCCCGATCGAAATCCTCACAGTCGGAGAAAGAAGTCGAACAGAATTCGCAGTACCAGCAACTGGAGCAGGCCTACAAGGACGCCTACGAAACCGCCAAGCCTCGCCGGGATGAACTGCAAAAACAGATCACAGATCTAAGCGCCCATATTCAAAAAGTACAGGACGCTTTCACCGATCGCAGGGCTAGAATCAACGCCCTCACCTACGAGCTTGAGACTGAAACAAGCGCCTCAGGAAAGCGGAGCAAGCAGCGAGACATTGACAAGAGAAAATCCGAGATATCCAGCATCGAATATCCGGAACGCCACGTCGAGAAGTATGACTATCAGCAGCTGGAAGCAAAATACAACGAACTCAAGGATCAGCGCACCAAGCTGAGCGCCGAACTGGGAGAAGTGCTGAAGCCAGTCACGGAGGCGAGCAACAAGATGTCCGCCTTCGTCACCGATCACATGGTGGACCTCACGCCTTCCCAGATCGATGGCTTAAAGAAAAAGACCGAAGGGTGGGATCCAAAGATCGTGCAGATCAACATGGCGGAAGCCAATATCGTGGACCGCTGCGAATCCTGCCACATGAACGCCCGGGAGCCGCTGCGGATCACGCCTGCGGTGATGGAGGCCAAGGGCGAAAAGAAGCCCGACGAATATGCCCGCGCCTTCAGCAGCCATCCCGAGCCGGAATTGCTGCAGACGCATGATCCCGATCGGTTCGGGTGCTCTCCCTGTCACCAGGGAAATGGCCGGGCAACCACCAGCGTGGAGAAAGCGCACGGCAACTATGAGCACTGGTTGTGGCCGCTGTTTCCCAGGCAAAACGCCGAGGCGGGCTGCCAGACGTGTCACGCGGCGGATATGCATCTGGCGGTCGGCGACGTCGGCGCCCACATTTCCAACGGCAAGTTCCTGTTCCGCCAGCGCGGGTGCATGGGATGCCATCGCTACGAAGGCTACGACAAAGAGCCCGAGGATCTGACCTCGATCGCGCAGCAGCTCAAGCTGTTCGAGCAACAGAAGACCGACAATGCAAAAACCTCGGCCGACATGATGAAAAAGGCCGACGCTGCCACCAGCAACGAAGAAGCCAATGAACTGAACCAGAAAGCGGTGGCGCTCAGAGTCGCCAACAGCAAGATCGATGGCCGCATCCAGCAGCTGGATTTCCAGACGCACAACCTGATGCAGGACGGTAAGAAGATCGGGCCGAACCTGAAAGACGTTCGCCTCAAGCTGAACCGCGACTGGATTCCGGTGTGGCTGAAGAAGCCGAGCGACTTTCGTCCCACCACAAAGATGCCGAACTTTCGCCTGACCGATCATCAGATCCAGACTATCTCGGCGTACTTGTGGCAATCGGGATTCACCGACGCCCTGCCCAAGCAGAAACCGGGCAACGCGGCGCACGGCAAGGAACTGTTTGAGAGCCGCGGCTGCCTCGCTTGCCACTCCATCGGCGAAGGCGACCAGACCCAGGGCGGTACGTTCGCGGCGAATCTGACCCGCGTAGGCGAGAAAGCCAACTACGACTACCTGGTCCGCTGGGTGCATAACGCGCGCGAGCGCACGCGTCCTTATTGTCCTTACGAGAAGAAAGATATCGGTCCCGAGGACTACGCCAAGAAGGGCCTGCCTTACCAGTTCGACTTGCAGCACAGCCAGTGCCCGAACGACGGTCACGAACTGCAGGTGCAGAACATGACCGTGATGCCGAGTCTGCGCCTGAGCCCGGAGGACGCGCAGGATGTCGCCTCGTATCTGATAACGCAGAAAAAGCAGGAGCCTTCGGCCTATGCTGCGGCGTCCTTCATGGATGATCCCGAGCTGAAGGAAGAAGGCAAGAAATGGATTCGCCACTACGGCTGCGCGGGATGTCATGAAATTTCCGGCTTCGAGGACGAAGGCCGCATCGGCACCGAACTGACCTACGAAGGCAGCAAGCCGATCGAGCGTCTCGATTTTGCTCTCTTCACGGAAATCTCGCAGCGCGGTGGCAAGAAGTCAGAGCCAATCACGGATCCCGAGGATCTGGCGCGTCTGCCGGAAGGCCCGGCTAAAGACCCGTGGTACGACCACAAGGGCTTCTTCGAGCACAAGCTGGCTGAGCCGAACGTCTACGACAAGGGCAAGGTCAAGTCGGAGACGGAGGTGCTCCGCATGCCCAACCTCCATCTCTCCAGGTTGGAGATTCAGGACCTCACCACGTTCCTGCTGGGCAGCGAGGAGAGTTCGCTGCCCCCCGGCTATCAGTACAAGCCCGGCGACTCGCGCCGCGACATCCAGGAAGGCTGGTGGGTCGTCGAGAAGTACAATTGCATGGGTTGCCACCAGCTCACGCCGGAACAAACCACGATCCTGATGGGCATGAAGCGCTATCAGGATATTCAGGAGCAACTGCCTCCCAAGCTGCTGACCGAAGGCGCGCGCGTCGATCCCGAGTGGCTGCGGAAATTCCTTTCCAACCCTTCGCTCAGCACCACGGACACGAATCGCAATGGCGTGCGCCCGTACCTGCAAGTGCGCATGCCGACCTTCTCGTTCTCCGACAACGAGCTGCGCAAACTGGTGCGCTTCTTCCAGGCACTGTCACAGCAGCCCATGCCCTACATTCCGGAGCAGGTGCCCGTGCTCACGACCAAAGAGAGTGACATGGCGCGGAGCCTGTTCTCGAGCACGGCGGCGCCCTGCCTGAAATGTCACGCGACCGGCGATCCCGCGCATGACAGGATCGCGACCGCGCCCAACTTCCTGCTGGCCAAGGAACGCCTCAAGCCAGATTGGGTGGAGCGCTGGATTCTGGATCCGCAGGCCATCAGCCCAGGCACGGCCATGCCTTCGGGCCTGTTCAAACGGGAAAACAATCAGTGGGTTTTTTCCGGTCCGACTCCGCCTTCCTTCAAAGGCTATGACAAAGACCACAGCAAGCTGCTGGTGGATTACATCTTCCAACTCACACCCGAGGAACAGCGGCGAGTGGCGGCGTCCATGGGACACGCCCAGGCTTCGCTTCAGCCGCCGGACAAAAGGAAGCAGGGTGCTGGCACGACTTCGGCGGCAGGCATCGCCGGTTCGCGATAGAATGTGATGTTTTGGAACTACGTCGTTGGCCCTTGGTCGTTGGCCTCTAGCCACGGGCGTTGATTCTAGCCAACGACCAAGGGCCAACGGCCAACGACGTTCTGCTGGCAGAGATTCTGTTTAGCGATTTAAATCTGACGAAAGGGCGACATAATGACTAGGAAAATATGGGCAGCACTGTTCGCGCTCTGCCTGCTGGGAATGCTGGCGGGCTGTAGCAAGAAAGAAAACACCAACGAGGAACAGGGCACTTCGCCGACCTCAGAAGTAAAGCCGGCGGCCACCTCGACTCCGATCGATCCGGCGACGGCCGCCAGCGTGAGCGGCACCGTGACCTTCGGCGGCGCCGCTCCCAAAGGCCAGAAGATTGACATGAGCCAGGACGCTGCCTGCAAAGGCAACAACATGGCTGAGACCATCGTGGCTGACGGTGGCAAGCTGGCCAACGTATTTGTTTATGTTAAGGAAGGCGTGGGCGATCGCACCTTCGACGTTCCCAAGGACTCAGTCACCATCGACCAGAAGGGATGCCAGTACCATCCTCACGTGTTAGGCGTCATGACTGGGCAAAACATCGAGATCCGGAACGACGACGAAACCACTCACAACATTCACCCCACCCCGAAGGACAACCGCGAATGGAATGAATCCCAGCCCCCGAAGGCTGCCGCGCTGGAAAAAAACTTCGCCCGCGAAGAAATCATGCTACCGGTGAAGTGTAACCAGCATCCCTGGATGAAGATGTATCTCAACGTGGTGAAGACGCCATTCTTCGCGGTCACTGGTGCGGACGGCAAGTACGAGATCAAGGGCCTGCCGCCGGGCGACTACACGCTGGCATTTGTGCAGGAAAAGCTGGGCGAGCAGACGCAGAAGGTGACGCTGGCCGCCAAAGACAGCAAGACCGTGGACCAGGGATTCAAACAGTAGTTGCTTTTCGTAGCGCCGCCGTCTCGGCGGCTGTCCGGCGGGCGTCTCGCCCGCCGCCGGGGGCAAGATGCCCCCGAGACAGCCGGCAGGATGCCGGCGCTACACAGATCTCTCCAGGGAGCTATTTCTGCAGCCCATCGCCCTACCTTATAACCGCGCGCATCACCGCTTTGCGGTGTTCACCGGGTGCGTCACGTTTCTGCTGATCGTCGCCGGAGCGCTGGTGACCAGCAATGACGCCGGACTGTCCGTCCCCGATTGGCCGACTTCGTTCGGATCGCTGTACAAGATTCCTCACCTCGTCGGGGGCGTGCGATTCGAGCACACTCATCGCATGATCGCGCAATTTGTCGGATTCCTGACCATCATTCTCGCCATCTGGACCTGGCGCGCCGACCCCCGCCGCTGGATGAAATACCTGGGCATCACCGCGCTGGGACTGGTCATCGCGCAAGGAGTTTTGGGAGGCCTGACGGTGCTGTTCTACCTGCCTCCAGCCATCTCTTCGGCGCATGCCGCGTTGGCGCAAACCTTTTTCTGCGTTACCGTCCTGATCGCCGTATTCACCGGTCGAAGATGGGTGGAGGAAACGCCGCGAACGGAATTTGATGAGCGCCGCCCCAGTCTGTTTACATTGGTGCTGCTCTCGATTTTCGTACTCTATGTACAGCTTATTTTCGGGGCGATGTTCCGTCACCACGGCCTGAGCTGGTGGCCGCACGTGTTAAATGCGGCGACCGTGGCCACTGTGCTATCTTGGACGGCCATACGAGCGTTATCGCAATATTCCAGAATTGACGCGGTGAGGCGCCCGGCGATTACGATGCTTTCGCTCATGATCGGACAGCTGTGCCTGGGATTTGTCGCTTTTCTCACCCGCGTAGCCTGGGGTCATGACGCGGTACAGCCCGAACTGCCCATGGTGATCTCTACCGTGGCGCACGTCGCGGTGGGGGCTTTGCTGCTGGCCACCACTGCGGTTCTGGCGGTCCAGGTTTGGCGCCATGTACCCGTGGCGCTGGCGGAGCGAGTTCCGGGGCGAGAAGGAAAGCCGGTGGCTGCATGAGCACAGCGATACAACCGCTGGTGGTCCCGCGAAACGGCGCCATGACGCTGCTTCGCGACTACGCGGAATTGACCAAGCTGCGCGTCACCACGCTGATTATCATGACTGCGTGGTGCGGCTATTATTTCGGCGCCTTGAAGTCGGGCGTCTCTTCCTTTTCCTGGGGGCTGTTTCACGCTCTTCTGGGGATCGGCCTGGTTTCGGGCGGGACTGCAGCGCTGAACGAAGTGATGGAATGGAAGACTGACAGCCACATGCGCCGCACCGCTCAGCGCCCCATTCCGGCGGGACGCTTCGGCTTGCCCCACGCCACAATCGTGGGCGTGCTCATGATGCTCGGCGGCGCGCTCTATCTCGCGCTCGCACTCAATCCTCTCACCGGATGGCTGGCCCTGGCGACCTCCGCTGTCTACCTTGCCGCCTACACTCCGTTGAAGAAGATTCACCCCATCTGCACTTTCGTCGGCGCTTTTCCCGGAGCCATGCCGGGAGTTTTGGGCTGGACGGCCGCTCGTGGCCGCCTGGAGTGGGGCGCGCTGGTGATGTTTGCTATCGTTTTCTTCTGGCAATTTCCGCATTTCTTTTCCATTGCCTGGCTCTATCGCCAGGATTATGAAGATGGCGGCATCCGCATGTTGCCGGTGGTGGAACCGGATGGTAAGTCCACCGCTCGCCAGATCCTGCTGTACTCGCTGGCGCTGATTCCGGTCAGCCTGCTGCCGACGTTTCTGGGCATGTCGGGCTGGCTCTACTTCAGCGGGGCGCTCCTGCTCGGCGTGGCCCTGTTCTATGTGGGAGTGCGGCTGGCCACCTTCAAGCTGGCGCCTCACACCCCTCGCTCCAAACAGCGGGCACGTCAGTTGCTGCAAGCCACGGTGTTCTACCTGCCGCTGCTGTTTGCCCTGATGATGCTCAACCCGCATCCTTAGTTTCCAACGTTGCTCGTGTGGGAACGGGTCGGAGCCTGCCGTGAGCGAAGCCGAAGGGACCCGTCCGGCCGAGCGAAGGTCGGCTGGTGCCCCAGGCATGCGGGCCTTTCCTGGCCAACCGAGCGTAACGCCGTAGTCTGCTTAAGATAAAATACCCTGTGGTCTCCAAAGCTCCCGCTTACGTCGCGCTCGACCCCCAAAGTAATGTGGCGCTTGCCGCTCCCGCCGTGATCTCGGTTCAGGACCTGGTCCACCGTTACGACGGCCGCGCCGCGCTCAACGGGGTTTCGTTTGATGTCCGCCATGCCGAACTGTTTGGACTGCTCGGCCCCAATGGCAGCGGCAAGACCACGATGTTCCGCATCCTCTCGACCCTGATGGTGCCGAGCGGCGGCCGCGCCGTCATCATGGGATCCGACGCGGCCAAAGAACCCAACAAATTGCGCCGCCAAATCGGCGTCGTCTTCCAGGCTCAGAGCATCGACGTGAAGCTGACCGCAGCCGAAAATCTGTGGCACCAGGGTCATCTGTACGGATTGCAAGGCGGGGTATTGAAATCGCGTATTGCCGAGATGCTCTCGCGAGTTGGTCTGGCGGATCGGGCCCGCGAAAAGGCCGAAACATTTTCCGGCGGGATGCAGCGCCGTCTGGAACTGGCCAAGGGACTGCTTCATCATCCCGCGGTGCTGCTGCTCGATGAACCGACCACCGGGCTTGATCCGGGCGCGCGCCGTGATCTCTGGCAATACCTGCAGATTTTGCGCGACGAAGAAAAGGTGACGGTGATCGTGACCACACACCTGATGGAGGAGGCCGAGCGCTGCGACCGTCTCGCCATCCTCAATGAAGGGAAGCTTGTGGCGCTCGGAACCCCCGCCGAATTGAAGCGCGAAATCGGCGGCGACGTGATTCTGTTTGATGCGCGAGACGCGGAATCGCTGGCGGAGCAAATTCGGGAACGATTCAATGTGGATACACAGGTGTTGGCAGGCCAGGTCCGGCTGGAGCGGGAGAACGGCCATCGCTTCATTACCGACGTGGTTGAAGCCTTCCCGGGCGAGATTAATGCGATTTCAGTCAGCAAGCCGACGCTGGAAGATGTTTTCATCCACCGCACCGGCCACAAATTCTGGACGGAAGATGAAGAACGAACTTCGTAGCGCCGGCGTCTCGCCGGCTGTCCGGCGGGCGTCCCGCCCGCCGCGAGGATGGCCTGGCAAGGTCTCACTGCTCCAAGCTGAAATCATGTTCGTCGAAATCCAGTTCGTATCTACCCCTCAGGCGGCGGGACGCCGCCTCGACCGCCGCCGGGACGGCGGCGCTACAAGGAGCTACCCTATGATGGTTGTGCTTTCGGTTGTCCTCGGCCTGATTCCCCTGGCCGGTATCGCTTGGACGATTTTGAACGCAAGCATTACCACGGTGGACGGCCTGTTTATGAGCATCATCCTGCTTGCCCTTTCGGGCATTCTTTTCCTGAACGTTTATCTGGAAGCACGCAAGAAGTTCACCGTCAAGAAGGCGCCCCCGGCGCGGAAAACGAGCTGAAGTGGCAACTCAAAGCGCAACTCTTCCAACCCACGCCACCCCCACTGCAAGCGTCCTGCTCCCGGCGTTTACGCTGTGGTGGCGGGAACTGGTCCGCTTCTACCGCCAGCGCGCTCGCGTAGTTGGAGTCATCGCCTCACCTTTGTTGTTCTGGGTCGTCATCGGCTCCGGATTCGGCAGCTCGTTTCGTTCCGGAGACGCCGCCGGGCAGCAGCACTATCTGGATTATTTCTATCCGGGCGCGCTGATCATGATCGTCCTGTTTACTTCGATCTTCACCATGATGTCGGTGATCGAAGACCGCAAAGAAGGCTTTTTGCTATCGGTGCTGGTGGCTCCGGTTCCGCGTGCCGCAATTGTGTTGGGCAAGGTGCTGGGCGGAACTACGTTGTCGGCGATTCAGGGCCTGATCTTTCTTGCTTTTGCTCCTCTGGTCGGCGTGCACCTGGGATTGTCCGAGTTTTTGCTTGTCGTGCTCACCGTATTTCTGGTTTCGTTCGCGCTCACCGGCCTCGGATTTGCCATCGCCTGGTCCATGGATTCCACGCAGGCCTTCCACGCCATTATCAACCTTTTCCTCATACCCCTGTGGCTGCTCTCGGGAGCGCTGTTTCCGCTGGCTGGCGCTTCCGGCTGGATTCGATTTTTGATCAGGATCAACCCGTTGACCTATGGGGTCGAAGCGCTGCGCGACCTGCTTTATCCGGGTAATACGGCCGCGTTTCCTTTGGCTTCGTCGCTGGCTACGCTGGTGCTGTTTTCCGGGCTCATGTTTGGCCTTTCATTTATCATGGTCAACCGACGCAGCACCAAGCCGGCCGCATGATGCAAGTGCCCGCCCAATACGCCATCTACCCGGTCATTGATGCCGCGCTCAACGGCACCAGCGCCGTACTGCTGCTGGTGGGACGCCGCTACATCAAGCGCGGACGCATGGCCGCGCACCGCGCCGTAATGATCACCGCGCTGATTTCCTCCGCCCTGTTTCTGACTTCCTATCTGTACTATCACGCCCACGTCGGTTCGGTGCGTTTTCAGGGGCAGGGCTGGTCGCGTCCGGTGTATTTCACCATTCTGATTTCACACACGATACTGGCGGTGGCGATTGTGCCGCTGGTGATTATCACGCTCAGCCGCGCCCTGCGTCAGCGCTTCGACCGGCATCGCAAGATCGCTCGTTGGACGTTTCCGTTGTGGCTCTACGTGTCGGTGACGGGAGTGGTGATTTACGTGATGCTGTATCACTTGTTTGCTGCTTAGGACTCGATTTACCACGGAGACACTGAGGCACGGAGAAGAAAATATGTATGCCTTTCTCTGTGTCTCCGTGCCTCCCTGGTAAAACACCTTCATGGCTATCGTGAAACTGAAGATCGATGTCTCCGGCACGGTGGGAGATGAGGCCTGGCGCAATCTCCGCCAGTTTGACGAAATCCAGAGCGCCGCATTCGGTCCAAAATTCGGATCGAGCGGGGTCTGCAAGCACGCCGCCAACCTGCCGCATGCCAAAGGCGAGTGGATCGGGGCCGAAATCAGGCTGCAGACGCCGCTTCTGGCCCAGTACGCCGTGTCGCACTATCTGGAGCAGGAACGCGTGCTGGACGCGGACGTGGTGGATTAGAATCCAAGCATGTCGGCTCTTCCAGATTCTCCTCCGCAAACATCGTCGCCAGGCGCAGAGTCCGCCGCTCCGCCCGCCAAGCCCCGCATGTCCACCCGCAACCGCCTGCTGTTTTTCTTCACCGCATGGCTGATCGTGCTCATGCCGTTTCTGTTCTGGTGGAATACCTGGTTCGGCCGTCAACTCTCCGACAAGCAGTTGGGCGAATACCTGCAAGACGACAAGAAGCCGCGGCACATCCAGCATGCCCTGGTGCAGATCGGCGAGCGGGTGACACGGCATGATGCCAGCATCACGCGCTGGTATCCCGACGTGGTTCGGCTGGCGTCCTACCCGGTCGAGGAGGTTCGCAACACCGATGCCTGGGTCATGGGTCAGGACGTCTCCAGCAAAGACGCTTCCAGCGCCGGATTCCACGAAGCGCTTTTGAAAATGCTGAACGACCCTTCGTTGATGGTGCGCGGGAATGCGGCGCTCTCTCTGGTGCGCTTCGGCGACGCCACGGGAAGGCCGCAGATAGTCGCCTTGCTGCAATCCGCGAAGGTGCTGGCGCCGCAAGCGGGCAAGGTCATGGACGCGAGCACTGTGGGCACGGTGATCCATCAGGGCGGGATCGTTGCAAAGATCCAGTCCGAAGGCCAGACCACCGAGGCCCGCTCGCCCATTAGCGGCCGGTTGCGCGACCTGTCCGCGAAAACCGGACAAACCGTCACCTTCGGGGAAGAGATCGCATCGCTTGATCCCGGAACCGATCAGGTGTGGGAGGCGCTGCGGGCGCTGTACCTGGTTGGCCAGCCCGAAGACATTTCTGCCATACGTCCCTACCAGCGGGAGTTGCCGGAGATCCCCGACTACGTGCGCAAGCAGGCGGTGGAAACCGAGCAGGCGATTCGGGAACGCATGAAGCAGCGTTAAGCTAGGAGCTAATGGCTAGGAGCCAACAGCTGCTTCTCAGAAGGGCATGACTCCGACTTCTTTTTCCACTTCGACCGTGTCCACCATCACAATCGCATCCCAGGGGCAGCCATCGAGGAAGGAGCCGTCCGGGCCCTTGCTGGTGCACTTGTTACAGCCGATGCAGAGAATCGGGTCAACCTGGATGCGCCCGAAGGGCGGATTGTCTTCGTCCGGGACCCAGAACATGCAGTCCTCCACCGGGCAATACTCCACGCAGGCGGGCGAACCGGCGCAACCGGTGCAGCACTCGGTGATCACGGCCAGCTCTTTGGGTTTTTTCTTGCGCGCAGTAAGCAGGCCCCTGGATCTGGGTTCGTGTTTGAGCTCGTCGGGCACCATCCCGACAAGTCCCCTGAGGGGTTCAGCAGGCATCGGCTGCATTATAACCCAGAGCGGGCGTCGGGCAGGGGGCGTCGGACCCTGGACCTCAGGCATCAGGCTTCGGTTCTTGAATTGTGCGGGGCGTAGGTCCGAAGGTCTGAGGTCTGACGCCCGAGGTCTGAGGTCCGAGGTCTGAGGTCCGACGCCTGACGTCTGACGCCCGGCGCCCGACTTTCTGGTATAGTGGCCTTCCAGCCCCTTGAAATCCGTTTCATTTCCCCGGCTCCCCGGTTCAACACCCACGCGAAGGGGCGGAAGGAGCAGCACTCATGGCAGGCAAAAGCGTTAATAAAGTGATTCTTATTGGCAATCTTGGCAAAGACCCTGAACTCAGAACCACCCCCGCCGGAACCCCGGTGGCGAAGTTCACCCTGGCCACCAACGACCGCTACAAGGACAAAGAAGGTCAGTGGCAGGATCGCACCGAGTGGCACAACATCACCGCATGGGCCCGTACCGCGGAAATTGCCGGCGAGTATCTCAAAAAAGGCGGCAAGGTTTACATCGAGGGAAGTCTGCGAACCCACTCCTGGGACGATAAGCAGACCGGCCAAAAGAAGTACATGACGGAAGTTGTGGTGAATGACCTGGTTCTGCTGGGCGGCCGCGGAGAAGCTGGCGGCGGTGGCGATTTCGGGGGAAGTTCGCGGGGCGCGTCCTCGGGAGGAAACAATTTCGACCAGCGCACGCCGGAAGCGGAACCCGCCGCAGCCTCAGGCCCGATCAGCGACGAAGACATTCCGTTCTAAAGCAGCTTTCAGCCGTCAGCTCTCAGCCCTCAGACTATGAGCAGGTGCCCCATCTTTGCGCGCTTTTTGCGCAAAGGTGGGGAACGGTGCGGGTGGCGAGCGGTACGGGACTGCAACTGATATGAAACTTGTTATCACGTCCGCTCTGCTTTGTCTGCTCCTTTCCCTCACTCCCTCCGGTTTTGCCAAGCATCACCATCACCATGATGACTCCGAGGGAGGAGGCCAGTTCGATTACTACCTGTTCTCCCTCTCCTGGGCGCCGAACTACTGCGCGGGTCATCCCAGCGACCGTTCCAGCGAGTGCAGAATTGGCGGACACCAGGCTTTCATCCTTCACGGCCTCTGGCCGCAGGCCAGCAGTGGACCGCCGCCTATGTCGTGTTCGAACGCAAGCCCGGTGGCGGCCGATACCGTGGACCACATGCTGAACTTCATGCCCAGCCGCAGCCTGATTCAGCATGAGTGGCAAAAGCACGGTACTTGCACTGGTCTTTCGGCACAGGATTACTTCGCCCAGGCGGAGCAGGCGTTCACGCACCTGCAGGTGCCGCCGCAGTATCGAAGCCTGGACCACGAACAGCAGTTCAGCGTGCCCGATGTCGAGAAGAGTTTTGCCGACGCAAACCACGCTCCGTTGCAAGCGTTCCGCGTTTCCTGTCATGCTGGAGACCTGGTCAGCCTGGAGGTCTGCGTGGACAAGAATCTTCAGTATCGGAGCTGCACTCAGAGCGTGCGCGAGTGCCCAGTCAGCCAGGTGGACATGCGGCCACCGCAGTAGAGAGGAAATCACGATGCCGGAAGATCTTGCCAGCCAAACCTGCGTTCCCTGCCGCGGGGGTGTGCCGCCGTTGAAAGGCGGAGAATTGAAACAGATCCTGCAACAGGTTCCACAGTGGAAAGCAGTCAACGAACATCACCTCACGCGGGCTTATAGCTTCCCGGATTTCAAGCAGGCGCTCGCCTTCGTGAACCGCGTGGGAGAGGTCGCGGAACAGCAGGGACACCATCCCGATATCCTGCTCACCTGGGGAAAAGCGGAAATCACTCTGTGGACGCACAAGATTGACGGCCTGACCCAGAGCGATTTCATCATGGCCGCCAAGATTGACCGACTCTATCCTTGAATAAAGCCACGCTTGCCTGGCAGCCCCTTCCGCTGCGATCATCGTTGCCGATTGAATCTGGATTCCCATCCGAGGGGTCTCATCATGCGCAAGCGTCTGCTTGTTCTCGCCGCCGTTGCTGCCGTTTCCACTGGTCTGTTGGCCCAGAACCCGGCATGGCCGCCTGCGCCCGGACACATAACCCTCGCCCTCTGGCCCCACGGAGCACCAGGCGCCCAGCCGAATGCGGGCCCGGAGATCGATACAACGACCGCCAAAGAACCTCTTGTCGCGGGCAAACCGGTCATCCGCCTGGGCAACGTGTCCAGCCCGACCCTCACTCTTTACGCGCCTCAGGGTAAGAATACCGGCGCCGCAGTCGTGGTTTTTCCCGGAGGCGCGTACCGCATCCTGGCCATTGACCTTGAGGGAACCGAGGTGTGCGCGTGGCTGTCCTCGGCGGGCATTGCCTGCGTTCTTGTCAAATACCGTGTGCCCGATTCCGGGCCTTATCCCAAGTCCGCGGCTGCGCTGCAGGACGCCCAGCGCGCTTTCGGAATCGTCCGCTCTCATGCCGCCGACTGGCACATTGATGCGCATCGCATCGGGGTGCTCGGTTTCTCCGCCGGAGCCCACCTCTCGGCTGCGCTCAGCACCCACTTCGATCAACGTCTCTACGACCCCGTTGATGCTGCTGACCAGCTCAGTTGCCGGCCCGACTTCGCCGCGATCATCTATCCCGGCTACCTCGCCCTGGCAGAGCAGAACTTCGCGCCCAATTCCGAGATCCACGTCACCGCCCAGACTCCGCCTTCGTTTATTCTCCAGGCCGAAGACGATCCCGTGCATGTCGAAAACTCCACCGTCTACTTTCTGGCGCTGAAAAACGCCAAGGTCCCAGCCGAAATGCACCTCTACGCCGAAGGCGGCCACGGCTACGGACTCCGGCGCAATGGGCTTCCAGTCACCGCCTGGCCGCGCCTGGTAGAAACCTGGCTGCAAACCATCCACATCCTGCCAACTCCTGCCCCATAGCGCCGCGCGGGGCGCCACCCTCTTTCGCACACTTTGCGAAAGGTCGTGTGCCCCACCCTTGCGCGTTCTGTGCGCAAGGGTGGGATTCCACGGAAGTCAATTGGTTGGAATTTATTCCAAGGAACCGATATCAACGCTCGATCACCTGGATTCGCACGCTCTTGCCCGCTCCAGCAACAACCCGCGTTCGCGTGCGTTGCGCGTGAGCGATGCCGCACGCTCGAACTCCGCCCGGGCCTCATCGAAGCGGCCGAGCTTTTTGAGCAGGTCGCCGCGCACGCTGGGCAAGAGGTGATAGTTCTCGAGCGACCGCTCCGAGGTCAGCGCATCGACAAGCTCGAGGCCCGCTGTCGGACCGAAAGCCATCCCCACCGCCACCGCGCGATTCAGCTCGACGACCGGAGACGGCGAGAGCCTTGCCAACGCCTCGTAGAGCGCCACAATGCGCGCCCAGTCGGTTTCTTCCGGAGCGTGCGCTCGCGCGTGACAGGCCGCGATCGCGGCCTGGTGCGTGTACGGACCCCGTGTGCCCCCGAGTTTCTCCGCCCGATCGAGCGCGGTGAGCCCACGGCGAATGAGTAGCTGATCCCACTGCGCGCGGTTTTGGTCGAACAGCAGGATGGGTTCTCCCGACGGGCCTACGCGCGCCCGTGAGCGCGACGCCTGAATCTCCATCAGCGCGACCAGCCCGTGGACCTCAGGTTCCCGCGGAGCGAGTTCGGCCAGGATGCGCCCCAGCCGCAGTGCATCTTCACAGAGCGCGGGGCGCATCCAGTCGTCACCGGCGGTGGCCGAGTAGCCTTCATTAAAGACGAGGTAAATGACCTCAAGCACCGACGAGAGTCGGGCAGCAAGCTCGGCCCCGCGCGGGACTTCGAACGGAACGCGCTTTTCAGCGAGGGTGCGTTTGGCCCGAACGATGCGCTGGGCGATGGTCGGCTCCGGGACCAGGAACGCGCGCGCGATCTCGTCGGTCGTCAGCCCTCCGAGCAGGCGGAGCGTGAGCGCCACCCGCGCCTCGGTCGAGAGCACCGGATGACAGGAGATGAAGACCAGGCGCAGCAGGTCGTCGCCCACGTCATCGTCGAGAGCAGCCTCGATGTCTTCCATCTGAGCCTCGCCATCCCGAACCTCGCGGGCCCCGATCTTTTGAGCGACGCCCTCGCGCCCGAGCTCGTCGTGCTTGCGCTCGAGCCGCGTGTTCCTCCGGAAATGGTCAATCGCGCGGTGCTTGGCGGCGGCCATCAGCCAGGCGCCCGGATTGTCCGGGACCCCCGACTTCGGCCACTGCTCGAGCGCGGCCACCAGAGCATCCTGCGCCAGGTCCTCGGCCACGCCGACATCGCGCACAATCCGCGTCAGCCCGGCAATCAGCCTCGGCGACTCGATCCTCCAGACTGCGTCAATCGCTCGATGTGTATCGGTAGTCGTCACTGCTACCGATCACATCACTTTTAATCCGTCAACGCAAGCTGAGGCGTTTTGCGGGCGTGAGCGAAGCGGGAGCCCGCTGCCGAAATCCCGAAGGCAAAGCCGAGGGATCTCCATGCGCGTGACATGTTCCCGGGTGGGTCTCGGCCGGGTGCCTCACCCTCTTTCGCGCAGTTTGCGAAAAGGGTGGGTGAGTCAGTAAAAAACTCAACTAGAAAGCGGATCGTGGGATCCCACCCTCCAGGGACGAAGGGTGGGGCACCCGCTGCGATCACGCTATCTTTACTCCGTCAGCGCAAGCCGGGACGTTCCGTGCGAAATCTTCCGGCCCGAACATCTGCCGAACCTCGGTCTCGCCCTCCCAGCCCGGCCAGTGTTTCTTGTGAAGTTCCATGAAGCGCACGGCTGATTCGACCGCCACTTCCTTCGATTCCAACTCAAACTGCGCATAGCCGCCGACCACCTCCTTGGCCTCGGTGAAAGGCCCGTCGGTCACAGTCACCTGCCCTCCGGAAAGTCGGACGCGGGCGCCCAGCGCAGTTGGCCCGAGCCCACCGTTGCCAAGCATGGTGCCGGCTTTGACCTCCTCTTCGGCCAGCTTCGCAATGGCATCCATCAACTGCTTGGGCGGAGGGCCCTGGTTCTCGGCGTGCTTGACTATCATCATGAATCTCATCGTCAGATCTCCTTATTAGTTTTGGGTTGCGAGCCCAGTTTCCGGACCGTCTCGACCGGCTGAACTGGGCTCTATCTATGCGTCGAACGAGGGGCAGCGAAATCGACATCCAGTATCTCTATTTTGGAAATATTCGCCAGGTGTCGGCAATGCTTTAACTTTATCCGTGAGAGCGTCCTGCAACAACATCGTTCCGGCGATGACCAGAAGCAGCGGCCATAATGATACCAACACTCGCAGCAGACCCAGCAAGAACCCCTGGTGGTCCAGGGCATAGGCCTGCACACCCTGCGAGGCCGCCAGGACGACCGTGGGCAGCGCCCCCAGCGCCTCCCCCGCGGTAGAGCCAAGAAAGTGCCTCAACTGGGCGGCGTCCCTATCCAGATTCCCAAACAATATATGAAGTCCGAACCCGATGAGCGCCCCTCCTGCCATCGATCTGAGTCTTTCCGCGGGTCCGTAGTGTCTTGCCATATCCGCCTCCTGTATGCCGCCTTGCTTGCCTCTACTTGTATGTCGAACGAGGGAGGGCGAGATCGACAGGTGCGGTCAAATTTCTTGGAAGATTCTCTTTCGCTGGGTGCCCCACCCTCTTCCGCGTAGTTTGCGAAAAGGGTGGGTGACGGGAGTCATCCGCGCATTCTATTGAGAGAAAAGTTTCCTGCATCCAATAACATGTATATACATCTATCATGAACATGGAACACTCCGGGATACCGAAACTCCCGTGCATGTGCGGCAGCCTCCGCCGCACGTCGCGGGCCCTGACCCAGCTTTATGAGACTGCGCTGCGCCCGCTGGGACTGCGGGCCACCCAGTTCACCATCCTGCAAGCGCTCTCGCTGGCTGGAGAAGTTACTCAGAGCGAGCTGGGCGAAATGCTCGCCCTGGACAGCACAACCCTCACAAGAACCCTCGGACTGATGTCCCGGCAGGGCTGGATCGCCGAGCGCCGTGGCCAGGACCGCCGCGAACGATGGCTGCGTCTTTCCAGAGCCGGGGAGACTCAGCTCAACCGCGCTCTTCCACTCTGGGAAAAGGTTCAGTCGCGCTTGCGCCATCAGCTAGGAGACAAGTCCTGGAAAAGCCTGATGCAACTCACATATCAAGTCACAGACCTGATCACTACTGCTGATCACCACTAAAGGAGACTCGTTATGAAAAACCTCTCTGTCCCGAACCGTAAGACAAGCTATGGAAAGCTCGCCGCGGCACTGATCGCCGCCTGGTTCATCGTTGCTCTGTCCGCCTCAGCCCTGGATTGGTTCAAGAACGCCGCGAATCGTGTCGGCATAGCAGTTGCAGTCGCTGCCGTCGCGCCGATTCTCGTGTTCGCGCTGTGGTTTGCTGCCTCGGAAAAGTTCCGCCAGTTCACGCTGTCTTTGAACCCGCAACTTCTGACCCTTGCGCAGTCCTGGAGAATCGTCGGATTCACCTTCGTCCTGTTGCAGGCTCGCGGGATTCTCCCGGCAATATTTGCCTTGCCCGCAGGATACGGCGACATGACCATCGGGATGACGGCCACGCTCGTAGCCTGGAAGCTGGCCAATCCCGCTCGTCGCAACAGCTTCATTCTCTGGCAACTGCTCGGAATCGCAGACCTGGTCACCGCAGTGAGCCTCGGCACCACCGCCCGCCTGCTCAGCCCCGACGGCCCTTCGATGTTCGCCATGACGGTGTTGCCGTTAAGCCTGGTTCCGACATTCCTGGTGCCTTTGTTTCTGATTTTTCATGTGATCTGCATCGCTCAGGCAAGGACGTGGAAGGGTGTTACCGCCCGCAGCGGCTCGAACATCAAAGCCGTGCAGTCTCCCGCACTCTAATGCAGCCGAGTGCCACAACCCTTCACTCTCGTTGTGGTGTAGGCAACCTCTAAACTATTGAGCCTCTTCGACCGTGAGCTTCAGCCCAACTGCCTTGGTCACAGCAACGAGGGTGGAAAGCCGAGGATTTCCGCGAACCGACAAGGCGCGGTACAGGCTCTCGCGCTCGATGCCGGCGGCTTTGGCTACCTTGGCGAGGCCGCCTCGAGCTTCTGCGATGCGGCGCAGGGCAATCAGAAGCACGCTCGGCTCGTCGTCATCCTCCAACGCGGCGCGGAGGTATTCAGCAGCAAACTCCGGTGCTGGCGGACGACAGTGCGGTTCCTCACGTTGCTGGCCCACGGCGGCGAGGCTCTGGACCGGTCGGCCTTCTCGCAACTCGCCGCGGAGGATGCCGGGCAGGCGAGCGGAGGCACCTGGAAAGTTGTTGGCTTGCCCGGTCGCGAGAAATAAAGGCAGGCCGGGCCGTCAGCCGGCACACGGGCTCAGTCTCGCCGGCGGTTTAAAGTCGGTCTACAATGCGGCGATTTTCTTGGCTATCTCTGCGGCTTTGGCGGCATCCATAATTAGTCCGCCTGAATTCTCCACCCACTTCGCCAGGTCTTTGAGGTGCGACTGGGCTAGATCGGACACCTCAATATTCAGGTGGGATTTGCATTGCCGGGCCAAAAACGACTCGGTGGCGGGGCCGAAATAAGGCTTGCTGAGGGCCAGTACTTTGTCCGAGATAGCGCTCATTGTCCGCCTCCCGCCTCAGCCGCACGGGCTTGGCTGGCCTCAGCTGCCTCCAGCCGGAAGAATTTTACGGCCGTGACCATGCGCGAGAACGAGTCGGCAAGGTCTCCAATTTCGTCTTCCGAGTAACGATGAACCGTAACGTCCAGGTTCCCCAGACTCACGCTTTCGGCCACGCTCTGCAAGTGTTCTACCGGGACCAGAATCGCGCGCGCCAGCTTATAGCTGACGATCATGCCTAGCACCATGCCCAGGCAGGATATGCCGATCACCAGACCCACCGACCGGCTGCTGGTGCGTTCAATGGCCTCGAGGGACGACTGGCTGGCGTCTTTTCCGGCAAGTTCGCCATCTTGTGCGTTGTCGTCCAGGCTCTCAGCGATGTCTTCATAGTCAGCCGTTGCTGCCTTGGCTTCAGCGCTATCCGCGCCCCGCCTGTTGGCTTCGACCGTTTTCCCCAGCGCCTGTTCGTATTGCGACACGGCTCCCGCGATGGCTTCGAACTTGCCGCGGATTGCCGGCGTCTTTGCGATGCCGATCGCTGTCTTGGTCAGAGACTGAATCTCGTGGATTTCGAATCTGGCTTCTTCGAGATACATGTCGCGTTTCTGTTGCGCTCCCGCGCTCTGGGCCAGGCCCATGTAGTTTTTGACTTTTCGCGCTGCTTCCAGGTTGTGGACCTGGATCTCCAGCGCAATGGAGTTCAACCGGGCGCCAACGCGGGTGGCGTCAAAGGCGCTGCGCCGCAGGCTGAACACGGCGTATCCGCCGATCCCGGCCACCACCGCCATGAGCGCCAACACTGCGGCAAAGCCCGCTACCAACTTATTTCGAATCGTGGGTTTCATTCGTTTCTTCTCCCTTGTCTTTGGCGCAGGTCACTTGCCTGCCTTGATCTTGTAGTCGGGTTGCCCGGCGGCAGCGCCTTCCACACTGACTGCCTTGACTGAATCGTTGACGTCCGCCGGGTGCAAAAAGGCGATCGCTCCCGGGTTGCTTGCGACCAGTTGGCGAGCCGCCGCTGCGGAGCTCACCACCTTTGGCGCCGCGCCGGTGTCACCGCTGAAGCTGGCGTGCATGATGTGCTGGTTGTAGTCGTCCTCGCTCATGCGGCAAACCGAACGCAGGACTCCGCTATGTTCCGCGCTCCCTGGAGACTGCAGAACAACGATGACCTTGGCCCCTCCGGGCCATGATCCTTGTTCACCCAGCACCAGCTTGCGCAATTGTGACTTGGTCAGATTGCTGGCTGTATTGGCCTTGTTCACCACGACCACCAAGTCGTCATCCGCGGCCAGCAGAAGCACCGGGACAGTCAGCGCGATCAGAGCAATCATGCAGAAGAGCTTCCTCATATTTGGTGACCTCAAAATGCAAAAGCCAGCTGCGAACTGAAATCGTTGGTCGAACTGACTTGACGCTCGGCCAACCGCCCATATTGCAGCTTGAGAATCACGTAGTTCGAAAGATGGCGGTTGACGCCCAGTGAGGGTCCATTAAGCCGTGCCAGAGACCCGAAAATCGGATCTCCGCCGGGAACGTTCTGATAGTCGTATCGGAAATAAGGGCGAGTCTTGCCAAAGGCCCACGAGACTTGCGTATAAGCGGTGGGATCATAGAAGGTTTGATTTTGGTTCTTAAGCGAGTGGCGCAATAGAGAACCCTCGTTCAGCCATTCCAGCTTGGATCCCACGTAGACCGCGTGGGCTGTGACAATCACTTCACCCACTTGCGGAAGATTCAGAGGGTGCAAGGTCTCGTGATATAGCGAGACGCCGACCTGAAGACCATTGATCTTCTCAGGCCGCGCATAGAACGCCAGGTTTACCGCCTTGCCGTTATTGTCGTCCACGAAGTTCTGGAGAGGGATATCCGGATGGGTGGAAGAACGGCCATTCGCGACCTCCGCGACCCAGTGCAGTCCCAGTCTCCCGGAGGGGATGAGCCCTGTGGCGGTGACGCCGATGTTGTGTACCGGCAGAATGCCGTTGTTGTCTTCATCGGCGTACATGATGGGCCGGCCGATCCCAGTCTGGAAATATTGCGCACGATGAAATTGGTTCGTGTAATAACCAAGCGCGCTGGCGAATTTCCCGAAGGAGATTTTGAAGTAATCGTTCTTCTTGTAGGTCAGCAGCAGCCGATCCATTTCGACGCTAAATTCATTGGAAAAGTCCGATGAGACCAACATTTCGCCCAGCATGTTCCAGCTCTCTGAAAGTTGGGTATTGGTGTAGAGATCGAAGTCCCCGACGGTGAAGGAGTTCGTAGATCCTTTCAGGCCACCGGGCGGCAGTTTCTCAAACCAGGCCCTGCCATAGTCGATGTCGCTGAAGCCGTGAAGTTGTACCGGGCCCAGGACATGCGCCAGCGGTGCCTCCGGCTGTGCCTCGATGGTTTCGGCGGGAGGAGGTGCTGCGGCTTCCGGCGGTTGCGCCGCAGGTGCTGCGGCACCCATGTGATCGATTTTTTCCTGCATCAACTTCTGCGAGGCCTCAAGTTGGTCGATCTTGTTCTGCAGCCGCTGAAGCAACTCCCCTGGGTCGGCGCGGTCCGGGCTCGATTGCGCTCGAACCGAGGTGCTGCACAGGATTGTGAACATAACCAGGGCGGGTAGCAGGCGTGGCGCAGAGTTCCTGAATCCAAAGTGCACTGGAGCCCTCCGTGCAACGGCATCACGCCGTCACTGCAGACATTAATCGGTGGAGGGGCTGGAAACTTTAGATCTCGGGCTCAAAGAATCAAAGAAAGGGACCACACACGGCTTTCCGGTGTGAAATGCCCTCGCGGGGCGGTGTTCCGTGGCGCTTCCAATGTCCCCACCCCTGTTGTTCCCCAGAACGGAACGACAGACAGGGGTGGGGCACCAACTACTTTTTTCTTGCGGCAGCTTGCTTGCGCAGGCGATCCTCTTGTTCCCTGAGTTCGGGAGTCAACGCGGCGCCGAAGTCGTCCGCTTCGAACACCTGGCGGATTTCGATCTCTGTTCCGCCGTCGAACGGGCTGCGCTTCAGCCACTCGACCGCCTCTTCCATCGACCTTACCTGCCACAGCCAGAAGCCGGCGATCAGTTCTTTAGTCTCGGTGAACGGCCCGTCAGTGATGGTGTGCTTCCCGCCAGAAAACTTGATGCGCTTGCCTTTCGCGCTGGAATGAAGACCCTCACCGGCAAGCATAACGCCGGCTTTTACCAGCTCTTCGTTGTACCTCCCCATTGCGGCCAGGATCTCCTGGCTCGGCAAAACGCCCGCCTCCGAATCCTTGTTAGCTTTTACAACGACCATGACTCGCATCGTGTTTCTCCTTTGATTTCAGATCTGGAGCTGTTTCCCGACGGGGTCGAACCGTTGAAAACCAGACTCTACTTAGACGTCGAATGAGGAGCCGAGGCATCGACAGGTTTGCTATCCTACTTGAAATATTTTGTTAGTGCCGTCAGGGCTTGGCCTTGTCCGCGCGTCTCGAGATGCCGCTCGGGTTACCATATCTGGAGGTCACAGGGAATGTGCAGGAATATAAAAACCCTCTTCAACTTCGATCCCCCGGTCACGGATGACGAGGTGCGGGCTGCCTCGCTCCAGTTCGTGAGAAAAATCAGCGGTTTCAACAAGCCCTCGAAGGCAAACGAAGACTCGTTCCTGGCGGCGGTGGATGAAATCGCTGGCATCTCGACTCGTCTTCTGCGCTCGCTTGAAACCAACGCGCCGCCGAAGAATCGGGAAGAGGAAGCCGCCAAAGCAAAGGCTCGCGCTGCCGAGAGATTCGGCGCTTGAGTCAGCTATGGGCTCACATATCTGCGGGGTTGTCGGCTTAGTTAACCGAACTGGCAGCAGCGGAGAAAGCGTTGTTGGCATTCGAGCCAACCAGTCGTATCGTGCCTACCACGAGGACCAAAATCACCGCCAACATGACGGCGTACTCAGCGATGTCCTGTCCTTCCTCGTCGGCCCAAATCCTATGAATGAGTTTGCTCATAAACCAGCCTCCGGGTCCCAAATTCTGTCGATGAGGCACTCATCATGAACGCATGACGCTCGATTGTCAAATGCTCACTTGTAAATCCAACGGCATCTTGCGCATCCTGAGAAATGGGCGGAAGGCGCGATGGGCCTGGGTTTTGCACGTGGGTGCACGGTAATGCCGCAATGACCGTGGTAACCGATTACCTTGGGGTCGACGGAGAAAGATCGGCGGAGAAAGAATCGGCGGAGAAAGACCGACGGAGAAAGATGGGCGGAGAAAGATGGGCAGAGAAAAATCAGCGCACAAGGTCAGCCGCAGAACGGGCAGCGTATTCCAGTACTCGTCCGGGAAGGATGCCGAGATAGAGCGTCGCCGCCACGCTGATTGCCAGCGCCACTCCGAGCGAGGCCGAAATCGGAGCGGCCGGCGCCTCTTCCCGTGCTTCCCGCATGTACATCATCACGATGATTCGCAGGTAGTAGTACGCGCCCACGGCGCTGTTGAGTACACCGATGATAGTGAGGCCAACCAGATTCGCCTGCAGCGCCGCACTGAACACGTAAAACTTGGCGAAGAAGCCGCTGGTCATCGGAATTCCGATCAGCGACAGCAAGAAAATCGTTAGCGTGGCCGCGAGCAGAGGTGAGCGGCGTCCCAGCCCGGCATAGTCATCCAGGCTGACGTAACGCTCTCCGGCGCCGGCGAAGTGGCTGACCACGGCAAACGCACCCACATTCATCGCGGCGTATGAGGCGGTGTAGAACATCGCCGCGGGAATGCCATTGTTCGGCAGCGAAGCGAAGGCCACCAAAGTATAGCCGGCGTGCGCGATGGAAGAATAGGCCAGCAAGCGTTTGACGTTCGACTGCACCAGCGCGCCCACGTTGCCCAGCGTCATGGAGAGCGCCGCTGCCACCCAGATCAGCCAAAGCCGCCCGGGAGCATTGGCTTCAAACATAATGCGCAGCAGTACCGCGAAGCTGGCGGCCTTGGGCGCGGTCGACATGAAGCCAACCACCGGCGCGGGAGCGCCTTCGTACACGTCAGGTGTCCACACATGAAAGGGGGCGGCGGCCACTTTGAACCCCAGTCCCACAAACATCAGCGCGATGCCGACATAGGCCAGGACCGGGATCTGCCCGGACCGCAGCACCTGGCCGATGATGGTGATGCTGGTGGACCCGGTGGCCCCGAACATCATCGCCACTCCGTAAAGAAAGAACGCGGTGGCGAACGATCCCAGCAGAAAATATTTCAGCGAAGCTTCACTGCTGATCGCCGCCCGCCGCCGGAACCCGGCCAGCACGTAAGTGGAAATCGAAGAAATCTCCAGCGCGATAAAGATGAGCACCAGTTCGACCGCCGAGGACATCAGGCACATGCCGACCGCGCCCAGCAAGATGAGTCCGTAATATTCTCCCGCCCGGATCTGTTGCACTGCCATGTACTCGTAGGAAGTGAGGATGACGACGGCCGTAATCGTGACCACCAGAAAGTGGAAGAAGATGCTGAAGCTGTCCACCTGGATCATGCCCCAGAATCCCACTCCGGGATATTGTGACTGGTAAAGCGTGGCCGCAATCGCCGCGATCGAGCCTGCCAGCGCGATGTACCCGAGCAGTCTCTGGCTGGTGCGCTCGTCCACCAGTGGATCAATCAGCATGATCGCCATGCCAAACAGGGAGAGAACAATTTCGGGCAGAATGCGGACGTATTCGATGCCCTGCGGTACGACTTGAGTGACGCCACCCGGGTTCACTGGCCAACCACCTTGCTGGCCAGTTGTTCGAACGGCGCCAGGGCAGCGTGGACGGCGGGATCGATGGCATTCAGCCACAGCAGCGGCGCGACGCCCATGACCAAAGCGGCTGCGGCGGCAGGCCACAGTGCAACCCGCTCGCGGGTGTCCAGATCAGGCAATGTTTCATTAACCGGGTGCGTGATCTTCCCATAGAACACCCGTTGATACATCCAGAGCAGGTACCCGGCGCTCCAGATTATCCCGGTGGCTCCTAGAATTCCATACACCGCGCGGTCCTGGAAGGCTCCGCTGAGCACCAGAAATTCGCCAATAAATCCGTTTAGCAGGGGCAGACCTACCGACGCCAGCACAACGAACAGGAAGAAGGTTGCGTAGACCGGCATGGAACCTGCGAGCCCGCCGAATTCGGAGATCTCATAAGTGTGACGACGCTCATACAGGATTCCGGCCAGCATGAACAGGGCTCCGGTCGAGACTCCGTGGGCCAACATCACGAAGGTGGCTCCGTCCAAGCCCGCCTGAGTGAAGCTGAAAATGCCGAGCACCACAAACCCCAGGTGGCTGATGGAGGAATATGCAATCAGCTTCTTCATGTTGGGCTGGACCAGCGCCACCAGCGCGCCGTAAATAATCCCGATCAGCGCCAGAATCATCACCCACCAGGCGTTGGCCCGCGCCTGATCGGGGAACAAGCCCAGATTGAAGCGCAGCAAGCCGTAAGTTCCCATCTTCAGCAGGACGCCCGCCAGCAGCACCGAACCCGCGGTAGGCGCTTCCACGTGCGCGTCAGGCAACCAGGTGTGAAACGGGAAGAGCGGAACTTTGACCGCGAAGGCGACGAAGAATCCCAGAAACAGCCACTGCGCCGCTGCGCTGAAGTTTGCCACCTGTCCGGCGCGTATCGCGTTCTGAACGGCCACAAAATCGAAGGTCCCGACTTTGGCGTAGAGCCACAGGATCGCCGCCAGCATGAACATCGAAGCGATCATGGTGTACATGAAAAACTTTATGGCCGCATACACTTTGCGCCCGTGGCCGTACATTCCGATCAACAGCGCCATGGGAATCAGCGTGGCTTCCCAGAAGAAATAAAACACGAACAGATCCAGCGAGACGAACACCCCGATAAGTGCGGTCTCCATCACCAGCAGCAGGATGAAGAATTCCTTCACCCGTTCCTGGACTGACTTCCAGGAAATCAGCACGCACAGCGGGGTCAGGAACGTGGTCAGCACCACCAGCCACATGGAGATTCCGTCCACGCCCAGGTGGTAGTGAATGTTCGGCGTAGGAATCCAGGCCTTGTCGAGCTCGTACTGGAATCCCGCCCGGGCCCGGTGGAAGTGCACCGGCAGGTGCAGAGACAGGACAAAAGCCAGCAAAGATACGACCAGAGAAATCACACGGATGTCGCGGTCGCGCCGCGGCATCAGCAGCAACAAGAGGGCGCCCGCCAGCGGAATGAAGGTCACCAGTGTCAGAATGACCGGACTCCAGTTGTCCATATTCATCGCCTGCGCGTTCATCGGGTACCCATCCAGATCATGTAGGCGATCACCACCGCTGCTCCAGCCGCCACCCATCCAGCGTAGGAGCGCAGATTGCCCGACTGCATGTGACGGAAGGAATCGGAAACTTCATTCGCGCCATGCGCGCTGTTATCCAGCGTGGCATCGATCACGTCCCGATCGATGCCGTGCCACAAAATCAAAGTAGATCCCGCGATAAGCGGCTTTACGAACAAGTTCGCGTACAACTCGTCGATGTAATATTTGTGCGACACGGCGCTGTAAAGCCCGCCCAGGCCCGCCGCGATCTGCTGCGGTAACTGCGGACGGCGGTAGTAGAGCAGCCATGCCAGATAGAGTCCGAGGGCCGCAGCCAACACCGAAATGCCGGTGAACAACATCTCCGAGCTGCCGTGTTCAGCCGCCTCCGCAGCGGGCATTACAGCCGCGGCGTTGAACACGGGCGAGAGAAATCTCTCAAACCGGCCGCTTCCCACCCATCCTCCAACCAATGAAAGCACCGCCAGCACGACCAAGGGCGCCAGCATAACTTTGGGGCTTTCATGTATGCCGCCGTGCCCGTGAGCATCGTGACCACGATCACCGCCGTGGCCACCTCCAGCCGGCTCCGCCCCACGATAGGTGCCGAAGAATGTTAAAAACCACAGCCGGAACATGTAGAACGAAGTGAGGAAGGCGGTGAAGACGCCGATCCCCCAGTACACCAGGCTCACCTCAGCAGCGCGAAACAGAATTTCATCCTTGCTGAAGAATCCGGCAAACGGCGGAAATCCGGCAATCGCAAATGTCCCCGCAGTCATGGTCCAGAAGGTCCAGGGAATATGTTCTTTCAATCCCCCCATGCGGCGCATGTCCTGCTCGCCCCCAACCGAATGGATCACTGAGCCCGCGGCCAGAAACAGCAGCCCTTTGAAAAAAGCATGGGTCATCAGGTGGAAAATGCCAGCCGAATACGCCGCCACACCGCAGGCCATGAACATGTAGCCCAGCTGCGAGATGGTGGAATAAGCCAGAACTTTCTTGATGTCGGTTTGCGCGATGCCGATAGTCGCGGCGAATAAAGCGGTCAGCGTGCCGATGATGGCAACCGCGGTCAAAGCGGATGGCGCCCGGTCAAAAATCACATGCGACCTCGCCACCATATACACGCCCGCGGTGACCATGGTCGCCGCGTGGATCAACGCCGACACCGGTGTGGGGCCCTCCATCGCATCCGGCAACCATACATAAAGCGGAATCTGCGCCGACTTGCCGGCAGCCCCGACCATCAGCAGCAGCCCAATCGCAGTCAGCAGTCCAGCCCCGCCGGTTTCAGGGCTCATCGGACTGACACGCTGAAACACATGCTCAAAATTCAACGAGCCGAAGTGCTTGATCATCAGGAATAGCGCGATAAGAAAACCAAAATCGCCGATGCGATTGACGATGAACGCCTTCTTGCCCGCCGACGCCGCAGAATCCTTGGTGAACCAGAACCCAATCAGAAGATACGAAGCCAGCCCCACTCCCTCCCACCCCACAAACATAAGCAGGTAATTGCTGGAGAGCACCAGGGTCAGCATGAAAAACATGAACAGGTTCAGATACGCGAAGAAGCGATAAAACCCGGCCTCTTCCCACATGTAGCCGACGGAGTAAATGTGAATGAGGAAGCCCACGCCCGTAACCACCAGCAGCATGATCAGGGAAAGCTGGTCCAGATAAAAAGCGAAGTCAGCCTGAAAACTGCCGGCGCGAATCCAGGTCGTGAGGAACTCGGTGTGCGGTGTCGAAAGGGAAGAGAAGCGCGCCGCCACGGACAGTACCAGGGCAAAGGCCGCGCCGCTGAACAGCAGGGCAACGCTCACCACGCCTTGCCGCGACAATTTCTTGCCGAAAGAGCCGTTGATGGCGGCGCCCAGCAGCGGCAGCACCGGAATCAGCCAGAGATGCAGATTGGGTGTCATAGTTTGAGCAGGTCCACCCGGTCCACGTTCAGAGTCTCGCGCGTGCGATAGACGGCGATGATGATGGCCAGCCCCACGGCCGACTCGGCGGCAGCAACTACCATTACAAAGAAGACAAAAAGCTGGCCGCTGAGCGCATGCCACTGCGCCGCGAACGCGACGAACGACAGATTCACTCCATTCAGCATCAGTTCGATCGACAGGAAGATGCTGATGATGTTGCGCTTGATCAGAAACCCGGTCACGCCGCAGGCAAACAGAATCCCGCTCAGGATCAGGTAGTAGGAGATCGGCACCATCAGCCCTTCTCCTTCTGATCGGTGTCAGGATGGCTGGCCAGGACCACCGCCCCCATGATGGCGATCAGCACCAGAATTGAAGTCACTTCAAAGGGCAGCAGAAAATCGTGAAACAGCAGCCAGCCAATCACCTTCGGTGCACCCGGCAAAGCTCCAGCCGGCACCGCCTGATTGCCCGTCCGCTCGATCAGCACCCATCCGATCAGCACGCTGCCGATCAGCATTCCGGGAACGCCAAACAGCAGGGCCACGCGGCTGCCCTTGGTTCGCTCCTCCACCCCCGCATTTAAAAGCATAATGACGAAGACAAACAGCACCATGACCGCGCCGGCGTAGACAATCACCTGTACCGCAGCCACGAACTCCGCTCCCAGCAGCAGATACTCCACCGCCAGCGAGCCCATCACCACCACCAGCGAAAGCGCGCTGTTAATGGGGTGCCGCTGCACCAGCAGGTTCACCGCTCCCGCCACGCATACAGCGCCAAACGCCAAAAATAAAATGAGATGAAGCATTCCAGTAAACCGAGAACTGAGAACTGAAAACTAAAAACTGGTTTTTGCGAAACCGTTCCTGACGTACCTACGATCGCATCGCCACCACCAGCCCGGTAATCACCAGATTCGCAATCGCCAGCGGCAAAAGAAATTTCCATCCAAAGGCCATGAGCTGGTCATAGCGAAACCGCGGCAACGTCCCCCGCACCCATATATAAATAAAAAGGAACACGAATATCCTCAGCACGAACCAGAAGACCGGCAGCAGCGCACGAACCAGGGGCGGACCAAACACCGGCCCATGCCAGCCCCCGAGAAACAACAGCGAGGCCACGGCCGCGACGGTAATCATGTTGGCGTATTCCGCCATGAAGAACATGGCAAACTTCATGGAGCTGTATTCGGTGTGATAACCGGCCACCAGTTCGGTTTCTGCTTCCGGCAGATCGAATGGGATGCGGTTGGTCTCCGCATACGCCGCCATGAGGTAAATAAAAAACGCGAAGAACTGTCCGCCGTAAAAAATGTTCCAGCGCGGAATAAATCCCCAAAAAGTTCCGCCCTGCGCATCCACGATGTCGCGCAGGCTGAAGCTTCCCGCCAGCATGAGCACGCCCACCAGTGAAAGTCCCAGCGAAATTTCGTAACTGATCATCTGCGCGCCGGCCCGCAGTCCGCCCAGCAGCGAATACTTGCTGTTGGACGACCAGCCCGCCAGGGCCACGCCGTACACGCCCAGCGAGGTCACTCCCAGAATGATCAGCAATCCGATGTTGACGTCGGTGATCTGTAACGGAATCCGCAAGCTGCCGATGGTGACCCAATTGCCAACCGGAATCACCGCGATCGACGTCAGGGCAAGTGCCACGGCGATCATAGGCGCCGCGATGTACAGCGGCTTGTACACGTGCGGCGGCGTCAGGTCTTCCTTGAAAAGAAATTTCAGGCCATCGGCTAAAGGCTGCAGCAATCCGAACGGCCCCACCCGTGTGGGCCCCCAGCGGTTCTGCATGTGTCCTACAACTTTGCGCTCGAGCCAGACGGTGTAGGCCACAGCCGTCAGCAGCACAAGGAGTGCAAGCACAGTCTTGATCAAAGAAACGATGATGAAGATGCCGATATTCAATGCCAGATTCCTAAGCAGCGTATTCCTGAGTAGCGCCGGCGCCCCTTCGACTTCGCTCAGGGCGGGCCCGCCGGCAGTCGCGAGCGCGTCCCGCCCTCGCCTGCATAAAAGCCGGAAAAGACTGCGTCAGTCAGCGGCAACTTCAGTGTCCGCCGGCTGATTGCGATTCTCCATCACGGAATTCAAAGTACGGGAATAGCGACCCAATGTGCCGGAGCTGAAAAGATTGTCATTCGCGGGAACAATCAGTCCCGGATTCTGAGTAGCGCTGGATGAACTGCCCACCAACGTCGTGTGCTGATCATTGCCCGCCAGCAAATTCATACGCGAGACTTCATATCCCGGCACCAGCCGCTGAATTTCGTCCAGAATCGCCATAGGATCAAACGGGGTCATCTTCGGTTCCAGGCCGTGCGCTTCCAGCCACACCGAATGGCGGTCGGCCTCGCCCGATTGGGCGCCGCGCGATTGCCCCATGTCCGCGGTCGCCCCCCGGCCAAACGGCACCAGCTTGCGGACATCCGCGCCCATCGCATCCGCGATGCGCACCATCATTTCGAAATCGGATTTGCTGCCGCTGACCTCTCCCGCCTTTTTCACCAGTTGCAGATCGCCGCAGGTGTTGGTGAAGGTCCCGGATTTCTCGTAGGCGTTGGCCGCAGGCAGGACTACATCGGCCATGGCCGCGGTTTCCGTCAGGAACATGTCCTGCACCACCACGAAGCTCTGGGAAAAAGCAAAGGGATCAATCTCAAATCGTCCGACCGGATTCGCTCCCACCACATAGAACGCTTTCAATTTTCCTGACCGCGCACTCTCCACCATTTCCGGCAGAGTCAGACCACGCGTCTGCGGAACCCCACCCCACTCCTCGTGAAATTTCGCGGAATCAGCGACAGGATGATAGCCCGGCAGCAGGTCCGGATAGAGCCCCATGTCGGCGGCGCCGCGCGAGTTGGCATAGTCACCCAGGCAAATCAGCTTCGCTCCAGCAATACCAGAGCCGAATTTCGCCAGCGAAGCAATGTCGCCACCGCGAATCTCAGATCCAAAAATAATGATCAGATTCTGCTCACCGCGAAGCTGGTCGCGAAGCTGATGCGCAAGTGTGGTCGCGGGCGACCCGCCCGCGTTGCCGGCAGCCAAAGAGTTTTCCACCGCATCATCCCCGCCCAAAAACGCGGCGAACCGCCCCTCAGCTCCTTCAGCAATCTGCAAAAACGCAGCCGCCTGCCGCCGCAGCTTGATCTCCCGCGAATTCACGACGTACAGCCGCGCCCGATGCAACCGGACATTGTTCCGAATCTGCCACGCCAGTAAAGGATGCTGCTCGGTCGGATCATTTCCAATCAGCAGGATCGCGGACGCGTGGGAGACCTCGCGCATGCTGGCGGTAGATTCAGCCTTTCCGCCAAGCGCCGCGGCGAAGGCAGGGAAGTCGGCAGTGCGATGATGATCAATGTTGTTGGTCTGCAACACCACCCGGGCAAATTTCTGCAGCAGATAATTCTCTTCGTTGGTGGTGCGGTTTGACCCAAAGACTCCGATCGCCTCCCCGCCGTGTTCCTCGCGAGCTTCCTTGAACCGTTTGCCGATCAACTCGAATGCGCCTTCCCACGTTGCAGGAACCAGTTGCCCGTCTTTTCGAATCAAAGGCTGAGTCAGCCGTTCTTCGTTATGCGCAAAATCAAAAGCGTATCGCCCCTTGATGCACAGGAAATCGCCGTTGATGCCGCTCTTGTCACGATTGTCCCCGCGCACGATTTCCATCCCGGTCTCGGAACGGCGCACCCCCAGCGTGGTCTTGCAGCCATCCGCGCAGTGGGTGCAAGTGGTGCCCACGTGCGTCATCTCCCAGGGACGGGTCTTATAACGATACGATCCCGAGGTCAGCGCGCCCACCGGACAGATATCGATGCACATGCCGCATTCTTCGCACTCCAAATGATCTTCTTTATTCGGTGCGATGATGGAACCGACGCCGCGGTTTTGCACTCCCAGCGCCCAAACGTCCATACCCTCGCCGCACACCCGCACACAGCGATAGCAAAGGATGCAGCGCGGCCGGTCAAAGTACACCACCGGAGACCACTGCTGCTCTTCCTTGTGATTCTTGGGCTCCATGTACTTCGATTCCGCGGCCCCGTAGGAAAATGTCATGTCCTGCAGTTCGCACTCGCCCCCGGCATCGCACACCGGACAGTCCAGCGGATGATTGCCCAGCAGCAGTTCCACCATGCCCTTGCGTGCCTGATGCACTTCATCGCTGTCGGTAGTAACAATCATGCCCTCGCCAATCACGGTCGTGCAGGCAGTCTGCAACTTGGGCATCTTCTCAATTTTCACCAGGCACATGCGGCAAGCGCCCTGCAGCGAGAGATTGGGGTAGTAGCAGAACGAAGGCACTTCGATGCCCGCGCTCTTGCAGGCCTCAATCAGCAAAGTCCCAGCCGGAGCCGTCACCTTCCTGCCGTCCACCGTAATGTTTACGTCAGCCATAAAGTCTTGACTTACAAATTGTAGAATTTATGGATTGTCGAATTTCTGAACCCAATCGCCCGCAGGTTTAAAATTCGTCAATTCGTAAATACGACAATTCGTAAATTCCGTCAGTCCGCCATCACCGGTTCCGCCGCTTTCTCAAACGGACACGGTTTCCCGTCCAGATGATCCTCAAACTCCTGCCGGAATTTCTGGATGAACGCCATGGTCGGCATCGCCGCCGCATCCCCTAGTGGACAAAACGTCCGCCCCAGCATGTTTTCCGAAAGGTAGTACATGTTGTCGATATCTTTTTTCACGCCGCCGCCCGAGTGAAAGCGAATCAGCGTCTTCTTCAGCCAGTCCGTACCTTCGCGACAGGGAATGCACCAGCCGCAGCTCTCATGCTGGTAGAACTTCATGGTGCGCAAAGCGAACTTGACGATACAAGCGGTGTCATCGAGAACCACCACGCCGCCCGACCCCAGCATGGATCCTGTCTTGGCGACGCTCTCAAAGTCCATGCCGATATCAATTTCGTCCGACTTCAACACCGGCGTGCTCGATCCGCCCGGAACCACCGCCTTGAGCGCGCGCCCGTTCGGGATCCCGCCGCCTACTTCGAAAATCATCTTGCGCAGGTTGTATCCCATCGGCAGCTCATACACTCCGGGGCGCTTCAAATGTCCGCTGAGACAAAACAGCCGCGTGCCGCCATTCTTCGGTGGGCCCAGCTTCGCATACCACTCCGCGCCCCCAAGAATAATGTGGGGAACGCTGGCCAAGGTTTCAACATTGTTAATCACGGTAGGCCCGCCCCACAGCCCGACCACGGCAGGGAAGGGAGGCTTGATGCGCGGGATGCCGCGCTTGCCCTCAAGCGATTCCATCAGCGCCGATTCTTCCCCAACTTCGTATGCCCCCGCGCCGCCATGCCAGTGCACGTCAAAATCGCGGCCACTGCCGAAAATGTTCTTGCCCAGAAAACCTCGCGCATAAGCGTCCGCTATCGCCTTCTGCACAATTTCCAGAAGATAGCGATATTCGCCGCGCACATAGATGTATCCGGTCTGCGAGCCCACGGCCAGGCCGGCAATCATCACGCCTTCGATTACCGCGTGCGGATCGTGCTCCAGGATCAAGCGGTCCTTGCAGGTGCCGGGTTCGCTTTCGTCGCCATTGCACAGAATATATTTCGGTTTGGGCGCCTGCTTGGGCACGAACGACCACTTCAGCCCGGTGCTGAAGCCCGCGCCGCCACGCCCGCGCAGCCCGGAATTCTTCACCTCGTTCACGATCGCATCCGGGTCCATGGTGAGCGCCTTCTGCACTGCCTTGTAGCCGTCGAGCTCCAGATAGCGGTCAAGATTGGTCGCACCCAGGCCGAATCGCTTGGAGACGACTCTCACTTCGTCGGGATGGGAAACCAGGTCAGCCATGATGAGATTGCAGATTGATGATTTTAGATCGCAGATTTATAGTCTCTTCGCTTTTTAATCTGAAATCTGAAATCCTCAATCTGAAATTCCTACGCCACTCCCTTTTTCTTGTACTCTTCCAGCACCCTATCCATTTTTTCCAAGGTCAGGTTCTCATGAAAATCGTAATTCACCTGCACCGCCGGGGCCCAGCTGCAGGCGCCAATGCACTCCACTTCTTCGAGAAAGAACAGCCCGTCAGGCGTAGTTTCTTTGTGTCCGATGCCCAGTTTTTTCTCGCAATGCTCCAGCAGTTCCTCGCCGCCGCGCAGCATGCAGGCAATGTTGGTGCACACTTGCACGTTGTACTTTCCCCGTGGCTTGGTAGTCAGCATGGAGTAGTAGCTGATCACGTTGCGAACGTCGAGAGCAGTCAACTCCAGGCGCGAGGCGATCTCCTCGATCACTTCGTCGGACAAGTAGCCGGTTTCATCCTGCGCGTACAGCAACGTCGGCACCAGCACGGACCGCTTGGTCGGATAGTGCGTCAGCATCTCCGAGAAGCGTTGTTCGAATTGTTCCGAAAACTTCATGAAAAACTTCAACCACCAAGGACACGAAGTATCACGAAGGAAGTCAACCCCGAAGGATTTCCTTCGTGCACCTTCGTGTCCTTCGTGGTTCAAGCTTTTCCTACCGGTCAATTTCTCCCAGCACAATATCAATCGACCCAATCGCCGCCACCACATCCGCCAGCAGCCTGCCCTCGCACATTGTCGGCAGCGCCTGCAAGTTCGCCAGACACGCCGCACGCATGTGGACGCGATACGGTTTCGCAGTTCCGTCACTCACGATGTAATACCCCATTTCCCCGCGCGGCGACTCGACCGCCTGATAGACCTCGCCCGCAGGCACGGCAAAGCCTTCCGTAATAATCTTGAAATGATAGATGAGCGCTTCCATTTGCGTCTTCATCATCTCCCGGTCAGGCAGGATCACCTTCGGCGCCACCGCCTTGATCGGGCCTTCCGGCATTCCATCCAGCGCCTGCTGCACCATCGCGATCGATTCCCGCAGCTCCGCCACCCGGCACACATAGCGGGCAAACACATCGCCATCCTGTGACACCGGAACCTTGAACTTGAATTTCTCGTAGCTGGAGTACGGCATATCGCGCCGCAGGTCGAAGTCTACTCCGCTGCCCCGCAAGGTCGGCCCGCTGGCTCCCAGAGCTACGGCATCTTCCGCCGTAATCCGGCCAACGCCCTTGGTTCGCATACCCCAGATGGGGTTTCCGGTGAGCAGATTTTCGTACTCATCAACCTTGGAAGGAAAGCGCGTGGCGAAGTCCTGCACCCGCTCGAAGAATCCCAGCGGCGGTTCCAGCGCCAGCCCGCCAATGCGGAAGTAGGAAGTCATCATACGTTGTCCGCTCACCATCTCGAACAGCCGCAGGATGTCTTCGCGCTCGCGGAAGCAATACAGAAACACGGTCATGGCGCCGATATCAAGCGCGTGCGTGCCCAGCCAGACCAGGTGCGAGTTGATGCGGGTCAGTTCGTTCAGCATCACCCGCATCCACTGCGCTTTCGGAGGAATCTCCAGGCCGAGCAGCTTTTCCACCGCCAGCACGTAGCAGAGATTGTTGGTTAGCGGGCAGAGATAATCGATGCGGTCGGTCAGCGGCACCACCTGCTGGTAGAACTTGGCTTCGCAGGTCTTTTCGATCCCGGTGTGCAGGTACCCGATGTCGGGCATGATGCGCACAATATTTTCGCCGTCAATTTCGAGCAGCAGCCGCAGTACGCCGTGCGTCGAGGGATGGTGCGGGCCCATGTTCAGGATCATGGTGCGATCCTGACCGGGCTCGAGCACTGGCATGGGGGAAAGGTGAGCCATAACGCCTAGCGGTAGCCCTCCACCGGATAATCCTTGCGCAAGGGGTGGCCTTCCCAGTCTTCCGGCATCAGCAGCCGCCGCAAATAGGGATGCCCGGCGAAGCGCACGCCGAAAAGATCAAACACTTCGCGCTCGAAATAATTGGCCGAGGGCCAAACCGGCGTGACCGAATCCAGTGCCGGACTGCCACCATCAAGCCGCACCTTCAGCCGGACCCGCTCTTTTTTCGGAATCGACAGCAAGTGGTAAACGACTTCAAATCGCGGCTCAGACGGAAACCAGTCTACGCAAGTCACGTCGGCGAGGTAATTGAAGGGACAATCCCCATCGTCGCGCAGCAGGTAGCATGCCTCGCGGATCAGCGACCGCTCCACGTAAATACTGATCTCGTTGCGATCGAACTTCGCTGCCTCAACCGAAGCCGGATTCCACGCCATCAACTTCGCGATGGCGGGATGGTTCTTCAGTTGCTCCAGATCGGTGATGGCTGCTTCGAAAGCCATTAAACCTCGCCTCGCCGGGCCGAAGGCTTGCCCCAGTCAAGCGCACCCTTTTTCCAGACATAAAAGAAGCCCACCAGCATGATTCCGATGTACACCAGCATCTCCCAGAAGCCAAACATCTTGAGATCGCGCAGGATCACCGCCCAGGGATAAAGAAATATCGCCTCAATGTCGAAGAGAATGAAGAGCATGGCCACCAGGTAGAATTTAACCGAAAAGCGTTCTTTGGCATCCCCCACCGGAGTCATGCCACACTCGTAAGGCGACATTTTAGCCCGGGTAGGCCGGCGATACCCGATCAGGTACGAAAGCAGCACGATCACCCCCGCCAGGGCGACTGCGACCAGGAAGTGAATCAGTAATGGCAGGTAGCGTGCGAAGTAATTGTCGGGCATGGGAGAGCTATATATAATTCGCGCCAAGCGTTACGTAAACAGTCTAGATTAGATTTCGTTGTTGGGAGTGTCAAGCGGCGAGCCGGACCGGGGCCGAATTTATTGGACCTCTTTAACTGATAGGCGCAATCTCTTTTTTGATATCCGGTTCGACAGCGAAAAGGGCAAATGATCTTCGGCTTTAATACCGACATCAAGCAGGGCGACACCGTCTATCATGTGCAGAGCGAGGCCCGCGAAAGCGAGCTGCTGCTGCAAACCCAGGTATTCGTCCGCGGCCGCTGCATCGGGAAACGCGCCAGCCCCTACGGGGACAAACTGGCCGGAGGCTTCACCGACCAACAAAAAGAACACGGCCTGCGCGATCAGCATCGCCTGGTGCTCGACGCCATCCGCGATGGCCACCTGGACGACGTCCTGGACAAGCGGGAAACCCCCGAAACCCTGGCCGCCGTCAAGGAACTCGATCTGCACTGGCTGAACGCCAACTCGGTCCACTCCGACCGCAATCTGACCATGCTGCTGCGGGTTACGGAAAGCGGTTCCGGCGTGCAGGGGGCGCGCCTTACCGTGCGCTTTGCCCGTCCCGACGCCGCCCCTCTCTATGCCCAGGTGCTCACCGATGAGGCCGGGGACGCCGAAATGAAAATCGATGTCGATGAGTCCTCGCTGTCGGATTCCTCGGTCCTGGTCCAAGCCACCTATTCCGGCCGCACCGCCACCCGCAAATTCCAGCTAAAAAAAGTAGAAGCCTGACCAGGAACCACGTAGGGACAGATGTCCCCATCTGTCCAGTCGAGCGCAGCTCGACAAGCTCTTCGGAAAGGGCACGGCTTCAGCTGTGCCGCGAGTTCTAGACCCTGGGAAGGCACAGCCTCAGCCGTGCCGCTAGGTCCAGACTCCGGGAAGGACAAAGCTTCCGCTGTGCCGCGAGTTCTAGACCCCGGGGAAGGCACAGCCTTAGCCATGTCGCGAGATCTAGACTTCCGGGAGGGCACGGCTTCAGCCGTGCCGCCAGCGATGGCCCAGGTGGCGGCTTCAGCCGCCGAGGTATGCTCCACCGCGGAGCGTTGCTTGCCCATACCGCGATTCCTTGCGAGAATCGATCCGCATGAAGCTCACAATCAATGGCCAGGAGCAGGACCTCGCCGCCGTCACCCTGGCCAACTTGATCGAACACCTCGGCATGAAGCAGGACCGCGTCGCCGTCGAATTGAACCGCAACATCGTCCCGCGTAATCATTGGGCCGATACCAACCTGGCCGAAGGCGACCACCTGGAAATCGTCCACTTCGTAGGGGGTGGGGTCTCGTAGCGCCGGCGTCCCGCCGGCTGTCCTGAGGGCGTCCCGCCCTCAGCATTTGCACAGTAGGGAACTCTCCTAGTCACCTCACTCCCCAAATCTGCCATTGACACCCGCCCGCCC
>WNFA01001111.1_pt1 | contig 42444 bp, 39 predicted proteins | sample 5400481 | NCBI WGS metagenome assembly WNFA01 (sample SAMN13153340, study PRJNA577476) | soil metagenome | isolation source: 120 cm saprolite under Douglas fir tree site 2 hole 1 replicate 2 | place: USA:California | collected 2015-04-18 | reverse complement strand
GGGTCCGCTTCCGGCGGGTCGCGGTAGCAGCGCGGACGAGCCATGGTCCGGAAAGAACATGACACGTTGGTATCGGGGCTTGCCGCCGATCAGTTCCCAAATAACGAGAAAGTCGCCCGACAGCTGAACCTGGCCATTGGAACGGACATGGGGAAGATCCGTGCCCTTGACGCGCCGCAATGGACTCGGCTTGTCGGTCGCAAAGCGTTCGGCCGCGACGGCTGAGGTGGCGAGGGCCACGGCGATCATGAATGCGATGAGTGTTCTTGGCATGTGAGCACGCCCATCGGAACTATTCCGCACCGTTCTTATCCGCGCAATACCGCGACCTGGCCGGGATCGATGATGAGCCCCACCGCCGATCCGATCGTGAGCGGCGCGTGGCCGCGGCGATGCGGAACGTCGATGGTGAGTACGCGGCCGGCCGCCGTCATGCGATAGCGCGTCACGTTGCCCAGGAATTCGATCGCCTCGACGGTTGCGGCGATGCCTTCACGTGCCGTGGTCATTGTGATGTCCTGCGGGCGGACCGCGATCGAGGCCGGGCCCGCGGCTCCGCCCACATTGGCGAGCGTAACTCCGTCGGCGATGAAGCGTCCGTCCGCCTCGATGCGGCCGTCGATCAGATTGGCGGCGCCTAGAAAGCCGGCGACGAAGCGATTGGCGGGCCGGTCGTAAAGCTCGACCGGCGTGCCGATCTGCTGGATCCTTCCCTGGTCGAGCACGGCGATGCGGTCGGCGACGGCATTCGCCTCCTCCTGATCGTGGGTGACGTAGATCGTGGTGATGCCGAGCTTGCGCTGGAGCGCCTTGAGCTCGGCGCGCATATCGAGGCGCAGGCGCGCGTCCAGGTTGGACAGGGGCTCGTCGAGCAGAAGCACCTCGGGCTCGATCACCAGCGTGCGGGCGAGCGCCACGCGCTGCTGCTGACCGCCGGAAAGCTGCGCCGGCCGGCGGTCCGCGAAAGCGGAGAGGCCGACGAGATCGAGCGCATCCGCGACCTTTTGGACGATCTTCTGGCGCGGCAGCTTGCGGCGCTCGAGGCCGAAGGCGACGTTCTTGGCGACCGTCATGTGCGGCCACAGCGCGTAGCTCTGAAATACCATGCCGACGTTGCGGCTCCACGGCGCAAGCCCAGTGACGTCGCGCTCGCCGATGCGGATGCGCCCCGCGGACGGCCGGCCGAAGCCTGCGACGAGGCGCAGCAGCGTGGTTTTCCCCGAACCCGACGGGCCGAGGAAAGCAAAAAACTCCGCGCGCGCGACTTCGAGGCTGATGTCGTCGAGCACGGCGGTCGCACCGTAGCCGAAGCTCACGCGCTCGATGGTGACGCCGCGCGCCATCAGAAGAGGCCCTCGCGTGAGCGCGATCCCCGTTCGCGCTCGGCGAAGCGGTACGACAGGAACGTCGCGATCGCGACCACCACGACCGCGATGACGCCGAGCGCCGCGCCCGGCCCGCGGCCGGCGGCGGACTGCATGTAGACGTAGATGCCGTAGGAGAGCGGTGCATCGGCGCCGCGCGCGACGAGCAAGAGGGTGGCGGAAAGCTCGACCGCCGCGGTCGCGAAGCTCGTGACGAATCCGGCGAGCAGCCCGCCCGCCATCAGCGGCACGACGATGCGCGCGAGCACGCCGAGCTTGCGGCCGCCGAGATTCTCCGCCGCCTCTTCGAGGCTGACATGAAGCTGGCGCAGCGCCGCCTTGGCGGAGGTGAGCGCGTAGGGCAGGCGGCGCACCGCGTAGGCGATCACCAGCATGCCCCAGAAGGTGGCGAGCGGCTCGCCGGTGAGCGGCAGGTGCACGTCGTAATAGGTGCGCAGGAGGCCGATGCCGAGCACGAGTCCCGGGATGGCGACCGCCGACATGGCGAGTTGCTCGACGAGGTGACGACCGGGCAGGCGGGTGCGCAGCACCACGTAGGCGACGGTCGCGCCCAGCACCACGTCGATCAGGCCGGCGAGGCCGCAATAGAGCATGGTGTTGGTGATGAGCGGGCCGGCCTCGCGCAGCACTGTCGCGTAGTGCGCAAGCGTATAGCCGTCGGGAAGCACGGCGAACGACCACACCGTCGCGATCGACAGGAGGAAGATGCCGAGATGCGGCGAAAGCACGATCGCAAAGACGACGACGATGAACGCGATCGCGCCCGCCATGCCCCAGGGCCCGAGCGTACGGCGCGCCAGCCCGCCGCCGCCGCGCTGCTGGGTGGCAAAGTCGCGGCCGCGCAGCGCCAGGCCCGCGACGGCGAGGCCGCCGACCGAGCACAGGATCATGATCACCGAGATGACGTAGCCCATGGGATCGGCGACGCCGACCGAGGTGATCTTCAGATAGGCCTGCGGCGCGAGCATGTCGTTGACGTTGAGCAGAAGCGGCGTCGCGAGATCGTCGAAGACCTTGACGAAGACGAGCGCGGCGCCGGCGACGTAGCCCGGCAGTGCGAGCGGAAAGACGATGCGCGAGAACAACGTGAGTCCCGATGCGCCGAGATTCTGCGCCGACTCCTCCATGGCGGAATCGATATTGGCGAGCGAGGCGGAGAGGTTGAGCAGGATGAACGGGAAATAGTGCAGCGCCTCGACGAAGATCACGCCATTGAGGCCCTCCATGAACGGAATGCGCAGACCGAGCCAGTCATTGAGGAGAAGATTAACGGCGCCGTTGCGGCCATAGACCAGCTGCATCGCCACCGCGCCCACGAAGGGCGGCATGACGAGCGGCACCACGCCGAGCGTGTGGATGAGCGCGGCACCCGGAAAGCGGAAGCGCGCCAGGATGGCGGCGAGCGGCACCGCAAAGAGGCTCGCGAGGATGACGGTCATCGCGCCCACGTAGAGCGAGTTCCAGAATGCCTCGCGCAGCAGAGCGGTGGCAAAAAAGTCGCCGAAGTGGACGAGCGTGAAGCCTTCGGGCCCTGTGAAGGCGACGACGATGACGCGCAGGATGGGGACGATCAGGAACGCAACGAGGAAAAGCGCAACGAAGGCGAGCGCGACGATTTGCGCCGGGCTCGCGCCGAAGCGGGCGGCAAGAGAACCGGAAGGCGCTGCGAGCGTCGTTTCGGACATGGCCCAGCCGGCGACGCGCGAGCCTCACTTCGCCGCCAAGGCCTTTTCGGCGAGCGCCTTGGCCTCCGCGTAGTTCTTGCTCGCGAACGCGTCCCATTTGGCTTCGAACTCGGCCTGGCGGCCGGCCGCGGCCTGGCCCGGCTTGAGCTCCTGGAATGCCGCGGTGATCGCCTTGTCGCTCGCCTCCTTCTCGTTGACCGGAACCGCGGTTGCGAGCTTGCGAGCCTCCGCGATCAGGCGCTTGGCCTCCGCGCCGGCATTCGCTCCGAGCTTCGCCTCCGCGTCGTGGATCGCCTTCCAGGCGGCGTTGAGCTCCTTGAGGCGGAAGGTGATCAGCCGGTCGTACAGCGAATTGAGGAGCTCGTAGCGTCCTTCGGAGAGGTCGGCGTTGAAGTTCACTTTCGCGCCGAGCTTTGCGTCCTTGAACGGATTGGGATAGCCGGCGGGCGCCTTGTCATAGACCGCGGGCTTGACCGGCAGGCGCTGGATTTTTGGATCGAGCAGAATCTGCTGTCCCTCATCCGAGAGCAGGAATTCGATGAACGCCTGCGCCGCGGTCTGGTTCTTCGCGCCCGCGATGATGCCGACATTCGCCGGCACGATCGTGGTGACGCTCGGATAGACGAACTCGACCGGGAAGCCGGATGCCTTCGCGGACAGTCCGAAGAAATCGATCACGATGCCGATGCCGTATTGGCCGCTGTTGACCGCGTCGGGCACGCCGAACGAACGGTCGTACACCTGCGCCAGATTGCCGCCGATCTCGAGGAGGCTCGCCCAGCCCTTGTCCCAGCCTTCGCCCTGCAGGAGCGTCTCGACCGTGAGGTGCGTGGTGCCGGAGCGCGAGGGCGCCGAGATGCCCACGTGGCCGAAATAGGCGGGCTTCTTGAGGTCGTCCCATTCCTTCGGCGCGCCGAGATTGTTCGCGCGCAGATAGCGCGTGTTGTACATGATGCCGTAGCCCGACGCCGCGAAGCCGACGTAGTAACCCTCCGGATCGTTGATGGGATAAGTGCCGACCTTGGCGGCGAGCCCGGCGGCCTTCGGCGTGTATTTCTGCAGCAGCGAATTCTTCTTGAGCACCTCGAACGCATCGGGCGCCGACGCCCAGAAGATGTCGGGCGGGCTCGATCGCGTCTCCCTGATGAAGGCGATCGCGGCGGCGCTGTTGCGGTTCTGCACCTCGACCTTGAGGCCGGGATATTTCTTCTCGAACGCCTGCGCGTAGGGCGTCGTCAGGTCCTTGGAGAAGGAGGTGACGATGACGAGCTTGCCCTCCGGCTGCTGCGCGAAGGCAGGCGCAGCGGTCAGGACGGCCGCGACAAGAGCGGGCGCGACGTACGAGCGGAGCATGAGCATCTTCCCCTTGAACGGCGGCCACGTTGGCACCTGCGGCGGAGTGCCGCAAGCGTAGCCGTTCGCTGTGATAGGAGTGGGATGATGCGGTTTTACAACGCGCCGCGGCTCAGCGCTTGCGCTTGAGCCGGACCACGACGTCGACGCGCGAGACTTCGTAGCCCTCGGGCGCAACCGGCATCTTGCCGACGATCGCGTCGGCATTCGGGATGTCGACGAGGGCATTCTCGCCTTCGACGAAGAAATGATGATGCTCGGACACGTTGGTGTCGAAATAGGTTTTTGAGCCGTCGACCGCGACTTGGCGCAGCAGGCCTACTTCGGTGAACTGATGGAGCGTGTTGTAGACGGTCGCGAGCGAGACCGGGACTTTGGCCTTGTTGGCCTCTTCGTAGAGCATCTCGGCCGTCAGATGTCGGTCGCCCTTGGCAAAGAGAATCCAGCCGAGCGCCATGCGCTGCCGGGTCGGCCGCAGGCCGACGTCGCGCAGCATGCTCTTCACGTCGTGCCAGGGGCATCCGTTGAGATCGGATCGTCCGGCCGGCCGCACGGCGCCGCCGGCGGCCTCCAGGCCAGGAGCCGCGCCCCGCGACTGTGTGCTCGAAAACGCCTTCACCGAACTTGCTCCGAAACGGGCTGGAACGAGATTGTTTCAAATGCAATCATATCCGCCCGCCGCCCTAATTGCAACTCTTTCGCAACAGACCTTCTTTCGATGTAATGACGGCGCCGCAGCGAGCCAAGGCCCGTCGGCTTTGCCCTCCTGATAGCGCATGCTAGGGATGCCCTCCATATGGATGGGGTGGCGGGGGCCCATCAAGGGACGGAACCGAATGCATAATCGGCGCTCGAGCTTCAGCTACGAGGATCTGCTTGCGTGCGGCCGCAAGGAGATGTTCAGCGAAGGCCCCCAGCTCCCGCTGCCGCCCATGCTGATGTTCGACCGCATTTCGGAGATTTCGGAACAGGGCGGCGAGCACGGCAAGGGCATGGCGCGCGCCGAGCTCGACGTGAAGCCGGACCTCTGGTTCTTCGCCTGCCACTTCAAGGGCGATCCGGTGATGCCGGGGTGCCTCGGCCTCGACGCGTTGTGGCAGCTTCTCGGCTTTTTCCTGGGCTGGATCGGCGGCGAAGGGAACGGGCGCGCGCTCGGCATGGGCGAGGTGAAGTTCTCCGGCCAGGTTCTTCCGACCGTCAAGAAGGTCGTCTACGGCATCGATATCAAGCGCGTGATGCGCTCGAAACTGGTGCTCGGCATTGCGGATGGCTGGCTCTCGGCGGATGGATCGGTGATCTACCGCGCGCTCGACCTCAAAGTGGGACTCTTTCGCCAGGGAGCGGCGATGCAGCCCGCCGGCGGCTGAGGCCACGCGCCGGGGAATTTTTCAACTGGCGCATGTTTGACCGGCGATCCGCTTCGCCGGACGATGCGCGAGAGATGCGGAAGAGGCAGCGATGAGACGGGTCGTCGTCACCGGGATGGGCATCATCTCGTCCATCGGCAACACCACCCAGGAAGTGCTCGCGAGCTTGCGCGAGGCGAAATCGGGGATCACGCGGGCGGACAAGCATGCGGAGCTCGGCTTCCGCAGCCAGGTCCATGGCGCGCCGACGCTCGATCCATCCGAATCGGTCGATCGCCGCGCCATGCGATTCCTCGGCGGCGGCGCGGCCTGGAACCATGTCGCCATGGAGCAGGCGATCCGCGACGCGGGCCTCGAGCAATCGGACATCGTCAACGAGCGCACCGGAATCATCATGGGCTCGGGCGGGCCGTCGACGCGCACGGTCGTCGAAGCGGCCGACATCGCCCGCACCAAAGGCCCGAAGCGGGTCGGTCCCTTCGCGGTGCCGAAAGCGATGTCGTCGACCGCCTCGGCGACGCTCGCCACCTGGTTCAAGATCAAGGGCGTCAACTATTCGATCTCGTCGGCCTGCGCGACCTCCAACCACTGCATCGGCAACGCGGCCGAGATCATCCAGCTCGGCAAGCAGGACATGATCTTCGCCGGCGGTTGCGAGGAGCTCGACTGGACCCTGTCGGTGCTGTTCGACGCCATGGGTGCGATGTCGTCGAAATACAACGACACGCCGGCCACCGCCTCGCGCGCCTATGACGCCGACCGCGACGGCTTCGTGATCGCCGGCGGCGCAGGCGTGCTGGTGCTCGAAGAGCTCGACCACGCCAAGGCGCGCGGCGCCAAGATTTATGCCGAGGTCGCCGGCTACGGTGCGACCTCCGACGGCGAGGACATGGTCGCGCCGTCGGGCGAGGGCGCGGTGCGCTGCATGCGGATGGCGCTCGCCGGCGTCAAGGCGCCGGTCGACTACATCAATCCGCACGCGACCTCGACGCCGATCGGCGACGTCAAGGAGATCGAGGCGATCCGCGAAGTTTTCGGCGCCAAGGTGCCGCCCATCTCGGCCACCAAGTCGCTGACCGGCCATTCGCTCGGCGCCGCCGGCGCGCAGGAAGCGATCTATTCCCTGCTGATGATGAACAACGGCTTCATCTGCGAGAGCGCCAACATCCAGACGCTCGATCCGGCTTTCGCCGACGTGCCGATCGTGCGCGAGCGGCGCGACAACGTCACGCTCGGCTGCGTGCTGTCGAACTCTTTCGGTTTCGGCGGCACCAACGCCTCGCTCGTGTTCAAGCGGCTCGATGCCTAGGCCAAGTAACGAGAACAACAGGTGGACGGCATGCAAGGGCTGATGCAGGGCAAGCGCGGGCTGATCATGGGGGTCGCCAACGACCACTCGATCGCCTGGGGAATCGCCAAGGCGGTTGCGGCGCAGGGCGCCACGCTTGCCTTCACCTATCAGGGCGAGGCGCTCGGCAAGCGCGTCAAGCCGCTCGCGACCTCGGTCGGGGCCTCGCTTGTGTTGCCCTGCGACGTCGAAAACATCGCCTCGGTCGACGCGGCGTTCGGCACCATCGCCAAGGAGTGGGGCGCGCTCGATTTCCTCGTGCACGCCATCGCCTTCTCGGACAAGAACGAGCTCAAGGGCCGCTATGCCGATACCACGCGCGAGAACTTTTTGCGCACCATGGTGATCTCGTGCTTCGCGTTCACCGAGGCCGCCAAGCGCGCGGCCGCGCTGATGCCGGCCGGCGGCTCCATGGTGACGCTCACCTATAACGGCGGCGAGCGCGCCATGCCGAATTACAACGTGATGGGCGTCGCCAAGGCCGCGCTCGAGGCCTCGGTCCGTTATCTCGCGGTCGACTTCGGCGGGCAGGGCATCCGCGTCAACGCGATCTCGGCAGGCCCGATCCGCACGCTTGCGGGCGCCGGCATCAACGACGCGCGCTTCATGTTCGCCTACCAGCAGCAGCACTCGCCGCTGCGGCGCGGCGTCACCCTCGAGGAGCTCGGCGGCGCCGGGCTCTATCTGCTGTCGGATCTCTCGACCGGCGTCACCGGCGAGGTCCATTTCGTCGATTGCGGCTACAACGTCATCGCCATGCCGCAGCCCGATGCGCTGCGCGAAGAGGGCGCGGCGAACGGGACGCCCGCCAAGGACGCGGCGCAGTAGTGCGCGATCCGTTCGCGCACGATGCGAACGAGACGCGCGACAGCCGCCTCGCCCGCGATCCTCAGGTCACCGGCATCGCGTCGCGCCTGATGTGGCTGCGCGTGGCGAGCGGTCTCGTCGCGCTCGCGCTGGTCGCGGCGGTGTAGCTGACGTGGCGTTGGGGCTAGGCTTGAGCTGGCAGCCAGGACAGAAAAACAAAAAGGGCGGCCACTCGGCCGCCCTTCTCATGTCTTGCCAGAGCCCGAAACTTACTCGGCGGCGCTGCCGCCCGCCGCCTCGCGCAGCTCGCCGCCCTCGGCCTTGCGCTTGGCCTCCAGGTCCTCGCCGGTCGCCTGGTCGACCACCTTCATCGACAGGCGCACCTTGCCGCGGTCGTCGAAGCCCAGGAGCTTCACCTTGACCTTGTCGCCTTCCTTGACGACATCGGTCACCTTCTGCACCCGGTTCGCCGCGAGCTGGCTGATGTGGACGAGGCCGTCCTTGGCGCCGAAGAAGTTCACGAACGCGCCGAAGTCCATCACCTTGACCACCGTGCCCTCGTAGATGTGGCCGACCTCCGGATCGGAGGCGATCGACTTGATCCAGTTGATGGCGGCGCGGATCGACTCGCCGTTGGCGGAGGCGACCTTGACGGTGCCGTCGTCCGAGATGTCGACCTTGGCGCCGGTCTTCTCCACGATCTCGCGGATGACCTTGCCGCCCGAGCCGATCACCTCGCGGATCTTGTCGGTCGGGATCGAGAACACCTCGATGCGCGGGGCGTGCTCGCCGAGCTCGGCGCGTGCCGTGGTGATCGCCTTCGCCATCTCGTGCAGGATGTGCAGCCGCCCGTCCTTCGCCTGGTTGAGGGCGACGCGCATGATCTCCTCGGTGATGCCGGCGATCTTGATGTCCATCTGCAGCGAGGTGACGCCCTTCTCGGTGCCGGCCACCTTGAAGTCCATGTCGCCGAGATGGTCCTCGTCGCCGAGGATGTCCGAGAGCACCGCGAAGCGCTTGTCCTCGAGGATCAGGCCCATCGCGATGCCGGCGGTCGGCGCCTTGAGCGGCACGCCGGCGTCCATGAGCGCGAGCGAGGTGCCGCACACGGTCGCCATCGAGGACGAGCCGTTCGACTCGGTGATCTCCGAGACGACGCGCAGCGTGTAGGGGAACTCGTGGTGCGGCGGCAGCATCGGGCGGATGGCGCGCCAGGCGAGCTTGCCGTGGCCGATCTCGCGCCGCCCGGGCGCGCCGATGCGGCCGGTCTCGCCCACCGAGAACGGCGGGAAATTGTAGTGCAGGAGGAACGTCTCCTTGTAGGTCCCGGTCAGGGCGTCGACGTATTGCTCGTCCTCGCCGGTGCCGAGCGTCGCAACGACCAGCGCCTGCGTCTCGCCGCGCGTGAACAGCGCGGAGCCGTGGGCGCGCGGCAGCACGCCGACTTCGGAAACGATCGGACGAACGGTCTTGACGTCGCGGCCGTCGATGCGCTTGCCGGTGTCTAGGATGTTCCAGCGCACGATCTTGGCCTCGAGCTCCTTGAATACCTTGCCGACCGACTCCTCGTCGTGCGCCGGATTCTCGACGCCTGCGGGCAGGAAATGGGCCTTGACCTTGGCCTTGGCGGCATCCACCGCCTTGTGGCGCGCCATCTTGTCGGGAATCGCATAGGCGGCGCGAAGGTCTTGCTCGACCACGCCGAGCATCACTTTTTCGAGCGCCACATGGTCGGCCGTCTTGAATTCGCGCGGCTCCTTTGCGGCCTTCTCGGCGAGCCGGATGATGGCCTCGATCACCGGCTGGAGATGCTTGTGGCCGAACATCACCGCGCCGAGCATCACATTCTCGGGCAGTTCCTTCGCTTCCGACTCGACCATCAGCACGGCGTCCTGGGTGCCGGCGACCACGAGGTCGAGCTTGCTCTCGATCATCTCGTCGACTTGCGGATTGAGCACGTATTCGTTGTTGATGAATCCCACGCGGGCGGCTCCGATCGGGCCCATGAAAGGAGCCCCGGAAAGCGTGAGGGCCGCCGACGCGGCGACCATGGCCAGGATATCCGGATCGTTTTCCAGATCGTGCGACAACGTGGTGACGATCACCTGCGTGTCGCAGCGCCAGCCGTCCACGAACAGCGGCCGGATCGGCCGGTCGATCAGGCGGGAGACCAGCGTCTCCTTCTCGGTCGGGCGGCCTTCGCGCTTGAAGTAGCCGCCCGGAATGCGGCCCGCCGCGTAGGTCTTTTCCTGGTAATTGCAGGTCAGCGGCAGGAAATCGATGCCCGGCTTGGGCTCCTTCGCGGAGACGACGGTCGCAATGACGGTCGACTCGCCATAGGTCGCGAACACCGCGCCATCGGCCTGTCGCGCTATCTTTCCAGTTTCAAGGACGAGCTTGCGCCCGCCCCAATCGAGCTCCTCACGATGGATGTAGAACATAGTCGTTTTCTCTCATGGTTTTCGAACTGCTCCGAAAGCCATGAGCAAGACGGCGAGAGGCTGCGGGCTTGCTTGCCCCAAACAGCATCCGGCGATCCTGCCATGGCCTTCGAGCCTTGTGTGACCGGGCATCTGGCCCGGCGATGTCCGGCAGCGTTGCTGCCGGGTCTTGAGCGGCGGATGCGATCAACGCCATCCGCCGAAATACGCACGGAAACGCTTCCGCGCGAACTCTTGCGTCAGCGACGAATGCCGAGCTTGTCGATCAGGGCCTTGTAGCGGCCTTCGTCGGCGCGCTTGAGATAATCGAGCAGCTGACGACGCTGCGAGACCATCTTGAGCAGGCCCCGCCGCGAATGGTTGTCCTTCACGTGACTCTTGAAATGATCGGTGAGATTGTTGATCCGTTCGGACAGGATCGCGACCTGCACCTCCGGCGACCCTGTGTCGCCGGTCTTCTTCGCGTAAGTCTTGATGACTTCCGCCTTTCGTTCGGTCGTAACCGACATCGTCAAACACCTCGTTGGCGGCCGGCCCTGCCATGCAGTCCGGTCAGATTGAACACGCGCTTGGGGACGATTTCACCGCGGTCGACTTCGGCAAGGGCGATGAGTTGACCCGACGCCGTAACGTACAGCGTGCCGCTGAAGACGGGCGCGTCCCGTCCGCGCATCAGGACGGCTTGGCCCCGCTGGAGCCTCGCCGCATCCGCCCGGCTGACGGCCAGCGCCGGGATGTCGTCCAGCGCGGTCTCGACGGGCATGAGCGCGTCGGCGAGGCTTGCCTCGCCGGCTGCGGCTCTATGGCACAAAGATTCGAGCTTTTCCAGGGAAATCATGTCGTTATCGATGAACGGCCCGACCGCGGTGCGGCGCAGGGCCGCCACATGGCCGCAACACCCCAGCATGCGCCCGATATCGCGGGCGAGCGCCCGCACATAGGTGCCTTTGCCGCATTCGGCCGCCAGTACCGTGTGGTCGCGGTCCGGCGCGTCGACCACGACAAGACTGTGAATGTCGACCGGACGCGCCTCGAGCTCGACCTCCTCGCCGTCGCGGGCGATGTCGTAGGCACGCTCGCCCGCGATCTTGATGGCGGAGTAGCGCGGCGGCACCTGCTCGATCGTGCCGGTAAAGGCCGGCAGCGCCGCGCGGATCGCGTCGAGCGTCGGCCGCATGTCGCTCGTCGCGACCACGCGCCCCTCGGCGTCGTCGGTGTCGCGCTCCTCGCCCCAGCGGACGGTAAAGAGATAGGATTTGCGCCCCTCCATCACGAACGGCACCGTCTTGGTCGCCTCGCCGAGCGCGATCGGCAGGCAGCCGGAGGCGAGCGGATCGAGTGTGCCGGCGTGGCCGGCGCGCCTTGCCTTGAACAGGCGCTTCACCACCGAGACCGCATGGGTCGACGTCATGCCGACCGGCTTGTCGAGCACGACCCAGCCGTGCACGTCGTGCTTCTCGCGCCTGCGCTGACCCTTTTCCTCGCCCGCCTGCGGGGAAGCGCCGGGGAGCGGGCTCGTCTCATTCATCGTCGCCCGTCCCTTCGAGGTCGCGCTTGACTTGCGAAGAGCGCAGCAGCTTCTCGATGCGCTCCGCCTCGTCGAAGCGGTCGTCGAGACGGAAGCGGATGTCGGGCGCGAACTTCAAGTTGACGCGCCGCGCGATCTCGCCGCGCAGGTAGCGCTTGTTGCGCTCGAGCGCGTCCAGCACCGGCTGCTTGTCCTGCCCGCCGAGCGGCATCACGTAGATGGTGGCGAGCCGCAGGTCCGGCGTCATGCGCACCTCGGGCACCGTAATCATGTGTCCTTGGAGGACGGGATCGTGCACCTCGCCGCGCGACAGGATCTCGGCGATCGCATGGCGGCTCACCTCGCCGGCGCGCAGCTGGCGCTGGGAAGGTCCCGTTGCGGAATCGCGATGATGGTCGCGCGACATGGTCGTTGCCTTGCAAGCATGGCCGGCAGGCGGCCGAAGCCGCCTGTCCGTTGATCGATTTCGGTCCAATGGTCCGGAGGATTGGTCAGCGCCGGCGTGAGTATTGGACTCACAGCGAGCGTTGGATCTGCTCCACCCGGTAGCACTCGATGACGTCGCCCTGCCGCATGTCCTGGTAGTTCTCGAAGGCCATGCCGCATTCCTGGCCGGCAACCACTTCCCTGGCGTCATCCTTGAAGCGCTTGAGCTGCGAGAGCTTGCCTTCGTGGATGACGACGTTGTCGCGGATGAGGCGCACATTCGCTCCGCGCTCGACCGTGCCGTCCGTGACGCGGCAGCCCGCGACCTTGCCGACCTTGGAGATGTTGAACACCTCCAGGATCTGCGCGTTGCCCAGCATGGTCTCGCGTAGCGTCGGCGCGAGCAGGCCGGACATCGCTTTCTTCACGTCATCCACGAGATTGTAGATGATGTTGTAGTAGCGGATCTCGATGCCCGAGCGTTCGGCCGCCTCGCGCGCTTCCTTGTGGGCGCGCACGTTGAAGCCGATGATCGCGGCGCCCGAGGCTTCCGCCAGCGTGATGTCCGACTCCGTGATGCCGCCGACGCCCGCGTGGATGATGCGCGCGCCGACTTCCGACGTGCCGAGCTTCTCGAGCGCGTCGATGATCGCCTCGACCGAGCCCTGCACGTCGCCCTTGATCACGAGCGGGAATTCCTTGCGGCCCGTGGTCTTGAGCTGGCTCATCATCTGCTCGAGCGAGCCGCGCATGCCGGTCGTCCGCGCCGCCATCTTCTCGCGCTTCTCGCGCGCGCGGTAGTCGGTGACTTCGCGGGCCCGCGCCTCGTTCTCGACCACCGCCAGCCGGTCGCCGGCCTCCGGCGTTCCGGCGAAGCCGAGCACCTCGACCGGGACGGACGGACCGGCCTCCTCGATCGGACTGCCGGTACCGGAGATGAGCGCGCGCACGCGGCCCCATTCGGCGCCCGCGACCACGATGTCGCCGACGTGCAGCGTGCCGCGTTGAACGAGCGCGGTCGCAACCGGGCCGCGGCCGCGGTCGAGCTTGGCCTCGATCACCGTGCCTTCGGCGGCGCGCGCCGGATTGGCCTTGAGATCGAGGATTTCGGCCTGCAGGCCGATCGTCTCGAGTAGCCTGTCGAGATTGAGCTTCTTGGTGGCGGAGACCTCGACGTCGAGCACGTCGCCGCCGAGCGACTCGACCTGCACCTCGTGCTGCAGCAGCTCGGTGCGCACGCGCTCCGGCTTGGCGTCCGGCTTGTCGATCTTGTTGATGGCGACGATCATCGGCACCTTGGCAGCCTTGGCGTGGTTGATCGCCTCGACCGTCTGCGGCATGACGCCGTCGTCGGCCGCGACCACCAGCACCACGACGTCCGTCACCTTGGCGCCGCGCGCGCGCATCGCCGTGAAGGCGGCGTGGCCAGGCGTGTCGATGAAGGTGATCCGGGCGCCCGACGGCGCCGTGACCTGGTAGGCGCCGATGTGCTGGGTGATGCCGCCGGCTTCGCCGCCCGCCACGTTGGTCGCGCGGATCGAGTCGAGCAGCGATGTCTTGCCGTGGTCGACGTGGCCCATGATGGTGACGACCGCCGGGCGCGGCTGCAGGGTGGCGGGATCGTCGGAAGCGTCGAACAGGCCTTCCTCGACGTCCGAGGCTGCGACGCGCTTGACGGTGTGGCCGAGCTCCTCGGCGACGAGCTGGGCGGTATCGGCATCGATCACGTCGGTGATCTTCACCATCTGGCCCTGCTTCATGAGCATCCGGATCACGTCGACCGCGCGCTCCGCCATGCGGTTGGCGAGCTCCTGGATGGCGATCGCCTCGGGGATCGTGACTTCGCGCACGAGCTTTTCTTTGGGCTCATTGCTGAGCTGGACCTTTTGGCGCTGGACGCGGCGGCGGAACGACGCGACCGATCTTTCGCGCACCTCGCCGGCGTTGAGCGCCGTGACCACCGTGAGGCGGCCGCGGTCCTTCTGGACGCCGGTGCGCGCCGGCTTGGGCGCCGTCGCCGGGCGGGCGACGCCGCCGGCGCCGCGGCGCGGGCGCGGCGCCTCGTCGTCGTCGGCCTCTGGCACGATATTGCGAAGGTTGATCGGCACGCCGGCGGCTCTTTTCGCCTCGTCGTCGCCGAAACGCTTCTTGGCCTCCTGCTCGGCCTTGCGCTTGGTCTCTTCGTCGTGGCGACGGCGCTCTTCCTCGTCGCGCTTGCGCGTCTCGGAGGCCTCGCGTTCGACCTTCTCGCGCGAGTCGCGCTCGTTGCGGCGGCGCGACTCTTCCTCGGCGACGCGGCGCTCTTCCGCCTCGCGAACCTTGGCGCTCTCGAGCGCACTGGAGCGCGCGGCGCGCTCTTCCTCGGTCAGCGTGCGCAGGACGACGCCGCCGGCGGGTTTTGCCGCGGCCGGTGTGGGGGCAGCCGCCGGAGCGGTCGCGGCGCCGCCGCGCACGGCCGTGCGGCGCGCCGGCGCGGCGCCGCTTGCGGGCGCGGGCGCGGCGGTGGGTGCGGCTTCGGACTTCGCCTCTCCCGGCACCCGGCGTTTGACCTTCTCCACGACCACCGACTTGGTACGGCCATGGCTGAAGCTCTGCTTCACGACGCCCTGCTCGATGCCAGGACGCTTGAGCGACAGGGTCCCCTTGCCGGGGGTGACCCTCAATTTCTCGCCGGGGTTCTTCGTTTCAGTCATTCCAATCCCAGTATTGGGGCCTCTTGTTTCGGGTGCTTCCGGCGCCGGCCGTCCGGATCATCCATCCGGAAACGCTCCAGGGCCCGCCAACGCGCAAGCACCGTATCGCTCGCGCGGCCGGCAAGCAGGGCTGCATGTACCACATTTGGCCGGCCCAGTGCCAAATCCAATTGGCCCGACGTCAACGCATCGATAACGACAATATTTGCCGCATCCGGACCATCGGCACGCCGCACCGCCGCCATGATCTGACGGCCCCCTTCGGCCGCCGCATCGGAGGCGTGCAGGACGGCCTTGGCCTTGCCATGCGCCGCCGCCGCCTCGACCTTGGCGAAGCCGGCCACCACCTGTCCGGCCTTGCGGGCGATCGACAGCGCGTCGAGCAAGGACCGCTCGAGCAGGCCGTCGACGACGGCCGCGAGATCGGCCGCCGTCTTCGCTTCCGCGCGCAGCCCGCGGGCGAAGGCGCGCTGTTTCACCGCCGCCGCGACCATGTCGCGCCGCGCCGTGACCCAGACGCCGCGACCGGGCAGCTTGCGCTTGAGATCGGGCACGACCGCGAGGTCCGGCCCGAGCACGAAGCGGATCATGTCGTCGATCGGCTTGACCTCGCGCGTAACCATGCACTGCCGCTGCGTGCCGGCTGTGCGCGGCCCGCCATCGGTCTCGTCATGGTCTCTGCGCGCGAGCATCACGCCGGTCCTCCTCAGGTCACTGCGCCGGCGGTGCGGCCTCGGCCGGCGCTTCTTCCGGCGGCGGCGGCGCGAGCTCCGCCTCGGTGACCCAGCCCGCCTTGAGGCGCGCCTGCATGATGATCGTCTCGCACTCCTCGCGGGTGAGCTCGAAGCCGTCGAGGAAGCCGGCATTGCGCACCGTCTCGCCGTCCTTGCGCTCGGTCCAGCCGGCGAGATCGTCGGTGGCGCAACCCGCCAGATCCTCGACCGTCTTCACGCCGTTCTCGCCCAACGCGACCATCATACTGGTGGTCACGCCGGGAACATCGCGGAGCTCGTCCGCGACACCCAGTGCCCGGCGCTGCTCGTCGTAGGAGGCCTCGATCTGGGCAAGGTAGTCGCTCGCGCGGCTCTGCAGCTCGGTTGCGGTGTCCTCGTCGAAGCCTTCGATCGAGGCGATTTCCTTGGCTTCGACCGCCGCCAATTCCTCCACCGAGGTAAAGCCTTCGGAGGCGAGCAGCTGGCCGACGACCTCGTCGACGTTGAGCGCTTCCATGAACATCTTCGTGCGCTTCTCGAACTCGGCCTGACGACGTTCCGACTCCTCCTGCTCGGTGAGGATGTCGATGTCCCAGCCGGTCAGCTGCGAGGCGAGCCGCACGTTCTGGCCGCGTCGTCCGATCGCAAGCGAGAGCTGCTGGTCCGGCACCACGACCGCGATGCGCTCCTTGTCCTCGTCGAGCACCACCTTGGCGACCTCGGCCGGCGCCAGCGCGTTGACCACGAAGGTCGCGACGTCGGGCGACCACGGAATGATGTCGATCTTCTCGCCCTGCAGCTCGTTGACCACCGCCTGCACGCGCGAACCGCGCATGCCGACGCAGGCGCCGACCGGATCGACCGAGGAGTCGCGCGAGATGACCGCGATCTTCGCGCGGGAACCCGGATCGCGCGCCACCGCCTTGACCTCGACGATGCTGTCGTAGATTTCCGGCACCTCCTGAGTGAACAGCTTCGACATGAACTGCGGATGCGTGCGTGAGAGGAAGATCTGCGGGCCGCGCGGTTCGCGGCGCACGTCGTAGATGTAGGCGCGGATGCGGTCGCCGTTGCGGAAGACTTCGCGCGGCAGCATCTCGTCGCGCCGCACGATCGCCTCGCCGCGGCCGAGATCGACGACCACGTTGCCGTATTCGACGCGCTTGACGATGCCGTTGACGATGTCGCCGATGCGATCCTTGTATTCCTGGTACTGACGGTCGCGCTCGGCCTCGCGCACCTTCTGCACGATGACCTGCTTGGCCGACTGCGCCGCGATGCGCCCGTATTCGAGCGGCGGCAGCGTGTCGGCGATCACGTCGCCGATCTGCGCCGCCGGGTTGTGGCGGCGGGCGTCCTCGAGGCCGATCTGGTTGGACGGGTTCTCGACCGTCTCCACCACCAGCATGTGGCGCGACAGCCGGAGCTCGCCCTTCTTCGGATCGATCTCGGCGTGGACGTCGGTCTCGCTGCCGTAGCGCGAGCGCGCCGCCTTGGCGATCGCATCCTCCATGGCGGCGATGACGATGCCGCGATCGATCGATTTCTCTCGCGCGACTGCGTCCGCGATCTGCAACAGTTCGAGCCTGTTGGCGCTGACGGCCATTGGTCACTCTCCTTCGTTCTGGGCCGCGGGCCGGGCTTGTCCGGGCGAGCGGCGGGAATTGTCCTGGGGTCGGGCATGTCGGTTGCGGCGCGCGTTGCGCTGCTCGCGCCTGGTCTCGCGCTCGATTTCGCGCGCCTGGCGCTCCTCGGCCTTGCCGCGGCGCAGCGCCTCGGTCACGAGCGCATTCGTGAGGACGAGCTTGGCTTCCTCCATGTCCCCGATCGGGAGCAGGACCTCGGCCGAATCCTGCGGCGCGCCCTCGACGCGAACGCGCGCGGCGTCGCCGGCCACCCCGACCAGCACGCCGCGGAACCGCTTGCGGCCCTCGATCGGTGCGTTCATTTCGACCTTCACCACGTGGCCGGCATGGCGCTCGAAATCCGAGCGCCGCACCAGCGGGCGGTCGACGCCCGGCGAGGAGATCTCCAGCCGATAGGCGCGGTCGACCGGATCGGCGACGTCGAAGACCGGCGAGAGCGCGCGCGAGGCCGCTTCGCAGTCCTCGATCTTCATGGTGCTGTCCGGCCGTTCGGCCATGATCTGCACCGTGCATCCGTCGAGCCCCGACACGCGCACGCGCACCAGCCGATAGCCGAGTCCTTCCAGGACCGGCTGCGCGATCGCCGCGACGCGGGCGGCCGTGCCGGTTTCGGCGATCAGCCGCGGCTCGGTCTCGCGATGGGCGTCAATCGTTTCGTTCATGCGTTCCCGGCATTCGCGGCCTTCGGCCGCCGCCTCGAAAACTTTCAGTCTGCCCGGTAAACGCGCGCCGCATTGTCGCGGCCGGCGCGGGTAACAAAAAAGAGCGGGTCCCGGGCGGGGCCCACTCTCAAAAACCGATCGGACTGCATCCGACCGTTATGAGATGTCCATAAGCGGACAGCGCGAATATAGCGATTTATCGCCCAGGCGCAAGGCCGATAGCCGCCTCCGGGCCGTGGAATTATCGGCGGCTAAGGGGCGCTTTTAGCCTACCCGGCGGAACCGCAGGTAACAGGGCGCGCGTCCCGCCCGCTTGGCCTTGGCCTCGTAACGCGTGGCGCTGAACCCGGGCCAGGGCTCGCGCCAATCGTCCGCGCGCTCGGCGGTCCATTGGAAATGCGGCGATCGGATCAGCCGCTGGAGCGTCCACTCGGCATAGTCCGGCCAGTCGGTCACGAAACGGAACTCGCCGCGTGGCCGCAGGACGCGGGCGACCTCGGCGACGCTCGCGTCCTGGATGAAACGGCGCTTCCAATGCCGCCGCTTCGGCCACGGATCGGGATAAAGAAGATCGACGCGGGAGAGCCCGCCTGCGGGCAGCCAATCCAGCACCTCGGCCGCGTCGCCGAAATGCAGGCGAATGTTGTCGATGCGCTGCGCGTCGATCTCCACCAGCGCTTTCGCCATGCCGTTGACGAAGGGCTCGCAGCCGATAAATCCCGTGTGCGGGTGTGCGATGGCTTCGGCCACCAGGTGCTCGCCGCCGCCGAAGCCGATCTCGAGGCCGACATCGCCGGCCCGCGCGGGAAAGAGCGTCGCGAGATCGGCCGGCGCCGGCGTGCCGAGATCGAGCGCGAGCCGCGGCAGGAGCGTCTCCATCAGCGTCGCCTGCCGCGCGCGCAAGGGACGCCCCTTGCGCCGCCCGAAGAAGGCGCGCGTTCGGGCTCTGTCGTCGCTCGTGGTCATGACGCCCGCATTTTACACGGGCGGGACAGTCGTCCGCTTCAGGTCAGCGCGCCGCGCAGCGCGGGGACGAGATCGGTCTTTTCCCAGGAGAAGCCGCCGTCCGCGTCGGGCGCCCGGCCGAAATGGCCGTAGGCCGAAGTGCGCGCGTAGATCGGGCGATTGAGATTGAGATGATCGCGGATGCCGCGCGGCGTGAGGTCCATGACCTCCGCGAGCGCGTGCTCGAGCTTGGCCTCGTCGACCTTTCCGGTGCCCTGGAGATCGACGTAGATCGAGAGCGGCTTGGCGACGCCGATCGCGTAGGAGAGCTGGATCGTGCAGCGGTCGGCGAGCTCGGCCGCCACCACGTTCTTGGCGAGATAGCGCGCCGCATAGGCGGCCGAGCGATCGACCTTGGTCGGATCCTTGCCGGAGAACGCGCCGCCACCGTGCGGCGCCGCGCCGCCGTAGGTGTCGACGATGATCTTTCGCCCGGTCAGGCCGCAATCGCCATCCGGTCCGCCGATGACGAACTTGCCGGTCGGGTTGACGTGCCAGACCGTGTGCTTGGTGATCCAGCCGGACGGCAGCGCCTTGCGCACATAGGGCTCAACGATCGCCTGGATGTCGTGCGACGACAGGCGCTCGTCGAGATGCTGGGTCGAGACCACGATCTGCGTTGCTTCGACCGGCTTGCCGTTCTCGTAGCGGATGGTGACTTGGCTCTTGGCGTCCGGACCGAGCGCCTCGGTCTCGCCGGAGCGGCGAGCCTCGGACATGAGCTTGAGGATCTTGTGCGCGTAGTAGAGCGGCGCCGGCATCAGCTCCGGGGTCTCGCGGCACGCATATCCGAACATGATGCCCTGGTCGCCCGCGCCTTCGTCCTTGTTGCCGGCCGCATCCACGCCCTGGGCGATGTCCGCGGACTGGGCGTGCAGATGGACGTCGATATTGGCCTTTTCCCAGTGGAAGCCGGCCTGCTCGTAGCCGATGTCGCGGATCGCGAGCCGGGCGAGATGCGCCACGTAGTCCTTCGTGATGGCGGCCGGACCACGCGTCTCGCCGGCGATCACGACGCGGTTCGTCGTGCACAGCGTCTCGCAGGCGACGCGCACGTTGCGGACGTCCCAGCCGTGGCGGGGAGCAATGTCGAAAAAGGCGTCCACCACCTCGTCGGAGATGCGGTCACAGACCTTGTCCGGATGACCTTCGGAGACCGACTCGCTGGTGAACAGATAGTTTGCGTGTGACACTGACCACTCCCCGCCCGACGCGACGAACCCGCATCATTCGGGCGTGTTCTTGCAGTGTCCCGCCATCGGGTCAAGATGTGGGCATTCGTGGGCAGACGCCTCGGAGGGGCGATCAGTCCTCGTCCTCGCCGGCGATTTGCTGCACCAGATCCACGATCCGACGGCGCAGCTTGGCATCGGGTATGCGCATGAACGCTTTGGTCAACGCAAGCCCGTCCGAGGTCGCCAGAAAATCGGACACGTAGGAGTGCGAGGGCGCCTCTGCCGCGCCGTTCTGGGGCGTGCCACCCAAAGGCGCGGGCGCGCCCTCGAAAAAGAACGCCACCGGAACCTGCAGGATATGCGAAATCTGCTGAAGCCGGCTCGCGCCGATGCGGTTCGTGCCTTTTTCGTATTTCTGAACCTGCTGGAAGGTGAGATCGAGGGCGTCGCCGAGCTTCTCCTGGCTCATGCTGAGCATCATGCGCCGCATGCGCACGCGACTGCCCACGTGTTTGTCGATGGGGTTGGGGGCCTTTTTGGCCATTACGCACTCCTCCACGTCCCCATTTGACGCGATCTCGGTCGAACACACCGGCGGCATTTGGGGACTCCTCTGTCCGAGTCGCCATCTGGACGTCAGAAAAATGTAGAAATGTCGGCGGGCCTCAGGCTCGCGAATGGCAGGAGGGTGTCGGCATCAAGGGCGCATGGTGATGGCGCGCGCCGGCACGCCGTGTTCCGAATCGGAACTTCACTTGCGCAGGCGGCGGATCCTGGCGACGACCGCAAGCGCGACGAGCACCACTGCGACCGGAAGGTCGCCGGTGCGCGAGTACAGCGTGCGCTCGACCGGCTGCGGCAAGGCTGAGTCGAACACGCCTTCGGCGCCGAGCGGCAGCGACCGGATGATGCGGCCAAGCGGGTCGACGACAGCGGATATGCCGTTGTTGGCGGCGCGCACGAGCGGCAGGCCTTCTTCGATCGCGCGCACCCGCGCCTGCTGGAAGTGCTGATACGGCCCCGGGCTGATGCCGAACCAGGCATCGTTGGTGAGATTGACGAGCCAGCCCGGCCGCTCGCCGGAGCCGACGATGTCGTGCGGGAAGATGATCTCGTAGCAGATCAGCGGCAGGAATTTCGGCGCGCGCGGCACCGCGAGCGCGCGCCGCCGATCGCCCGGCAGGAAACCGCCCTGTTGCTTGGTGAGCGACATGAAGCCCAGCCGCTCGAGGACGCGCTGGAACGGCAGATATTCGCCGAACGGCACCAGATGGAGCTTGTCGTAGACCGAAAGGATCGTGCCGTCGTGATCGATCACGTAGATCGAATTGTAGGCGTGGATGATCTTGGCCGTGGGCGCGAGATCGGCGGCGCGCGCCGCGCCGGTGATCAGCACGGTGCCTTCCGGCAGCAGCCGCGCGATCTCCGCCATCGCTTCGGGCTCGCGCGTGAGGAAAAACGGAAACGCCGACTTCCGACAAGGCGATGTAACGCTGCATCACCTGCTCTTTGGCGCCGTAATTGAACTTCTCGTCCTGCGCCAGATTGGGCTGCATGACGCGCAGGCGAACGCCGTCCGCGAAGGTGGTGGGCGTCGTCATGAGTTGGACCGTGCCGTAGGCGGCAAGGCCGGCCAGAACGACAGCCGCCGTCGCGGGCGCAAGCCAGGGGCGGCGCGTATCGGCGCGGTCATCGGCAAGCACCGCGGGGCTTGCGAAGACCGAGATCGCGACAAGGGTGAGGCCCCACAGACCGAAAAGCGCGACGCTTTCGGCGAGCGCGAGCGGAGTGGTGAGCGCGTAGCCGAAGGTGTTCCAGGGAAAGCCGGTGAGCACGTGACCGCGCAGCCATTCGGTGGCGGTGAGCGCCGCCGCGAATGTGAGGATGCGCACCGGTCCGCGCGTCCATAGCATGCGGGCGAGCGCGAAGCCCGCGGCGGTGAAGATCGCGAGACCCGCCGGCAGAATGGTGACGGCGAACGGCAGCATCCAGCCGAAGGTCTTGGCGTCGACCAGGAACGCATAGCCGATCCAGTAGAGGCCGGCGAGAAAGTAGCCGAAGCCGAACCACCATCCGGTCGCAGCGGCGGCCGCGACGCCGCTCCAGCGGCCGGCGGTCGCGCCGTCAAGCAGCCAGATCGCGACCGGAAAAGTCAGAAACATCACCGGCCAGATGTTGAGCGGCGCAAGCGCGAGCGTGGACAGGGCGCCGGCGACGAACGCGATCAATGCCCGCCGAAATCCCCAGGCGAGCACGATCGAGTTGGCAAGACGGGCGAGCGTCACGGTTCGCGGGGAGTCTTGGCGGGCGCGGAATCGGCCGAGGCCGCGGCGGGTTCGGAAGGCGGTGCCGGCGGCTCGGCGGCAGGGGCGAGCGTCGTGGTGATGGTGCGCGCGGCGCGCGGTCCGGCGCGATCGCTGGCCGCCGGCTTGCGGTAGATTCTCAGCCGCTTCACGCGGCGCGGATCGGCGTCGAGCACCTCGATCTCGAACGGGCCGGGCCCGGGGACCAGCTCGCCGCGCACCGGCAGCCGGCCGATCCGCGTCGCCAGGTAGCCGCCGAGCGTGTCGACCTCCTCGGTCGCTTCGCCGACGTCGAACTCGGGCCCGACCGCGGCCACCACCTCGTCGAGACTGGCGCGCGCATCCGCGACGAAGGAGCCGTCCGCCTGGCGCACGACCCTGTGCTCGCTCGCCTCGTCGTGCTCGTCCTCGATGTCGCCGACGATCAGCTCGACCAGGTCTTCGATCGAGACGATGCCGTCGGTCCCGCCGTATTCATCGATCACCAGCGCGAGATGGATGCGGCTCGCCTGCATTTTGACGAGAAGATCGATCGCCGGCATCGAAGGCGGGACGAACAGGATCGTGCGCAGGATCTTCACCGACGACAGCGGCGTCGACAGATCGAGGGCTCTGAGATCGAGTCCGAGCGGCAGCGGCCGCTTGCGCCGCGTGTTCGCTTCGGGATCGACCGTGGCGCGCGCCGTCATGTAGGCGATGACGTCGCGGATGTGCACCATGCCGGTCGGATCGTCGAGTGTCTCCTTGTAGACGACGAGACGCGAATGCGCCGCGGTCTCGAACACCTTGACAAGCTCACCGAGCGCGATGTCCTCCTGCACCGCGACGATGTCGGCGCGCGGCACCATCACGTCGGCGACGCGGCGCTCGCGCAGGCCCAGGATGTTCCTGAGCATCGCGCTTTCTTCCGGCGAGAAGCCGGTATCACCGGGCGCGCTCGCCTCCAGCACGACCTTGAGATCGGAACGGATCGATCCGGTCTTCCAGCCGAACACGGCGCGCAGGATGCGCGCAAACCAGCGCTCGTTCTGATCGGCCGGCTCGCCCGCCGGCGGCACCGGCACCGGCAGATTCCTGATCTCGCCGGTCGTCTCGGCCTCGTGGGTCCGTGGCGCGTCGCTGTCGGGCATGGCTGTCAGTCAAACCTGGGCGTCGCGTGCCGCATAAGGGTCGGGGATGCCGAGCTTTGCCAGGACCCGGCGCTCGCGGCGCTCCATGGCCTCGGCATCGTCGTCCGATTCGTGATCGTATCCCAAAAGATGCAGAAAACCATGCACGGCCAAATGGGCGAGGTGATGATCGAACGGGATGCCTTGCGCGCGCGCCTCATTCGCAACCGTCTCGTACGCAATAACGACGTCGCCGATGAGGCGCGGCGCGCCGCGTCCGCTCGCGGCCGCCGGGAACGACAGAACGTTGGTCGGCTTGTCGCGGCCGCGCCAGCGCCGGTTGAGCGCGCGGATCGCCCTGTCGTCCGTCAGCACAACGGATAATTCCGCTTTTCGCGCGGGCGCGGCCGCCGCGACGGCGCGCCGCACCAGCCTGGTCGCTTTCGGAACGCGGTTCCACCGCGCGGACGCGATCACGACCTCGATCGCTGGTCCGCGCGCGCGACGCGATGCTTTCATTCCTTGGCCTCGCGGCGGCGCGGCGCCTGCGCCTTGTCATAGGCCGCGACGATGCGCGCCACGAGCTCGTGCCGGATGACGTCGGCGGCGGTGAAGACGCAATGGCCGATGCCTTCGACGCCTTCGAGCAGGCGCACCGCTTCGTGCAGCCCGGAGCTCTGCCCGGGCGGCAGGTCGACCTGGCTCGGGTCGCCGGTGACGATCATGCGGCTGTTCTCGCCCAGGCGGGTGAGAAACATCTTCATCTGCATCGACGTGGTGTTCTGCGCCTCGTCGAGGATGACGGCCGCGTTGGCGAGCGTGCGGCCGCGCATGAATGCGAGCGGCGCGATCTCGATCTCGCCGGTCTGCAGGGCGCGCTCGACGATGCGGGCGTCCATGAGATCAAAGAGCGCGTCGTAGATCGGCCGCAGATAGGGATCGACCTTCTCGCGCATGTCGCCGGGCAGGAAGCCGAGACGCTCGCCCGCCTCGACCGCCGGTCGCGACAGGATGATGCGGTCGACCTCCTTGCGCTCGAACAGCGAGATCGCATGCGCGACCGCAAGCCAGGTCTTGCCGGTGCCGGCCGGCCCGGCGCCGAAGACGAGGGCGTGGCGGCGCAGCGCGCGGATGTAGCCGTCCTGCGCGGCGGTGCGCGCGCGCACCGGCCGCTTGCGCAGGTTGATTTCCTCGAAGCTCTGCCGCGCCGCCGCCGCATCGAAGTCGAACAGCGAGCCCTGCGCGATGGCGAGGCGGATCGCGCCCTCCACGTCGCCCTGCACGAGGTCATTGCCGCGCTTGAGCTGCTCGTAGAGTCCCTCGAGCACGCGACGCGCCTGCTCGCAGGCGTCGCGCGAGCCCTCGATGGTGACGTGATTGCCGCGCGAATCGGCGACGACGCCGAGCCGGCGCTCGATCAAGGCGAGATTCTGCCCGTATTGCCCGAACAGCGTCGAGGCGAGCCGGTTGTCATCGAATGCCAGCACGACCTGCGTTGGGGCGCTCTCGCCGACCGCGGCGGGAGAGGAGACGAGCGAATTGTTGTCGGATCCGCGCGTGCGCAATGGATCAGGTCTCCAGGCTCGCCAATTGCGGCGCGCCACACCGCGGCTCGGCCGCATGGGCCAGCGTCCCGAACAAGCTGTTTGCGCCGGCTTCCGCGATCGTGACGGCGACGATCTGGCCGATCAACGACGGCGGCGCCATCGCCTGCACGGCCTGCAGATAGGGCGAGCGGCCGACCAGCTGGCCGTCCTTGCGCCCGGGCTTTTCGAACAGCACGTCGAAGGTGCGACCGACGCATTGCGCGTTGAAGCGCGCCTGATGGCGGTCGATTGCCGCCTGCAGGCGGGCCAGTCGCTCGATCTTGACGGCCTCGTCCACCTGATCGTCGCGCTCGGCGGCCGGCGTGCCGGGCCGCGCCGAATACTTGAACGAGAAGGCGCCCGCATAGCCGACCTCGTCGACGAGCGAGAGCGTGGCGCGGAAATCGTCCTCGGTTTCGCCCGGAAAGCCGACGATGAAGTCGGACGTGAAGGCGATGTTAGGCTGCGCGTCGCGCATGCGGGCGATGACGTCGAGGTAATCGGCCCGGGTGTGCCGGCGGTTCATGTCGGCCAGGATGCGGTCGGAGCCCGACTGCACCGGCAGGTGAAGCTGCGGCATGAGCGCGGGAAGATCGCGATGCGCCGCCAAGAGGCTCGTGTCCATGTCGCGCGGATGGCTGGTGGCGTAGCGCAGGCGCGCGATGCCGGGAAGGTCGGCGAGGCGGTGGAGCAGACGGCCGAGCGTCCACGCGCCGCCCGGGCCGTCCCCGTGATAGGCGTTCACGTTCTGGCCGATCAGGGTCACCTCGCGCACGCCCGCGTCGGCGAGCCGCTCGACTTCGGCGACGATCTTGGCGACCGGCCGCGACACTTCGGAGCCGCGCGTGTAAGGCACGACGCAGAAGGTGCAGAACTTGTCGCAGCCTTCCTGCACCGTCACGAACGCGGAGACGCCGCGCGCGCGCGTCGCGGCCACGCTGGCCGGCGCGAGATGATCGAACTTGTCCTCGAGGGCGAACTCGGTGTCGACCACCTTGGCGCCGAGTTCGGCGCGCGCCAGCAGGTCGGGCAGGCGATGATAGTTCTGCGGGCCGAACACGAGGTCGACGACCGGCGCGCGGCGGATGATCTCGTCACCCTCGGCCTGGGCGACGCAACCGGCGACCGCGACCAGGATCTTGCGTCCCTCGCGCGCGGCGCCCTGCTTGAGCTGCCGGATGCGGCCGAGCTCGGAATAGACCTTCTCGGCGGCCTTCTCGCGGATGTGGCAGGTGTTGAGCACGATCAGGTCGGCGTCCTCGGGCGACGCGGTCTCGACGAAGCCCTCGCGCGCCATCGTGTCCGTCATACGCTGCGAGTCGTAGACGTTCATCTGGCAGCCGTAGGACTTGATATGGAGCTTGCGGGTTCCGCCCATGCGCTCGCCGGTCAGCCTTCGGGCCGGTTGATCTGATCCTCGATGCTTCACTTAAGCTTCTGTTTTCACTTGAAAAGTGGGGTCGCCCACGCGACGCGCGTGCTTTTTCTTAGCCGGTTTTGCGGCGAAAAGGAATGCTTGGCGCGCGTCCCGGCGCGCTCGCTCCGTCACGTGGCCTGCGCGGGCGCTGCCGGCCTCCCGCGCAGCGCCGACGATGCCTGCCGCCGCACCGCCGTCTCGAGCGCGCGCGCGATCATCTTGCGGTCGGATGTCTCGTCGAACGCCACTGGCTCGCCCCAGACCAGCGTCACGTCGATCGCGCCGCAGCGGGCGACGCCGATGAGATGCGGCGCCATCGACATGCCGCCGTACCAGGCGACCCGCGGCCGCAGGAAGCGGCCGAGCGGCAGCCCGAGCATGCCGGTATAGGCGAGCGTCAGCGGCTGGATCCACACCCGTCCGGTATGCTCGGCCTCCGCCAGCGCATCGCGCGCCGCCCCGATCAGCGCGCTGCGGAACGGCAGCACGCGATTGCCGTCGTCGGAGGTGCCTTCGCCGAACAGCACGACCGGATCGCCCTCGGCGAGACGCTGCGCGATCTCGGCGTTGACCTCCTGCGTCCGGTGGCGGCGCGAGCGGTCGACGAACACCGAGCGCTGCAGCTTCGCGAGCAGACCGAACACCGGCCAGCTCGCGATCTCCTGCTTGGCGACGAACACGACCGGCGCGACCGTCGTGATCACAGAGATGTCGAGCCAGGACGCATGATTGGCGACGATCAGCAGCGGGTGCTCTGGCATCTTGCGGCCTATGACGTGCCGCCGCACGCCGAGGATTGCGCAGACCACGCGGTGATAGAGCACCGGAATGCGCCGCCGCAGCGGCAGCGCGAGCTTGACCGCGAGCCACTGAAACGGCAGCAGCGCGACCGTGATCGCGCCGATCGCGGCGAAGACCCATGCTACTCGAAACATCAGCGTTTCTTGGAATCGTCGAGCGGCACGCCGTAGAGCTCGAGGCGGTGGTCCACCAGGCGGAAGCCGAGCCTGCGCGCGACCTCGGCCTGGAGCTGCTCGATCTCCTCGGATTTGAACTCGACCACCTCGCCGGTGCGCAGGTTGATGAGATGGTCGTGGTGGTCCTCGCGCATCTGCTCGTAGCGCGCGCGGCCCTCGCGGAAGTCGTGGCGCTCGATGATGCCCGCGTCCTCGAACAGCTTCACGGTGCGATAGACGGTCGAGATCGAGATGCGATCGTCGATCTCGGCGCAGCGGCGATAGAGCTCCTCGACGTCGGGATGGTCGGCCGAGGCCGAGAGCACGCGCGCGATCACCCGGCGCTGCTCGGTCATGCGCATGCCCTTGGCGGCGCACTTCGCCTCGAGGTTCGATTTGGCCGCGGTCACGGGGGACATCCGCGTTGCTCCCGGGGGATCATTTCACGGAGGCCATATGCTGTTCAACGAGGCTCACGCAAGGTCGCGGCGGAGCACCATCGCACCGGCCGCCGCTCCAGCCTCGCGCCGATAATAGGCCGGACGGCGGCCCACGTCATGGAATCCCGCGCGCGCATAGAGGCGCCGGGCCGCCGCATTGCCCTCGTCCGCCTCGAGGAACACCGCAGTCGCGCCGAGACCGGCGAGGCGGCGCAGATGCAGATCGAGCAGCTTGCGGGCAAGCCCGCGCCGGCGGCGCGATGCGGCGACCGCGATCGAGAGAATCTCGGCTTCGCCGCCCGCGAGGCGCGAGAGCACGAAACCGGCGAGCGTGCGCCCGATCACGGCGCGATGCGCGATGATATTCTTTTCGATGAGCAGACGCTCGAACTCGTCCTCGCTCCATCCGCGGCCGAAGGAGGCGGCATGCAGCGGGGCGAGCGCGGCCGCGTCGCGCGGACCGGCTTCCGAAATCACGGCCTCAGGCCGTGCGAGCATGCGGGCGAAGAGGTCGATCATCGGCGCGGCAGGTGGGCGGCGTCCTGCGGTTGGGCGTCGGGCGCGCGCAGGTAAAGCGGCTTCGGGAGCGAGAGCGCCTGCGTCGCCGCGGCGCCGAGATGGGCGACCCAGTCGATCAGCGGTGCCCGCGCCGCGTCGACCACGGTCGGCCGGCGCTCGTTCGCCGGCCACTCGGCGGCGATCATGGCGGCGCCCGATCCGACGAGACGCGCGGGTCCCCGGGTCGCGGCCCGCAGCGCCTCGCGCAGCGTCGCGAGGCGCGGCTGGATCAGCGTGCGTCCCGCCGGGCCGAAGAGCTGCATGTAGACATGGTCATTGCGCGCGTCGATCGCGGCGACCAGCGGCGTCACGTCGTCGGCGGCGATGTAAGGGGCTGCGAAGGCGGCGAGCGTCGTCAGGCCGATCGCCGGCTTGCCGGCCGCGACCGCAATGCCGCGCGCGGCGGACACGCCGACGCGCAGGCCCGTGAAGCTGCCCGGGCCGACCGTCACGGCGATCCGGTCGAGGTCGAGAAACTCGAGCATGGCCGTGCTCATCACGCGGGCGACGAGCGGCATCAGGGCTTCGGCATGACCGCGCGCCATGGGGATCGATTCGCTCGCGAGCACGCCGCCCTGCTCGGTGTCGAGCACGGCGGCGGAGCAGGCCTCGAGGGCGGTGTCGATCGCGAGCACGCGCATGAGTCGGACGATCTGGCGGCTGGCTCAGCGTGCCGTTCCCGGCAGCTTCGGGCAAGCGCGCGGCGCGCGCTATCCCCGGTTAAGGTAACCGATCAGCCGAGAAAGCTGCGGACGGCGACGCCTCAGGTGGTCGGCCGCACCTCGACCACGTCGGGCACGAAATGCCGCAACAGGTTCTGGATGCCGTGCCGCAGCGTCGCGGTCGAGGACGGGCAGCCCTGGCACGCGCCCTTCATGTCGAGATAGACGATGCCGTCCTTGAAGCCGCGGAAGGTGATGTCGCCGCCGTCATTGGCGACCGCCGGCCGCACGCGGGTCTCGATCAGGTCCTTGATGATCGTCACCGTCTCGGCGTCTTTGGAATCGAAGAACTCCTGCGCGGTGCTCGCCGCCGCCGCCCCCTCCGTCAACACCGGCGCGCCCGACATGAAATGCTCCATGATGGCGCCCAGCACGGCCGGCTTGAGCTGCTGCCACTCGCCCTGCGTCTTGGTGACGGTGATGAAGTCGCCGGCGAAAAAGACGCCGCCGACGCCGTCGATCTCGAACAGCCGCGTCGCGAGCGGCGACTGGGCCGCGGCCGCCTTGTCGCGCATGTCGAGCGTGCCCTCCGGCAGCACGGGACGGCCGGGCAGGAACTTGAGCGTGGCCGGATTGGGCGTCGCTTCGGTCTGGATGAACATGGGCGGTCTCCTTGCGCGGGTTCAAGGCCCGCGGGGCCGTGTCTAATGGCTGATACAAGCCATTACTTGGGTCTTTCCGGGGCGGTGGTCAACCGCCAAACGGCGATTATCCCGGCCTCGCGCCGCTCAGGTCATCGCATCGATCTCTTCGTCGCTGAGATGTCCCGGTACGATGGCGACCGGAATCGGGAAGGTGCCGGGGGCCTTGGCGAAGTTCGTCACCAGCGGGCCAGGCCCTTCCTGGTCGACGCCGGCGGCGAGGACCAGAACCGCGATATCCTCGTCCTCCTCGATCAGCTTGAGGATTTCCTCCACCGGCTCGCCCTCGCGGATAACCTGCTCGGGCGTGATTCCGGCGATGCCGTTGGCGCGCGAGCTCGCACGCGCCAGCATGGCGTTCGCTTCCTCGTGCGCCTCCGCGCGCATGATGTCGGCGACGCCGAGCCACTGCTGATTGCGATCGTGGGTATCGATCACGCGCAGCATGAGCACGGCGACGCCCACGCGCGCGGCTCTCCGGCTGGCGAAATAGAGGGCGCGGTCGCACTCCGGCGTCTCATCGACCACGACCATGAACTTCGGCTTGTGGCCTGATTCATAGCTGCGGCGCTTACGGCTCATCGGTTCCCCCGTGGGCGCGCGGCCGGCGCGAGACTGACGGCATTGAGTGGCGCATGTTCTTGTCGGCGAACCAATATCAGCCTGGCCGAAACCTGCGCGAAACGGCGTCGCATGCCGGAATGGTGGCATGGCGCGGCATTGCAAGACAAGCCGCGCGCGTTGCGGAATTTGCGGCGGGGGCGCCGGACGAGCGTGCGGTCAGGGCCGCACGAAACCGACGATATCCTTGACCGCCTTCATGGTTTCGGACGCGATCGCCTGCGCGCGCGCGGCGCCGTCGGCGAGCACCGAGTCGATATAGACCGGGTCCTGCACGAGGCGCTTCATCTGCGCGCCGATCGGACCGAGCCGGCTCACCGCGATGTCGACCAGCGCGGCCTTGAAGGCGGAGAACTGCGCGCCGCCGAACTCGCGCAGGACGTCGGCTTTCGTCTTGTCGGCGATCGCCGCGTAGATGCCGACGAGATTGTCCGCCTCGGGGCGGCTCTCGAGTCCCTTCTCCTCGTGCGGCAGGGGATCGGGATCGGTCTTGGCTTTGCGGATCTTCTGTGCGATGGCGTCGGCATCGTCGGTGAGGTTGATGCGCGAATAGTCGGAGGCATCCGACTTCGACATCTTCTTCGAACCATCGCGCAGCGACATCACGCGCGTCGCCGGCCCCTGGATGATCGGCTCGGGCAGCGGGAAGAACGCGTCGCCGAACCCATGCGCCGCGATCGATTCCGCGAAGTCGTTGTTGAACTTCTGCGCGATGTCGCGGCTGAGCTCCAGATGCTGCTTCTGGTCCTCGCCGACCGGGACGTGGGTGGCGCGGTAGACCAGGATGTCCGCGGCCATCAGGGTCGGATATGCATAGAGACCCACCGACGCGTTCTCGCGGTCCTTGCCGGCCTTCTCCTTGAATTGGGTCATGCGGTTGAGCCAGCCGAGGCGCGCCACGCAGTTGAACACCCAGGCGAGCTCGGCATGCTCGGCCACCTGGCTCTGGTTGAAGACGATGTGAGCCTTCGGGTCGATGCCGCAGGCGAGGAACGCGGCGGTCACCTCGCGGATGCTGCGCTTGAGCTCGGCCGGATCCTGCCACACCGTGATCGCGTGCATGTCGACCACGCAATAGATGCAGTCATAGCGCTCCTGGAGCGCGACGAACTTCACCAGGGCGCCGAGATAGTTGCCGAGGTGCAGGTTGCCGGTCGGCTGCACCCCGGAGAAAACCCGTTCCTTGAAAGCCATCGCGGCCAGTCCTCTGGTTGTCGCGCGGCGTCCATGCCATGTCGGCCCGCCGCGGCGCAAGAGGACTCGCGAGGAATCGGCGTTACAGCTGCTTGCGCACCGCCGCGCGCAGCTCGCTCAGCCGCGCGACGCCGAACGCCTGGATGCAGCCCAGGTAGACCGCGAGCCCGGCCGCCACGAGCAGCGCGAGGGTGGCGATGCGGGCAATCGCCGTGCCGCTCACGTTAAATACGGACGCGATGAGCGCATGTCCGCCGCCGATGGCGGCGCCCATTGCGGCGGTGGCCAGCAGGATGCGCGGCAGCCGCCGGCGCGCGTCGCGATCGACGCGCAGCCAGCCGCGTTGCCACACCACCAGGCCAAGGGCACCGGCGCCCACCCATCCGGACATCGCGATCGCGGCCGCGACGCCGACATGGCCGTGGCGCGGAAACAAGGTCAGCGCGCCGGCGACCGCGGCCGCGAGGCCGCAGAGCGCCGTGATCATCGGCGTGCGGGTGTCCTCATGGGCGAACGCGACGGCTGCGAACACCTTCTCGAGCACGTGGCCGGGCAGGCCGGCCGAGATCGCGGCGAGCGCGGCCGCCACCATGGCGGTGTCGTGCGGTCCGAACGCGCCGCGTTCGAACAGGCCGCCCGCGATCGAATCCGCGAGCACCGCGAAGGCAACCGCGGAAGGCAGCGCAAGCCCGAGCGCGATCTCGAAGGCGCGCGATTGCGCCGCGGCGATCCGCTCCTCGCTGCCGGCGCGCACGCTCGCCGCGATGATCGGCACGATCACGGAGGCAATCGCGATCGAGACGACGCCGAGCGGCAGCTCGTAGAGGCGGGTGGCGTAATAGAGCCACGACACGGCGGCCTGCGAGGAGGACGCGATCATCGTGCCCGCAATGAGCGTCACCTGCGGCATGCCGGCCGCGACCACGCCCGGAACGGCCTGGGCGAAGAGGCGCCGGACCTCCGGTGACGGCCGCACCGACAGGCGACGCGGCCGCGCTTCGACGCGCATCAGCGCGCTCCCGATCAGCATCAGCTGGGCAAGACCGGCCACGACGATCATCACCGACAGCGTCGCCCCGACGCCGAACGAGGCCTGCACGCCGAGCGCGACGATCAGCAGGACGGCGGCGACGAAAACGCCGTTGAAGATGACCACTGCGAATGCCACCGCGCCGACGCGACCCTCGGCGTTGAGGATCGCCGCGGCGACGGCGACCACGCCCGCGACCGCCACGTAGGCCGCCGAGAGCCGCACGAAAGCGACCGCGACCGCGAAGCGGTCTTCGCCGATCGTGAAGCCGGGGGCGAGAAGGTGGACGACCGTGGGCGCGAACACGATGCACAGGATCGCGACCGCGGCGAGCGCGATCGTCATGGTGCCGAGCGCCCGCTCCGCGAACCCTCGCGCGCCATCGACGCCCTGTTCGTCGCGGATACGAAGCCACATCGGGACGAAGGCGGAATTCAGCGCGCCTTCGGCGAGCAGGCGGCGAAACAGATTGGGAATCTGCAGGGCGGCGAAATAGGCGTCGGACAAGACGCCCGCCCCGAGCACCGCCGCAATGCCGACGTCGCGAAAAAACGCGAGCAGGCGGGAAAACAGCGCCGCGGTGCCGACGGTGGTGACATCGCGCGCAAAGGACATGGGTAACCGCGGCCTCCGGCGCGATCTTAGCCGCACGACTCCGGGAAAGTCACGCCGCCGGCTACCGCATTCTCGTTGCCAGCACGGATGCGGCCGCTATAGTGCGCGCCTCCTCCACAACGATCGTATCTCCATGACTTCCGCCCGTTACGACGTCCTCGGAATCGGCAACGCCATCGTCGACGTGCTCGCCCGCGCGGACGAGGATTTCCTCATCCGCCAGGACATGCGCAAGGGAGCGATGACCCTGATCGACGAGGAGCGCGCCGCGCGCGTCTATGAGGCCATGGGGCCCGCAGTCGAGATCTCCGGTGGCTCGGCGGCCAACACGATCGTCGGCTGCGCGAGCTTCGGCGCGCGCGCCGCGTTCGTCGGCAAGGTCAAGGACGACGAGCTCGGGCGCGTGTTCGCGCACGACATTCGCGCCGCCGGCGTCGCGTTCGATACGCCGCCGGCCTCGGAGGGGCCTTCGACCGGACGCTGCTACGTGCTGGTCACCCCGGACGGCGAGCGCACGCTGAACACCTATCTCGGCGCCGCGCAGGATCTGCACCCGCGCGACATCGACGAGGAGGCGATCGCGGACTCGGCGATCACCTATCTCGAGGGCTATCTGTGGGATCCGAAGCACGCCAAGGAAGCGTTTCTCAAGGCGGCGACGGTCGCGCACGAGGCGCGCCGGCTGGTGGCGCTGACGCTGTCGGATGCGTTCTGCGTCGATCGCTGGCGCGACGAATTTCTCGATCTCGTGCGCTCCTCCACGGTCGATCTCCTGTTCGCCAACGAGGCCGAGCTGCACAGCCTCTACCAGACCGCGGATTTCGACAGCGCCGTCGCGGCGCTGCGCCAGGAGGCGCGCCTCGCGGTGGTCACGCGCAGCGAAAAGGGCTGCGTCGTGGTCACGCGCCAGCGCGTCCTCGCGGTGCCGGCCTGCCGGGTCGAGCGGGTGGTGGACACGACCGGCGCGGGCGATCTCTTTGCCGCCGGCTTCCTGTTCGGCCTCGCGCAGGGGACGGACCATGAGCGCGCGGCGCGGCTCGGGGCGATTGCGGCGGCCGAAGTGATCCAGCACCTCGGCGCCCGGCCGCAGGTTTCGCTCAAGGCGGCCGCGCAGGAGGAAGGTCTGACCGCCTGAGCATTCCGGCGCATCTCGGCGCCAAGTTTCGGCACGGACGGGCGAACTCGCTGCGCGGTAACCAATTGGTAAGTCCGCATGGTTAGCAATTGGTGAAGAGCCAATTGGGGACGAATCCATGCGCAAGCGCAAAGGCGATCAAGCGAATTCGCAGCAACCGAATGCCGTCGATCCGGCGGTCGACAAGACGACGGCCGCCGGCCAGCCGGCGCCGCGAGCCGAAAAGGTAGAATCGCCCGCGCTGGTACCGGCCCAGTCCGAGGCCCCGCCTGCGGCGCCGAGCATCGCGCCCGCTCCTGCAACACCGGCGGCGGCTGCCGTCGACATGCCATCGATCGCAAAACTGGCCGATGTCCGGCCGGGCGATGCGGCTCCGCGTCCCGCGGAGACTGTGCCGGCCGCCGCGCCGACACCGATGCGCGCGACGCGCACCCTTCCGCTCGCCGCGAGCATCGCGCTTGGCGCGGTCGTCGGCGCGATCGCGGGGTCGCTCGCGACCAGCGGTCTTTCCGGCGTCACCGTTCGCCCATCGCCGGTCCATGCCGCAAGCAGCGAGGACGTGCGCGCGCTCAAGGAATCGATCGTGCGCATCAATACCGAGATGGTCGCCCTCAAGGCGGCGATCGACACGTCGGGCAAGTCGACGAACGTGCAGTTCGCCAAGCTCGGCGATCGCCTCGATCGCTTCGAACGCGCGCAGGTCGAGCCGGCCGCGAAGCTTGCGAAGCTGACGGAGTCGATCGAACGCCTCGAGCGTCGCGCGGCGCCGACCTCCACGGCCGCCACCGACACGACCGCGACGGTCGCCGCGCTTGCGCCGCCGACCCTGGAGCCGCCCCGCCCGGCAGGCCCGCCGGTCGTTGAAGGCTGGGTGCTGCGCGGCGTCTATAACGGCGCGGCGTTGATCCAGGGCCGCATGGGGGTCATCGCGGTCGAGCCGGGCGATCAACTGCCGGGCCTTGGCCGCATCGAGAACATCCGGCGGCAGGACGGCCGTTGGGTGGTGGTGACGAGCAAGGGATTGATCGTCACCCGCTGACGCCGGCAAATCGCCGCCGCTGGAGGTTTGGCGGCCGGGCTCGGGGTTTTCCCCGCAGCCCGGCCGTTTTGCCGCGGGGACATATTCTTTCCGATCGCTTGCGTTATGATCGGCGCCGCCGGCCGCGATTGAGTTTCGGAGCCGAACATGGCGCGCCTGACTGCCGCTCTGCTCTTTGCCGCCGCGACGCTGGCCGGCATCTGTTGCTGGTCGTTGTCCGCGCGGACGCAGGAGCCGGTGCCGCCGGCGCCAAAGCCGGAGATGAAGGAGAGCTGTCCGGGTCTCGTCGCATCCGATCGGCCGAAGCTCGTGCCTGCGGCCTATACCCGCGCTGCGCTCGCCGCCGATCAGGTGCGCATCAGCTACGCGGGTCATTCGACGTTTCTGATCGAGAGCCCGAAGCTCGTGCGCATCGCCACCGACTACAACGATTGGGTCAAGCCGCCGGTGCGGCCCGACATCGTCACGATGAATCATGCGCATTCGACCCACTACACGGACCGGCCCGAGCCCGACATCAAGTTCGTGCTGCGCGGCTGGCGCGACGACGGCAAGCCGTCCGGCCACGACTTATCGTTCCAGGACGTGCGGGTGCGCAGCGTCGCCACCAATATCCGCGACTGGGCGGGCGGCACGCAGCGGCACGGCAACTCGATCTTCATCTTCGAGATTGCGCAACTCTGCATCGCGCATCTCGGCCATCTGCATCACACGCTCAACCAGCAGCAGCTCGACGAGATCGGGCGCGTCGACGTCGTCTTTGCGGCAGTCGACGGTAACATGACGCTCGACCTCGAAGGGATGATCGAGGTGCTGCAATCGCTCAAGGCGCAGCAGGTGATCCCGATGCACTTCTTCAGCGCCTACACGCTCGACCGGTTCCTGTCGCGCGTGCGGCAGAATTATCGGGTGGACATCAGTGAGACGCCGTCGCTGACCATTTCCAAGGCGACCTTGCCGGCGCAACCGACCGTGACGGTGCTGCCGGGCCGTTGAGGTCCGTCGTCAGGCGCCGATCAATTCGCCACGACGGGTTCGGTCCGCGCGTGATCCGCGGGCGGCGGCGCAACTGCGACCGGCACGCCGCGGTGCGGGCTCGCGATCGCATTGCGCCACAGGCCGTTCCACGCCTGCCCGATCGGGATGCAGTGATAGCTCTCGGGAAAATGCGCGCTGAAGAGCTTGCTGACCAGCGGGTAGTACTTAGGGTTCATCGTGGGGAACAGATGATGCTCCGTGTGGAAAGAAAAGTTCGAGTGGAGCTTGTTGCAGAACTCCGGCACGGTGACCGTGGTCGAGGCGGCGAGCACGTCATGCCCGTCGTCGACCGGTTTGAGCCCGTGATTGGTGAAGAAATACCATGACACCACCGCCGATGTGATGAAGACCGGCAGGATGCCGACCCACACATAGGCGCCGTGGGTGAATTTCGACAGGCCGAACTGCAGCGCCGCGATGAAGAAAAACTCGAACCCGATGCGGAATTTCTCGCCGCGCGAGTAGCGGGGCTTCGCGGTCACGAAATCAGGCTTGCTCTTGCCGGGAAAGAGCAGCGCCACCGCATGCCGCCATGGAAAGAAGATCCAATAGAGGAAACACGCCACGTTGTAGCGCAGCGTCCGGTTGGGAAAGAGCATCGCGGCGGCGACCAGGCCGGTTGGAGACAGCTCGCTCGCGAGGAAGCGCCGGTCAGGATCGTCGTCGGCGTTGGTGTGGGCGTGGTGCGTGCCGTGCACGCGCCGCCACAGCGATGCCGGGACGAAGATGAGCGCCCACAGGATCAACTCGGTCGGATAGAGCAGGTATTTGTTGGTGGTGACGCTGCGGTGGGTCGCGTCATGGGCGTAGAAGGAAAGCACGCTCACGCTGTTGCCCACCACGAGGCCGAGCACCGGCCACCAGACGTGCGGCACGTGGCGCGTCGCGCTCCATGCCGCCACGATGATCGCGAGATGGAGGACGATCGGAACGTAGGCCCAGGAGTTGGGGCGGAACGCCTCCGGCGGCAACATCGGCCGCAACGCCCGCACATAGTCCGCGTTGTTCATCATTTCCCCAAGACGTCAGCGACGTCCGTCCGTCGACGCTTCCCGGCTCGCGCTGGATTAGCATGGCGGCGCGGCCAAATCATCATCTTTGCGCGCCGCGCGCGGACGTGGTGAGATCATCTCTAAATAGCGGGAACTCAATTCGTTTTTGTCCGCGTGGCGCCGGCAATCGCGGTGCGCGGAATCGAAACGATGCAGGAATGTGGCGATGAGGTGACGGTCGCTGACATCGCAAGAAACGCACAATGGAACCGAGAGGAAAAGTCTGCGTCATCACCGGGGCGACCTCCGGCATCGGCCAGGTCGCGGCGGAGCAGCTCGCCGCGAGGGGCATGCGCCTCGTCGTGGTGGCGCGCGAGCGCGCGCGCGGCGAGGCGACGCTCGCGCGTCTCGCCAAGTGCGGCCCCGGCGTCACGCACAGCCTTCATGTCGCCGATCTCTCGCGCATCGCAGAGACGAAGCGCGTCGCCGCGGACATCGCCGCCGCGGAGCCGCGCATCGACGTGCTCATCAACAATGCGGGCGGGATCCTCGGCGCGCGCAGACTCACCGAGGACGGACTCGAGCGCCACTTCGCGACCAATCACGTGGCCTACGTGGTCCTCACGCATGGACTGCGTGAGCGCCTGTTTGCGTCAGTGCCGGCGCGCGTGATCAATACCGCCTCGGCCGCGCATCAGGGCGGACGCCTCGATTTCGACGACCTGCAGCTTGCCAGAGGCTACAACACGATCTTCGCCTACGAGTGCTCGAAGCTCTGCAACATCCTCTTCACGCGCGAGCTCGCCCGCCGCTGGACCGGCAGCGGCGTCACCGTGAACTGTTTTCATCCTGGATTCACCGCGACCCGAATCGGGAACGCCGCCGGCATGCTTTCCGTGTTCATTCGCATCGCCAAGCTGTTTGCGATTTCGCCGGAGCGCGGCGCGCGGACGCTCGTCTATCTCGCAACCTCGCCCGAGGTCGCGAATACCACTGGCGGCTATTTCGCCGACAACCGGCTGATCGCGCCGAGCTTTGCGGCCGAAGACGACGCTGCCGCGAAACGGCTGTGGGCCGAGACGGCGAAGCTCGCAGGCCTTGACGAGCGGTAAGGGGGACGGGGCGGGAACTCGGGCCGCGTTGAGTGATTAACAATCCGGCGGATATTAACTTGCAGGAGCCCATCCATGCTGCGCTGGGCAGTCATTTTTCTGATTATCGCTTTGGTCGCGGCGGTGTTCGGTTTCACCGACATCGCCGCCGCTTCGGCCGGCATCGCGAAGGTGCTGTTCGGCCTCTTCCTGATCCTGTTCCTGGGCGCCCTGGTGCTCGGGATGGTCGCGGCGCGACGCGTGTGACCACGCGGGCTGTGCGACCTCTCAGGACATGCTGACCTGAGCCCCCGGCTGCGCCGCGCCGCCAAGCCGGCGCGCGGGCGCGACTTTGTCATCGGCGGCAAGTGTCCCGGGCCGCGCGCCACGGCGCGAGGCGGCGATGGCGTTGCGCCACAATGCGGACCAAGCTTCGAGGAACGGAATGCAGTGATAGCGGTCGGGGAACCGCTCTTTGAAGAGCGCGCCGACGAGCGGGTAGTATTTCGAGTTAATCGTCGGAAAGAGATGGTGCTCGGTGTGATACGAAAAATTCGAGTGCAGGCGATCGATCACTTTGGGCACCGTGACGGTGGTCGAGGCCGCCACGGCATCATGGCCGTCGTCGACCGGGTTGAGCCCGTGATTGGTCAGCACGTAGGAGGACACGACCGCCGACGTGATGAACAACGGCAGGATGGCGACCCAGAAATAGGCCCTGCCGGTGTATTTCGCGATGGCGAACTGCAAGGCCGCGATGAGCAGGAATTCGAAAGCGATGCGGATCTTGTCGGCCGTCGCATAGCGTGGCTTGGCGGTGACGAAGTCGGGCTTGCTCTTGCCGGGGTAGAGCATCGCGATCGTGTGCCGCACCGGAAACACGATCCCGTAAAGGAAGCACGTCAAGCTGTAGCGCAGCGCCCGGTTGGGAAACATGGTCGCGGCGGCGACGAGTCCGACCGGCGTGAGCTCGTGGGGAAGGAAGCGGCGGTCGGTATCGTCTTCGCTGTTGGTGTGCGCGTGATGAGCGGAATGCACGCGCTGCCAGAGCGTGGCCGGGATGCAGATCAGGCCCCAGAGCAGGAGCTCGGTCGGATACAGCAGGAATTTGTTGGTCGTGACGCTGCGGTGGCTCACTTCGTGGGCGTAGAGGCAGAGCACGCTCACGCTGTTGCCGACAATGAGCCCGACGACCGGCCAACAGACGCCCGGCAGACCGCCCGGCGCGGTCCATCCCGCGGCCACGATCGCAAGATGGATGCAGATCGGCACGTAGGCCGATGCATTAGGCCGGAACGCCGCGGCCGGCAAAAGCGGCCGCAACTCGCGCACATACTCGGCGGTATTCACAACACCCCCAACAGGACGCTACACGCCACAAACGCGACGACGCGACCTTGACCCCTTAGAGATCCCCAAGCCGTACTCTACATCGCAATTCTAACACAGGGCCGGTATCGCCATCCAGCCGAATTCATGCGGCGGCGGCGCCGCACCGGCTCCGGCGCCGACATTTCCGTTTAAGGAAGACCTAAGGTTGCGGCGGGGCGGCCCTGACGGGCTCCCGCCTCAGACGTCGACGCTGGCGGCGAGCGCGTTGTCCTGGATGAATTCGCGCCGCGGATCGACCAGCTCGCCCATGAGCTTGGTGAAGATGTCGTCGGCCTCGTCGACCTCCTTCACCTTCACCTGCAGGAGCGAGCGCGCGTTGAGGTCGAGCGTCGTCTCCCAGAGCTGGTTCGGGTTCATCTCGCCCAGCCCCTTGTAGCGCTGCAGCGCGATGCCCTTGCGGCCCGCGGCGGTGACCGCCTCGAACAGGTCGAGCGGCCCGTGGATCGGCGTGTCTTCGCCCTTGCGGCGCATATGGCCGGTGCGCGCGTAGATGCCCTGCAGCGAAACCGCGAATTCGTCGAGCTTGCGCGCGTCGGCGGAGCCCAGCAGCGCCTGATCGATGACGGCCGCCTCCTTGACGCCGCGCACCGTGCGCTCGAACGCGAACCCCTGGCCTTCGACGAAGGCGCCGTGCCAGCCGCGCTCGGTTTCTTCGGACAGCGCATCGAGACGGCGCGCGATATAGGGCGCCGCGGCGGTCGCCTTCTCCGGGTCGCCAAAGATGTTCTGGTTGAGCACGCCGAGGATCGCGGCCTGCTCGATGACCTTGCGATTGTAGCGGCTGTGCAGCCCGCGGATGACGCCGCGAATGATACGGGCGTCGTCGACCAGCGTTCGCAGATCGGGCCCGGCACGCTCCTCGCCGCTCGAGAGGCGGAAGACCGCCTCTTCGAGGCCGGTGGTGATCAGATAATCCTCGAGCGCGCGTTCATCCTTGAGGTACTGCTCGGATTTTCCGCGGTTGACCTTGTAGAGCGGCGGCTGTGCGATGAAGAGGTGGCCGCGCTCGATCAGCTCCGGCATCTGCCGATAGAAGAACGTCAGCAGCAGCGTGCGGATATGGGCGCCGTCGACGTCGGCGTCCGTCATGATGATGATGCGGTGGTAGCGCAGCTTGTCCGGATTGAACGAGTGCGCGCTCGAGTCGCCGCGTCCGATGCCCGCGCCGAGCGCGGTGATGAGCGTGCCGATCTCCTGGCTCGACAGCATCTTGTCTTCGCGCACGCGCTCGACGTTGAGGATCTTGCCGCGCAAGGGCAGGACCGCCTGGAACGCGCGGTCGCGTCCCTGCTTGGCGGAGCCGCCAGCCGAGTCGCCCTCGACGATGAAGAGCTCGGACTTGGCAGGGTCCTTCTCCTGGCAATCGGCCAGCTTCCCTGGGAGCGACGCGACGCTGAGCGCGTCCTTGCGGATGATTTCGCGCGCTTTGCGCGCGGCCTCGCGCGCCGCGGCGGCCTGGATCACCTTGCCGACGATGACCTTGGCCTCGGCCGGATGCTCCTCGAACCAGGCCTTGAGCGAATCATTGACGATGCCCTCGACCACCGGCCGCACCTCGGAGGAGACGAGCTTGTCCTTGGTCTGTGACGAGAATTTCGGATCGGGCACCTTGATCGAGAGCACCGCGGTCAGGCCCTCGCGGCAGTCGTCGCCGGTGAGCGCGACCTTTTCCTTGCGTGTCACGCCGCCCGCCTCCGCGTAGCCGGTGACCTGGCGGGTCAAGGCGCCGCGGAAGCCGGCGAGATGGGTGCCGCCGTCGCGCTGGGGAATGTTGTTGGTGAAGCACAGCACGGCCTCGTGATAGCCGTCGTTCCACCACAGCGCCGCCTCGACGCCGGTGCCGTCGCGCTCGGACTTGATGACGATCGGCTGCGGCACGAGCGGCGTCTTGTTGCGGTCGAGATATTTCACGAACGCCTCGACGCCGCCCTCGTAGGTCATCTCCTCGCGCTTTTCGACCGCATGACGCCGGTCGGAGAGCACGATGCGCACGCCCGAATTGAGGAACGCGAGCTCGCGCAGGCGATGCTCGAGCGTCGCCCAGTCGAACTCCGTCATGGTGAAGGTGTCGGTCGAGGGCAGGAACGTCACCTCGGTGCCGCGCTTGCCCGTGGCGTCGCCGACCGTCGCCAGCGGCGACTTCGCTTCGCCGTTGCCGAATTCGATGAAATGCTCCTTGCCGTCGCGCCAGATCGTCAGCTTGAGCCAGCGCGAGAGCGCGTTGACGACCGAGACGCCGACGCCATGCAGGCCGCCCGACACCTTGTAGGCGTTCTGGTCGAACTTACCGCCGGCGTGCAGCTGGGTCATGATGACCTCGGCCGCCGAGAC
>WNFA01000511.1_pt1 | contig 42504 bp, 32 predicted proteins | sample 5400481 | NCBI WGS metagenome assembly WNFA01 (sample SAMN13153340, study PRJNA577476) | soil metagenome | isolation source: 120 cm saprolite under Douglas fir tree site 2 hole 1 replicate 2 | place: USA:California | collected 2015-04-18 | reverse complement strand
CAGGAGCCACACTAACGATTGCCGGCAGCAAACCTCCAAAATCGCTGCAGGCGCTGGCGCGAGATCCACGTGTGACAGTAACTGGCTACGTGGCGGATATGCGCCCCTATGTTTGAAGCGCCGAGGTCATGCTGAGTCCCATGGTCTACAGCGTCGGTATTCAAAACAAGGTCCTGGAAGCTATGGCTCTCGGCACACCTGTAGTTGTCGCAGCGCAGGCCGCTGCGGCGCTCGGCGCTCGACCTGGCCGTGACCTGCTGGTGGCTGAGTCAGCACGCGAATTTGCTGAGGCCACGTTACGCCTGATGGATGATGCTGAGTTGCGAGCATCCCTGGAACAGCACGGGCGCGCGTATGTAGAGCAGCACCATAACTGGCGAGCTGTGACTGATCGGTTAGTTGATGTCTACCAGCGCGCAATTAACGACCATGCAGCCAAAAGTGCTGCTTTGAGGGACGAGGTCGCGCTCGTGCCTTAGGAGCATAATGATGAATACGCCGCTTGTCAGTGTGATTATACCCTTCTCAAAGCCCGACCTGGCTGAAGTTGCGCTTGAAAGACTTGTGCAGCAGACCTATCCTGCCGAGAAGACCGAGATACTGCTTGTAGGTCCTAAGAGCAGCTCTCTGGCCAGCCGCTGGCCCATCAAGGCGGTGGAGACCAAACCCATTTATTATCCTGGTGAGGCGCGTAATATCGGTGTTCGTGCCGCCGCCGGCGAGTATTTCCTCTTCCTCGATGATGATTGCGAACCTGCCTCCGACTGGATCGAACAGAATGTGCGCGAGTTGGAAAAGCCCGCAGTGGGCGCCGTTGGCGGGCAAATCGCAGGCAAATCGAAAGCGTTCTTCGCTCAATGTGTTGATTTCAGCCGTTTCGGTTTCAGCCAGGTAAATAAGCCTGCGCTGGGTGCAGTCTGCTCGGCCAGCCTGGGTGTCAAACGTAAGGCTTTCGAGGAGGTTGAAGGTTTCAGCGAGGTGCTGCGTTCCGAAGAGGACATGGATTTCTGTTACCGCCTCATCAATTTAGGTTACAAATCTGTCTATCAGCCCGCTATTAAAGTGCTGCATAATCACCGCCGCCGCAGCTTTGGTGTACTGATGCGCTATAGCTATTTCTATGGACGGGTGAGCGGCCTCTATGTCAAAAGGCTCTACCCTGATATGTCGAAACGCAATTCGATCCTGACCAAAATCCAGAACCCCATCCTTTATCCATTTATGATGCTCCCTGTGTCCCTGGGAGCGACTCTCAATATTGTGCGGGTGAATATGCGTGAATATCCATGGGTGCTGCTCTATGCGCCATTTATATTTCTCTCGAAGGTAGCAAGCCATGTTGGCATATGGCAGTGGCTACTGCAAGGTCACCCGGCAGAACCGATGTCTTATGAGCAATAGCTTTGGGCTAGATAGGCGAAAGAGGTTTAGTTTAGGTATGAATAGACGTTTGAAAATCGGCTTTTTGCCTTCGCTTACTTTGGTGAATAAGCTTTCTTCGTGGAATATTACAAATGGATATATGGCTCAGGTTCTGAAAAAGTACTGCGGGGATATAACATATATCGAGCCAATGCATCTTCCCGAGCTTTTGCTTGGAAGGGTCTTCAATAAGGCCACACAGCTCTTGCTTAAGAAGAATTTCATGTATTATCACAGCTTCTTTGTTGCCAGAAAATGTGCCAAACTGCTTACAAGACAACTCGCAGGAAACGATTTTGATCTGATTTTTGCTCCCGCCTGTGCCTCGGAAACTGCCTTCCTAGAGATAGATACACCTATTGTGATTGTAGAAGATGCAAATTTTGCCTTGTTGTATAACTACTACGCGCAATTTTCAAACCTGCTCCCGAGGTCCTATTACGAGGCAAATACGCTCGAAGGGCTGGCGCTCAATAAAGCAGCTCTGGTACTCCACCCCTCACCGTGGGCCAGGCGATCTTCCCTTGAGAACTACCACGTAGCGCAGGAAAAGGTGTACGCTGTTCCCTTTGGGGCAAACGTTGATAATCCTCCCCCGGCAGAGGTGGCTCTGACGCGGAAGAAATCTGACCAATGCAAATTGTTCTTCATTGGGGTCGATTGGGAAAGGAAGGGTGGTGCCATTGCCTTTGATACGCTGCTCAAGCTGGAAGAGTTGGGCATTCAGGCAGAACTGACCATTTGTGGCTGTGTTCCCCCACCACAGTTTTCCCATGAGCGCATGACGGTAATACCTTTCTTGAGTAGGAAAGATGAGAAACAGCGTCGAGAGATGGAAAAATTGTTTGAAACTTCCGATTTCCTCTTCTTGCCCACAAGAGGTGAGTGTTATGGTATGGTCTTCTGTGAGGCGAGTTCGTATGGATTGCCGAGCATTACAACAAATACTGGAGGCGTTTCAGGAGCGGTCACCAATGGTGAGAACGGCTTTATGCTGCCCCTCAGCGCGGGAGGCGCTGAGTATGCTGAACTGATTGCGAGGGTATACCGCGATGATCAAGGGTATGCCGAGCTGGTGAAGTCGAGCAGAGTAGCCTATGAAAACAGGCTCAATTGGGATGCATGGGGCATGACTGTGACGAAACTGATCTACGAAATGCTTGAGCGTGAACGATCTCGTACTGACGCTAAGGACTTTAGTGTGATCGTTGAAACAATTGGCTCGGCATGAACGTATTGCCTCAAGGTAGCAAATACCTAACTAGCAGCGATAATCCTTGACAAGTTACACTTCAATTGAACGGAAAAAGTATGTTAAAAAGAGGAATAATCATTTCTGCGTTTCTCGTCGTTCTTGTAGTCGTCATTATTGCCGGTGTCATTGTGGGGCTACAGGTGGGACAGGGTGGATCGGGTACTACAACTCCGACTACAACTCCATCTGCTACCGCTGCTGCGACATTTACCGCTACTGGTATACTGCATGTAGAGGGTACCCAACTCATCGATCCGGTAGGACACGCGGTATTATTGCGTGGGGCACAGATCGAAAGCCCTTTTAACTATATGAAGGCGTGGGAGCAGGGCAAACAACCATCAGCCGCTCTAAACAGCAGAGTTTTTGACGTTATGGTACATGATTGGAGGATGAATGTTCTGCGTTTGCCTACCTCTAACTGGATCTATGCTAAATATCCGGCAGATTACTTGAATAAGTTGGATCAAGTGGTCCAGCAGGCGAACGCGGCCGGGCTATATGTAGTACTTGATTTGCATGACACCGTTCAGGGTGGTTCACCCTACGGTAAAGACGCCACTCTTCCAAAAACCGAGGATGTTACTTACTGGAAAATCATTGCTGCCCACTACAAGAATAATCCAATGGTCCTGTTTGATGTGTATAACGAGCCGAAATACCAGAGTTGGGATAGCTGGCTGCATGGAGGTGGGACGGTCAATGGAGCGACTGTGGTCGGGATGCAGGATCTGGTGGATGCCATTCGTTCCGTTGGCGCTAAACAGATCATTGTCGTTGAGCCAGGATCGGCGGGAAAAGGAGTTCCAGGGGTTGATGCCGCTGAGGAAGGCGGTTGGACAACTATCGGCAACCATACTATCAATGATCCCAATATCATGTATTCACTGCACGTCTATGATAAAATCATTCTTTCCCCTCAACAGCAAGATGCGAAGTGGGGACCGATTCTCAACCACTATCCTCTATATTATGGGGAGTGGGCATTCCTGCCAAATGCTAATATCCCGGCTCATTGTAGTGGTGTTCCACATGACCAGGCAGATCAGGCAGTCAAAGCATTTCTAGACTATATGGATTCTCGTCATGCGAACTGGTCGGCGTGGGACTTCTCTCCTCCGCATTTAATCCAGGATTACACCACCTTTACTCCAACTTCCCTCGATGTACCCTGGACATGTGGGGACACAAATGTTGTTGCTGGTATGGGGGAGGTAGTTAAACAGCATTTGACCGGTCAATAGCAATCATATTAGATTCACTGTCAGACATGAGTCATCGCGAAGTTTTGGAACACAAGATGCGCCTCGATGGCCCAGCAGTTAGAAACATTCTTACAGCCGAGGCTTTAGCGGTTGGATGCGTACCTTGTGGCCAGGGCGCGAGCTGTGGGATGCCCGTACCCACCGTACCGACTCACGTGTGTACTGGTCTTCCCGGTACGGCATGTTGCCTATGTCGACCCCTTGTGGTTAGTGGTGGCCCGCGAGAGCCTGGGACGTGAGCCGTGGTATCTGCTCACCAACGAACCTGTGGAGACGGAGGAAGAGGCTTGGCGTATCGTCTTAGTCTATACACGCAGGTGGCAAATCGAGCAGGTGTTCCGCTACTGTTAAGAGTGAATTGGCGATCCAGTCCCTCCGGCTGCACACCTGGGAAGCACGATGCAAGTTGCTCTTGATGGGCACCCTGGCCTATAGCTTCTTGCTCACGTTGGCCGAGCAGAGCAACGTGTTGCTACGCTGGTGGCTCTTGCGGCATTTCTGCCATCGCACCGGAGAGCGACGGGCCTTGAGTCGCCTCTGGCAGGCCTATCCTGCCCACCCTCCTCCCCACCCCCTTCGTTGTGCCGACAGTTCTGCTATCACGTGCGCATGGCCTGGCACCTCGGGTGGAATCCGGTCTCCACCGTCTTGCCCCAGCAAAGTAGAACACAGGGCCTAAAACTCCGCGATGACTCATGTCTAATGGCTTACCTGTAGTTTACAGGCTGAAACCATAGAAGGTGCCATCGCCTGAGCCCCAGTAAAGCCAGCCGTTAACGACGATGGGTGAAGAGTACGAGTTCGCTCCTGTAGCGTAGGACCACAATATAGTTCCTGTTGAAGTGTTCAATGCGTAGATTTTATTGTAGGAGGAGAAGTAGATAACCCCATTGGCTACCGCAGGAGAACTAAAAATGCTGGCCCCTGCATGTGTCTTCCAGAGGATAGCTCCCGTTTGTGCATTTAGAGCGTAGAGATTGCCGCTGATGCTACCAGCATAGAGTGTCCCATTATCTGAAACTGCCTGAGTTGATATATCCCCGTTACTATCCTTCCCAATCGGCGTTGTCCAGGACAATGTGCCTGTGACTTCATGGATAGCATAGACACTGCCGTTCTTACTGCTGGCATAGACTAAGCCGTTGGTGACAGTTATGCCAGAACCGACATCGTCGTCCGGGCCAAATTGGGGTACGGAGTAGTTCCAGACAAGCGTGCCTGTTGTTGCATTGAGGGCTATAACCGCGGCTTCCGGGTTGCCGACGCCAGAAAAAACAGTGTTTGTGTTTAGATCAACTCCAATTGCCCCCCAGAACCCAGCGTTAGCTGTATACTGCCAGCGAATTTGTCCACTCACTTCGTCAATAGCATAGATTGAGCAAGAGTCGTGATCGAGGTGCGAGGTTCCGAGATAAAGGGTATTGAAAGCCAGTGTTGGGAAACTCACCTGGTGCCAGTTGAGTATCACGCTCCACTGAAGGGTACCCGTCTGTGCATCCACAGCATAGTAAGGCGAGGGGATACCCTCGTCGTTGTTGCCAACGGTACCGAAGAAGACCAGGCCAGTAGCAGGATCGACGGCAGGCGCTGAATAATTGCGAAAGGTACTGTTCGGATTGAACGACCACTTCAAGGTCCCGCTGGTGGCGTCATAGGCGTTTAGCAACCCATCCATCGTGGCAATATAGACGATGCCGTTGGCATAAACAGGAGATGATTTGAAGCCTACGGCAGTAGATTGTGTCCATTTCGGCTGAAGATTGCCTACGTTGCTCACACCAAGTCCATTTTCGTAAGGGTTCACACGCTGATGCGCAGGGTTGAAGCCGAAATCACCCCAATTTGTATTAATGGTAACAGGCGCTGAAATTGTGTAACCGCTGGTTTGCCCTACACCGATCAGCGTATTGGAACCAGGAGTAGCGCTGATAGGAATGGCGACAGCCTGGCTTATGTTTCCGTTTGTGTCGGCGCTGGTTGTAGCGAGAGGTGTACCAGAGGTGTTGTTCCAGTAAAGTTTTACTGACTCGTTGGCCTGGAGGCCTGAGCCGACAGCGGTGATGCTCTGACCCGGCGAGTTGCTTGACGGATTGGCAGCAAGGCTGTTATTCAGGGTGAAGGTGTTTTGCGTAATGCTATTGCTTGTAGCTCCTATGGCCGCCACAGTATAAACTCCATTTGCAGCGGTGGGAACGATGAAGTTTCCCTGTATTGTGCCGGAGTAACCAGCTGTTAGATCAGCCACATTATTTCCCGTGTTAGGCCCGGTGTACTTCCAGATAATATGTACCGTCTCATTGGCCACATAGCCCTGCCCGGCAATCGCCACACTGAGACCCACCGGTCCTGAACTGGCACTTAAGTTAGAACTCGGGGCAAGGACAGTATAGGTATTGGCGATAAGCAGCTGGCTTGTTCTCCCAACAACTTTCACAGGGTACCTACCAGGCGCTGCCGCCGGCACAGTTATCATAGTTGGTATCAGACATCCAAAGCCGTTTGTAGCAACAGATGCTAAAGGAGTAGAGTCGTTATTCCAGAAGATATCGACTGTTTCGAACCCTATGAATCCGTAGGCGCTTACCGTCAGCGCTGTATTGGCTGAGCCTCTCACAGGGGCGAGAGCGAGAGTGGGCGTGTAAATGGTATATTTGTATGTAGCGATGGTCTTGCTTGTCTGGCCAACACCAGCGAGATAGTAGATGCCAGGAGCATAACCCGTGGGAATGGTTGCGTTGACCGTAAACGAGCCCGTGGAGTTTCCTGTAGCGGTTGCTATCAAAACGCTATTCGTATGGCCTTTGGAGTTCCAAAAGATCTTGACGGTCTCTCCTGCGTCAAAGGCGTCGCCGTAGACGGTAGTTGGTGAACCCGGTCCACCAGCTTGCGGGCGTAGATACACTTGAGGTAATTGAGTAAATGTGGCTGAGGCAACGGAACCGGAAGTTTGCCCTACACTGGCGATAGTATAGGTGCCATGTGCAGCCAAAACTCTTAGAAAATCTACGCTGAAGTTTCCATTCTTATTAGCTGTTGCTGTAGCTTCCAGGCTACCTGTGTTGGGACCGGTGTAGTTCCAATAGACTTTGACAACCTCGTTGGGCGCAAACATGAGTCCCTGGACCGTGATAGGGATCTGGTCATCATTGGCTGTATAAGCTCCTTTTGCAGGAGTAACTGAAAGTGTTGCGCCCGATGCATGAGCAGATCGAGGATGAGGAAGCGCGATGATGATACCTGATACTACCAAAGAAAGTACCAGTATCAGGATAGAAAGGCTCCATCCATTGCGAAAAAAGCGTTGAGTGGGTAATTGAAATCTGAACGCCCCTCTGTACATTAGTGAAATCCCCCGTACAATCATTCTTTCTAAGATACCTACGTCTATGGTGCGAAGGCGTACATCTTTCCATCCATATTTGCCTGGTAGAGCACGCCGTTGGAGATACATCCTGGACCTAAAAAGTTCGATTTTCTGCTTGTATCCAGGAAACTGAACAGTTGATTTCCGGTCGTAGTATCTACCACAATCATTGAAGTGCCGACGGCTACCTCCGCCAATCCCGGTACCACCGTCACACTGCTACGCGCATCATAGCTAAGGCAGTCTTGCCAGAGCGAAGCCCCGGTAGCGGGGTTCAGAGCGCTGAGCGAGCCGGCACAACTTGTACCATTCACAGTCGCGGTGCCTGCGGCTACGTAAAGAGTAGATCCGTCCCAGGCGCTAGAGGCACTACTTGGTCCTGGCGTTGTGGCAAGACGTACTTCCCAAAGTGGTCCTGCACTGATATTCGTCCTATCAAAGGCGTAAAAGATACCATTCTTATTGGTAAGTCCCATCATGATGTGAAAGGTGCCGTTTATTGTTGCAGTGAAGAGTGTAGGCGAACTGCCGAAATCGCCATCGTTGATCATCTCCGTTGCGGGTACCTGCCAGGAACCGATAAGCGAGAGGTCAGAAGCATTTAACGCTATGAGCGAATCCATCATCTTCTCCTTTTTATTGCATAAACCTCTCTCGCTGGAGGAAACGTAGACAATGCCTGTGTTTACGTCGATGGTCGGTGAAGACCATACACTTCCTCCCACGCATCCCGTAGGCACAACGTTGAACGTGTGTTGAATCGTTCCTGTCGAGGCGTCTACCTGAACGATGCGTCCCTGTATTTTACTGCAATCGGCGTGCGCCGACACCCCGATGTAGACGCTACCATTAAATACTGTTGGTGAGCTATAGAGAAAGGTGTTTGGCGGTGTTCCCAGTGCCATCTGCCAGATGATCGCTCCAGAATTGGCATCAAGCGCATAGAGATTTGCATCGCCCCCGCCTACCAATACTACTGCCGTTGTCACTCCCCTAATCAGTACAGAAGCAACTGTCGCTGTACTGAGCACACCGTGTATCTGACGCCTGCAATCTGTCGATTGTCCAAGGTTGGCTGTCCAGATATCGTTTCCATCTGAAAGGCTCGACGCATGCTCCAAACCGTCGTATGAGCCCCAGTAGAGCATGCCATCTGCTACTATTGGCTGGGTACTGATACTTCCGCCGGCCTTATGCGACCACAACAATTTCAAGTTTGGCGCCGTGGACGGATTGATGATCGTCTCGGCGCCATTGAAACTCGTATGCCCGACATTCCCAAGGAAGGTAGGCCAATCACCTGACTGAGCGCGGGCGGGCTGGTGCCGTAGAGGTACATTCATTGTGCCTGCTACTATGAAGGCAAGCGTCAGTGCTATGAGGACAAAACTCAATAAGTGTTTGGGTGTTCGTAGAGACCGAGCGTGTACGCCCATACTACCCTATCCTTCCAGTATATCGGGTCTCGTAGAGAAAATACCGATTACAGCATAGATGATGGGCGTTGAGAAGCAATGTGAAGCTGGTAATAAAGCGGTTGTTATTCACAACTTATGGTTAAGAAGTAATAACTAACTGAGGCCTGGTCATAAATAGGAAGCCAAGCTGGAGGCTTGCCCCAGCAAGAACGAGGCCGGGGGCATCCGACCGTCTACCCGGATCGCTTGTTTTTGAAAGCTGTAGTGATCATGATTGTTCGTCATGTGCACAACGTCCATGAACTGCTGAGCGTGGTAGCACAGCCGACCGAAGACATGGGCTCTTGTTGACGCAGCAGGAGCGCTTCCCCTCGCGCCGAACCTGGGTGATCGCCATTACAACACGCCTGAACTGCGTGAGCACTGTGAGCGAGCTGACCGTCTGCTGGTGACCACCCAGTATGGATGCTACCCCCACGCCGATAATGGGGTGGAAGTCCGACGCATCTTTCACAAGCTCCGTTCCATTACGATGGGAAATTTTTCGGAATGTCTCCTATTCCTGGCCGTTGATTGCCGACTATAGGCTGAAAGCGTATAGTTTGCCATCGGTCGAACCGCAGTAAAGCCAACCGTTGACCACAATTGGCGACGAGTATATTAGCCCGCTAGTGAGGTAGTTCCACAGAGGCGCTCCGGACGTAGCATTCATTGCCTCAACGCGCTTCTTCCCTAAAGCGGTGTAGTAAACAACACCGTTAGCTACAATCGGAGATCCCCAGACGATGCCAACGGACTTCCACCAGAGGATGACCCCGGTATTGGCATTGAGGGCAAACAGTGCGTTATTCAGAGAACCGGCGTAGACGATACCATTGGCAACTGCCAGTGATGCAACATTCCCCGAACCTGTGGGCTGATCCCCTATAGTATTTGTCCAGGTCGGAGTGCCGGTGTTTTCGTTGTATGCGTATACATTGCCATTCTTGCCATTGAAGTAAACCATCCCATTGGCAACAGCAACAGAAGAACCATATTCAGTGGACGATGCAGAGTTGGCTATCGACTGCTGCCATTTCACCGTCCCCAAGGTTGTATCAAGAGCCACCAGCGAGCTACCCGGGTTACTGACAAAAGCGAAAGCAGTGGATGTGCTGGCGTCGACTGCGATGGCTCCCCAGACACTACCATTGGCGGAATACTGCCAGTTGACGTTTCCGGTGACTTCGTCGATCGAATAGAGAGTAGTACTGAAAGGGCCGCGATCAGTACCAACGAAGAGTGTATTCATAGCGACGGTCGGCGGGCTAAAGACGTTCCATGCCAGGATCATACTCCATTCGAGGGTGCCTGTTTGCGCATCGAGAGCATAGAAAGGTGAAGGAACCCCGGTCGCCTCGTAGCCGATGGTTCCAAAGAAAACCATGCCTGTGGCCGGATCAACCGCAGGCGCCGAGAGATTTTTGAAACTCAGGGGTGATATGAACTTCCACTTCAGAGCACCTGAAGTGGTGTTGAAGGCATACAGGATTCCTGTTGGGGAAACAACATAGACCAGGCCATTAGCATAGACGGGGGATCCTCTGAAGTTCGTGCCGACTTTTGCAGACCATTTGAGATTGAGGCTGCCAACGTTGATATTGGCAAGCGTGTTTTCGGTGACATTCAGATGATCCTGTGCAGCATCATTCCCAAAATTGCTCCAGGGCGTGTCAAGTGTGAGAGATGTTGAAAAGGAGATGCTGCTAGTCTGCCCAACGCCGATCAGGCTATGGCTCCCTGGGGATGCACTAGCGGGGATGGTGACAGCCTGGCTCACGTTGCCGTTAGCATCCGCTGTGGCTGTGGCCAAAGCAGTGCTGGTTGTGTTATCCAGGTAGATCTGCACAGTTTCGCCGGCTTGATAACCTGTGCCAGTTAGAGTGACGTTCGCTTCAGGAATAGTCGTCCCGGGACGCGCTGCTAGGCCGCTTCCGACTGTATAGGCGGCCTTTACTACGATGCCGCTCGTAGCACCTACCAGTGCTACGGTGTGCGCACCGCTACTAGCTGTGGGAACGACGAAACTCCCATTAACTATACCTGAACCGCCGGCCGTGATGTTCGCGATATTCATCCCCGTACCGGGGCCAACATAGCCCCAAACGACATTCGTGGTTTCACCCGGGTTAAACCCTTTTCCACTGATATTCACGCTCGTACCTGTGGGTCCGGAGGTAGGGGTAAGGCTCGCACCGGGAGCGAGGAGGATGAAATTTGTTGTAGCGGTTATGCCGCTTGTTTGCCCGACAGCATTAATTGGGTAGGTTCCGGACGCTGTCCCAGGAGGCACTGAATAGGCTGTTGGCGGCATATAGCCGTAAACATTACTATCTGTTTTGCCCACGAGCACAGGCGTCGAACCATTATTCCAGAAAATATTGATTTTTTCAAATTTCTGGAAGCCAAAAGCAGTCATTATCAACTGCGTGCCTGCGGAGCCACTCAACGGAGCCAGGGCGAGTGTCGGCTGATACACAACAAAAGAAAAGCTGGCAGTTGTGTTGCTCGTCTGCCCAACGCCGGTGATGGGAAGGGATCCGGGTGTTGTGGTTTTAGGTATTGAAACACTGACAGTAAAAGAGCCTGTGGTATTGCCGGTGGCTGTCGCCAGCAGATTACCAGTACCCAGGCCGGTATAATTGGTATATATGTTTACTGTCTCACCGTTGCCGAAGGCGTTACCATAAATGTTGAACTTTGCACTTGGCCCTCCTGCTTCAGGAGTGGCAAAGAGTTGTGGCAGGAGCTGGAAAATAGTAGTGGCGACAGATCCAGAAGTTTGTCCGATACCTGCTATAGTATAAATACCTGTTGCAGAGAGCGGCATGTTAAACTTCAGACCGAAGCTACCTGTGGCATCGGCCGTGGCGCTTGCTACTAGCGTTCCTGTGGAAGGTCCGGTGTAGTTCCAGTAAATCTGGACAGGTTCGCCGGCTGCGTAATGAGAACCCTGTACAAAGATTGCTGACTGGAATGCAAAGCTCCCTGATTTGGGGACGACATATATCGTTGCTCCTGCCGCGTGAGCAGTGAAGTTGCGTGGGATTACGACTAGCATGCCTCCCAATACGCATGCTAGGGTCATCGTCACAATGGTGATTGTCCATTGCTTTTTAGAGAAGAATCGAGATGCTCCAAGAGTTAGCGTCCTATGGTTCATTGACTAACCTCCTTTTCAGCTCATCTTAAATAGTTCAGTATGGCTAACATAGGATACTGCTTATTCAGGGATACCCTATTCACAAATGGTAGTGGGTTGGTGATGATTCTGTACTTGTGGTTATGAAATGATAACCGGCGATGATTCAAAATCATCTGATGCGCATTCCACCGCTGTCGACGAGCGCGATACTATCTTGTGTCCTTGTAGAGAAGTCTGTCACGTAAATGTCTGACGGTTTTGCAAATGTCCTATTTGCCATATGCCCACCATCGGTAAGGTTAAGGTACCTAAATTTCGCCCAAAATAGCGACAGGTTCGCCAGCCTTGAAGAGCTTGCCAAAAGCAGGGTGATGCTCCATAGCTCATGAAGCAACAATAAAGCTTTCATGTGCGAGGAGGATCACCATGAACGAGTCTATCACACACACGACGAACCATTTTAGTCCGACTGCTAGCCTGGCAGCCACAGGAGTGAAGTTGCGTCAACGAGGGCCTCTTTGGCCCGATCCGCACCACTGTGCAGATGAAGAAGCGCTTTGAGGCTCACTATCTGTTGGTGCTGCTTGGCTCTTTGGCCCACAACGTGGTGATCTGGGCACGTCGCTGGCTGAGCAGTCAAAAGATCAACGCTGCGGCATCTTGCGGATGGTGCGTGATGTCTTTCATGTCAGTGGCCTACTCCGCTTTGATGCCTGTGGCCCTGTGGTTGCGATTGTATTGAACCAGGAGGCTTGCTTGGCTCTCTCATTCATCCGTCCTTTGCAGGCCTTGCTGGCACCCTTATACGTCGTCGTTACTTTGGGCCAAACTTAGGTAGTCTAAACGTCAATTCCTTAAAGGCGATAAGAAAAGAGACGGAGATAGCGGCAATGACCCTTGGGGGTCGGCCCTAGATCCAGGAGTTAGCTCGTCGGTTGAGCTGAGTGGTAGCGAACCCAATGGCCTGCTCAATCTCGCCGAGGTTGGCAAAACTCTGTCCAGCCAGGGCATCGCGGCGGAAAAGACGCCACCAGCCCTCTTGCAGGTTGAGCCACCAGGCCCCAGTGGGAATGAAGACCTGATGGATCCGGGGATGCTCGACCAGCCAGGAGCGAGTTTGGGCGCTGTTGTGGCTGGAGAGGTTGTCGTGATGATGAAGATGTCGCCCGTCAGATTGTCGGCTTCGATTTGGCAGACCAGCCGGGGGCTGGGGGGAAGGTGCCGGGAACTACTGGCCCCAGTTCATCGGTGCAGACGGTCGTCGACTCCTCGGGCGGCTGCCACTACACGCAGCCGCCCGAGGAGTCGACTGCGGACAAAATCCGGATCTAAACTGTCGCCCCAACTGTGGGTATGTTGCCAGCGCACCCCTTCCCGCCGGTAGATGTGGCGGGTCTGGCTGCGTTTGACCTGGATCCCCGCTGCTTTGGCTGCCTCGTCTCGGGCCACCATCGACCCAACGGCTTGCGTCTCCAAATGCTCAGGCGGCGTTTGCTTGACCAGGGCGAGAATCCGGCTGCGCTCCTGTTCTGTCAACCTCGCCTTGCATCCTGATTCGGGTCGCATGCCCAGCCCAGCGATCCCCTCGGCATTAAAGCGCGCCAGTTTCCGCACCATGCGTTCTTCCTGTTCATCCTGCGCTGCTCGCGCTTTCACATGTTTGGGCATCTCTTGGCTCCTTCCTCCTCTGAACACTCCCACCTTCTATTTTATTACCAATGAGGAACGCAGCAGTAGTATAAAATGTGGGTACAAGTCAAGCCTTCAGGCGTGGGGTGTGTCTATGATGAGTTGCTCAATACCTTCTATCTAGCTCGCGATCAGCTTGCTGAACGCTTTGCAAGTGCATCTGGCCGCTAAGTTGACGTTGGATAACTTTTGTCTCTGGCTCAATCCAAAGCTCGGACACAAACCGTTGGCTTTTGCTGATCCGCTGGACTGGTAAGATGAACATTCCAGACGTTTAAGGTTAGGTATGATCCAGCAGGACGAAAGGTTGATAATAATTAACCACAATGCTTGATTTACTACATTTTCTTAACTGAAGCACAACCTCGGTTCACATCTAAACATGCTAAGGTGTCAGAAGATAGATGTGCTCTGCGGAAGAGTGCTCACGCAAAGTAAAAGGTGCTTAGATTTGTTCAGGAGAATATATGGAGGAAGAATACACGATTCCCGAGATGATTGACGAGGTCCGCACAGGCAAGATGCGACGTCGTCAATTCATGAAGCGGCTCACATTGATGGGTATTTCTGCTGCTGGAATTGGAGCCATCGCCGCAGCGGCGTCACACCCATCCGACTCGAAGCCAGTTCCACAGGAGAATTCGGAGAATGCAGTCGATCATCTCCAACGTCATGATGAGCATCTTGCGCACCAGTCGCAGGGCGATATTGATCAATTGCATAACGACTACGCCGAGCATGCCATAGTCGAGGATAGCTTGCATCCCTATCCTTTCGTTGGCCGTGAGGCCATTATAGCTCGTAAACGTGCGGGGATGGCAGCCATCCCAGGTGTGAAGATCAGCGTGACGAAGCGCATGGTACGTGGCAATGAGTTGATTGTCGAGTGGGTTGCTTCTGGCAAGCACACGGGCGATTTCCCGGGTTTGTCCGCTACCGGCCGGTTGTTCTCCATTCCTGGAGTGACCGTTGTTGTGCGCCAAAATGGCAAAATCGTGCGCGAATCGCTCTATTACGATATCGGAGAGGTATACCGTCAGTTAGGTGCCAGGTAGTGCTACAAGAGGCAAGCGGTGCTGCTAGATGGACGAGCTATGTATGAAATTCCTTCGCGGCGGTGCTTCCAGGATGTACGTGAGACAATGTAGGTGGTCAATTGTCGTAATGATTACGCGTCTTGTGCGACTTTTAGGGCAGGACGTGACCAGGCGATACCATGCCTGCTAAAATAGCCGGAAAAGCGGCTCACGTGCAAGTACTAGGTGCAGGAAGGAGCAGAAGATTTCGCACGAATCAATGCGGTCAGAGAAAATGTCGGCAACGGGCTTAGTTCCTGCTGACCTTCAATCAGAATCTCTAACTACCCCAAATGTAAATTGGAATTCCTCACCACCTGCTAACCAGTGGGGAGTAGGTTCGTTTCGTTTTCATTTTAACCCGGCAAAATTCCGTCCCGGTCGTGATTTCACCGGACGTCGCTTCAGTATAGCGGAAGCAGCGCTGTTACTAATTATGGCATACCTGGCCTCACGGGGTCTGGGTGTAGTACGCCAGGGTATCTTCAACGCACTCTTCGGTACGGGGCCGGTTGCAAATGCGTATATTGCTGCTTTTCGGCTGCCTGATATGCTTTTCAACCTTATCGCCGGCGGCGCACTTATTCAAGCGTTTGTTCCCGTATTTGTGTCCTATGGGAGTGAGCATGGGCAGAGAGAAACATGGCGTCTGACAAGCCTAGTCTTTAACGTGCTGCTAGTCGCGCTCACGGGGCTGGTGCTGATTGGTGAATTCACGGCCCCCGCATTCGTCGATCACTGGCTGGTGCCTGGCTATTCGCCTTCTGAGCAAGCCTTGACCACAGCGCTGACACGCATCATGCTGTTTCACCCGCTCATCCTGGGAATAGGCACGATCGCGACCGCCGTTCTGAGCAGTAAACGTCAATTTCTGCTTCCTGCTCTTTCGATTGCTATCTACAATCTTGGCCTCATGGGGGGGTTGCTTGTCACACTGGCTATACCAGCAGTGGGTATCTACGGGCCAACCTATGGAGTGTTGGCAGGGGCAATATGCCAGGTGCTGGTGCAGCTACCGGGCCTGCTGAAGCAGGGGTTTAATTACTCGTTTATTTGGGATCTTCGGCATCCCGGGTTACGCCAGGTCATGCTCCTGCTTGCTCCAAACCTTCTTGCAGTAGGAATTACCTCAATTGCTTTAATCGTAGACACCGCTTTCACTTCCTACCTCCCCGACAAATCGAGTCTATCCGCCATGCATAATGCGCACATGCTCTTTGACTTGCCTGTAGCCCTGTTAGGGCAGACACTGGCACTGGCAGCATTGCCGAGCATGTCAGCACTGGCAGTGGCCGGTCAGCGATCGCAGTTGCGCCAGTTGGTTCTCAAGGTCGTTGGCGGAGCTGTTCTGATCAGCCTACCTACGGCGGTGCTGCTGGTTATCTTAGGAAGACCAGCTATTCATATCCTCTTCCAGCATGGGGCTTTTACCAGCCACTCATCTGCTCTCACGTCTCTGGCACTGATCGGCTACGCTATTGGCTTATCGGGACGTATTGCGACGGAATTGTTGAAAGGCAGCTTCTACGCACTCAAGAATGCTCTCGTTCCACTCTTAACCGATATATTTGCGTTTGCACTACGCGTGGGCTTTTTACTCTTTCTGTTGAAGATATTGACCAGCAAATATGTGATCCTGGCAATCCCATTGGCTGCTGGGGGAGCAGTCACGGTCGAGGCAGGACTGCTCTGCCTTCTGATCTACTTACGCTTGCGAACAGGTGTGCAGAGAAGGGAATATCAAGCGAGGCTGGATACGGTAGCAGCACCAAAGGTGGAAGTTGGTGGGCTGTGTGGAGGCGAAAACGATTCGGAGACAGAAAGTGTTCAAGTAAACGAGTAATCTTGGAGGAAGCTTACTACTTGCCGAACAATAAGGCCCAGTGTCACGCAAGCTGCTACTACGTGGGCGTGATGGCTGTGGCGTGGTCCGCGTTTCCTTTTTTCCTGCGTGTTTTGGAATAGAGAGGAGAGGCGTGATCACGATGCAAAGGAGGAAAGCCACAAGATGCCCCCGCTCGAAACGTACACAATCGGACACGTAAAACTGGAATACCATGCGACTGTCCGCGAACTCCCCAGCGACGAGCGCCCACGCGAACGGCTCATACGAAATCCGTTTAAGTACTGTCTAAAGACGGCCACCAATGGAAGCAGGTGTGAGCACGCACGACCGCCGGGTGATCCTGGAGCCAGCGGCAGCGCTCGGCTTGCACCTGTTCCAACTCATCCAGAGAGGTGAACACCCGATTGGCCAATGGCTCGTTGGAGAGCGGCCAAAGCCGCGGAGCCTGCTGGACCTCGGGCGAATACGGCGGGAGGAACAGCAACTGGATGCCTTTTGGAAGCGCGAGCGTGGCACTCTTGTGCCACCCCGCGCCATCCAGCAGCAGCACCATCTGTGTGTCGGTTCCCGCTCCCACTTCCCTGGCAAACAGCGCCAGGGCTTGGGAAAACACCTCTCCATTCACCGTCGGCAAGAGCAACCAGGTGGTACGCCCGCTTTCCGGATGGACAAAGGCATACACCTACATCCATTGATAGCGCGGGGCCACCGGCGCTTTGACCGTCGCTCCTTTTGGCGCCCAGACCCGCCGCAGAATGGGACCCAGGCCAATGCGGTGCTCATCCATACTCCACAGTTCGACGGAGGCTTGCGCATGGGCGGCTCGCACGTCCTCGACCTGCTCGGGCAGGTTTTTTAAAAGCCTGTTGGACTTCCGCGTCCGCTTTGGCATGCTGGGGACGAGGCACGCGCGAACTGTAGCCCACCCGCTGGAGGTAATCCCACCCGCGTTGAGGAGCGATCTCACGGCCCAAGGTGCGCTGCATCCACTGAGCCACCTTGGGCCCACTCCACAGTCCGCCATCCTCGGGAGGCTCCTGGAGCGCTGCTGCCAGGTCCTCCTGCTGCTGGGCCGACAGCAAGGGTTTGCTCACGTCGATGTCCTGGCGATGATCTCGGATGCCTGCTTCCCCCTCGGCGTTCCACCGCTGCATGATCGTGCGAACCCACCTGGCCGTGTAACCGAGCAACTCGGCGACCTCGCGTGGCGCTTTGCCCTCCTTCGCCTGCCACAAGCTATGCCAATGGGTTCGCTCTACGGCATTTGTCGTTTGCCGATACCGCTCATGGAGCTCTTCTGCTGTCACATCGGTTTTTACTTCAACTCTTTTGGCCATACCTCCATTATACACGACTTGGACGGATTTCATATCAGGCACTTCGGCTCCCAGGCGCTCTCGACTGCGGAATTGTTGGCGATCGTCCTGCGCACGGGCACCAGGCGAGACAACGCCCTGGAACTGGCCAACAAACTGCTGACGAAGTACGGTGGTCTCTCAGGGCTCGTGCGCGCCGATTTTGCGGAGTTATGTGCCGAATACGGCATGGGGGAGGCGAAAACGGCGCAGGTGAAGGCAACCCTGGAGATTGGGCGCAGGCTCGGCCTGCTGCAAACGGAGACCCGGTACAAGATCCGCACACCAATGGACGCGGCGAACCTGGTGATGCTGGACATGGCGTACCTTGACACTGAACAGATGATCATCCTGCTGCTGGACGCCAAGAGCCAGCTGGTCGAGAAGATCAGCCGCTATCAGGGCACCGTCAATAGCTCGGTCATGCGCGTCGCGGAGATCTTCCGCCCCGCGATCATCCGCAACTGCCCGGGCCTCATTCTCTGCCACAACCACCCCAGCGGCGACCCGGCGCCCTCCCCCGAGGACATCCAAGCGACCGAGCAGCTCGTGGCCGCGGGCCGCCTTCTCGATATCGAACTGGTCGACCACCTCATCATCAGCCACCAGCGTTTTGTGAGCCTGAAAGAACACATGAAGTGGGAGTAACTACCTGGCGAGGACAGGAAGATCAGCTGTTTCCCGTCAGCGTGGATTGGCTCCATAGGTTAAACCGTTTTTATGCCACATTTAAGGAACGCGGCATTGGTGGCTATCAAACCCATCCTGAAAGTCCGCGCATCAAAATGGAAAACCGTATCTTGCCACACACTTACGCAGGCGGGTTGAAAGGTACGCGAACACCGCAATTGCGTATGAAGCCTCCATTCCAAAAGTAAGCGTGTTGTCGACTCGTTAGTGACCCTCCCAATTGGCTGGCGAGTTGCCTTTGAGGAGCAACTGGCCTCGATCACGACCTACACGATGACACTGATATTAGTGCCGGTCCTCTTGTTCATCGGTGAAGAAATTACTGCTGTGTTCGGACGTTCTCAGGCGCTGTATCCAGGCCATCCCTTCTCTCCACCCAGACTGAACAACTTGCAGGCGTTCGATTACCTGTTCTAACTCGTCCCATCGTCTTGCCTTGCGCAGAAGAGAAGCATATGATATGAGAATGTAGGCCAGAATCTCATGCTCTGGTCCCACGGTTCTTTCTACAATGGCCAGAGCTTGCTCATAGTAGGAATTGGCCAGGCTATATTTCCCTTGATTCTGGGAGATCACCGCCAGCTCTGTGAGCGTTTGAGCCACTTCAATGTTCTCCAATCCATATGCGCGCTTGAAGATAGTTAGCGCTTGCTGGTAGAGCGACTCGGCACGGGTATAGTCCTTACCATGGTACTGAGAGAGTCTCGCAAGCTGAATGAGCGATCGCGCCACATCGGGGTGTTGAAGACCGAGTAGCTTTTTGCGGATAGACAGTGCCTGCTGGGAGGCCTCTTCAGCATCCGCATACTTAATTTGGTAGATGTAAACATCTGCCAAATAGGTGAGAAGAAGTGCCACGGTAGGGTGCTCTAGTCCGACCGTCCGCTTGTAGGCTGCCAACGCCAGTTGGAAACGCGACTCGGCGCGCGCGTAGTTTCCCTGCCGCGCATCAAACAATGCTTGGTGGACGAGGTCATATATCCTGCGAGGATGGCTTTTTCCCAGCGCTCTTTCACGGATCTCGCTTGCTCGCCGACTGCATTGTTCTGCCAAAGCGGTTCTGCCCTGCTCAAGGTAGAGCGCCGTTAAGTTGTCCAGGACGGGAGCGAGCGCCGGGTCTTCGGGTCCCAGCTTTTGCTCGTAAATGGTGAGCGCCCGCTGGTAGAGCTGCTCCGCCAGGGAATAGTGGTTTTGGGACGCGTAAAAGTATGCAAGGTTATTGAGCGAGTCGGCCACGAGAGGATGCTCAGGCCCGTAGCGCTGCTCGCCGATTGCCAGTGCTCGCTGAAACAGCGGTTCGGCGCGCGCAAACTCGCCTTGAAACTGATAGACGAATGCCAGGTTGAGAATGCAGTTAACTACGAGGGCAGTGTCTTCTGGTACTTCGACCCGCTCACTGACCGCCAGTGCCTGTTGGCTAAAGACTTCCGCCAGCGTGTAACGTGCGCGTTCCCGCAGTATGTGCCCTGCTAGCAGCAAGAGACTTGCAGCCTCTCTAAAAGAGAATGCCCATTGCTCGATCAACATTGCGCAGGTCTGCGCCTGGGGAATATACCGTTCGTCTCGATGCAACGCGGTAGAATCAGCAGCTTGTAACGCCTTGTGAACAGCGCGTACCGTTCGCTCAGCCCATCCGCGCTGTGTGTCCTGGTCCATCCTGTCCAGGAATACAGCCTGCACCAGACGGTGAATACTGAGCATTTGATTGTCGAGCCGGCGAACAAGTGAGTATTTGCGAAGTTCGGCAATGACCTCATCCAGCTCAGCTGTGCTTGTCACCTTTTGAAGCAATGGGCCAAGCACAGCTGACCCTGCTATCACTATTTCTTCCGGGATGGCATCCGGGTGGAGGAAAGCGCAGAGGCGCAGTAGATCGGCTGCTACGGGACTGTTCGTTTCAATTTTTGAAAGTGAGAGAGACAACGTTGCGGCAACAGATCGAGGGTAAGGAGAACTAGCCGCACTATGCCAGTTCAACAGTTTGGCGCGTTGTTCTTGATAGAGTCTGCGATAGCTGGATAAGCTATGACCTGTCTCCTGGATGTATGCCGCTGCCAGGTCTAGTGCGAGCGGGAGCCCGTCCATCATTTGCGAGAGGTGTTTTGCAATCCCACGGTCCTCCTCCGAGGCGTTTTCGAGTATGGCATCAGGTGCGATGCGCTGAGAACGCCGGAGCAGCAGCAGGGCTCCCTCCTCTAGCGTCATGTCCGCTAGCTCTATGTTGATCAGGGAGCCACCCATCGTCTGAGAGCGGGTTGTCACGATGATATGGCCTCTCTTTGCGGCCGCAATGATTTCTTGTAGTATCTCCAAGTCCTCAACATTATCGAGAACCAGGAGCCATAAAGGATGGGTTTTCATCCACTCCTTGACGGCATCGACAACACGTTCTGGCTCTTTCTGCTTTGTTACCGATAGGCCTAGGAGTCTGGCTACCTCCAAAAAACCTGCGATCAGATTGTCGCGCGTGTCAGCCTGCACCCACAGGACGGCCTGATATTTATCGCGGCATCGATAGGCATATTCAATAGCGGTCTGCGTCTTGCCTATACCCCCCAGACCGCTCACAGCCTGGGTCAGTGTCGCCGTTTTGCCTGCGATAAGGGCGTCATACAGTGTTTGTAAGGTGTCGCTGCGGCCGATGAAGAATGGGGTGCGAGGGGGCACATTCCAGATAGATGGGTAAGGCTGTTCCTGTTCGTGGAGCGTTCGACGGGTATACTGCTCAATACTACCCTCGAACGCTTTACTGGAGAAGCCTAATTCTTCAGGCGTCTTTCCCAGAACCTCGCACAGCTTTTTTTGAATGAAAAGATCGGGTAGTCTCTCACCTGTTTCATAGCGACTAATTGAACGAGGAGCAGCTCCAATCTTTTCCGCAAGCTGTGCCTGTGTTAAAAAGCATGCTTCACGCGCACGCTTCAGCCGTAAATTCGGATCTCTGTTTTTCATGTCCAGAAGGTTAATCAGCCTCTCGCTTATCCACATCAGTGTGCAAGTGCTTCCTCGACCACGCCATGGCGCAGGTGATAGCTCGAGTATATGAAACTCTACCACCATCTCCTTGCCTGCCACTATCGTCAATAGAATTTGCGTTCCCCCCATTGTACACAAGAAGCGTGTCGATTCGCAAGAGCTTGCCTGCCTGGGGGTGTATGAAAAAGTTGTAGGCAAAGAAAGAAAAAGGGAGTATCCTCATCTGTAAAGCGTGGTCTCTACCTTGCCAAAAAACCAAAGAGCAGAGAGGAGCTCCTGAAAATGGAAACGAACGAGACAGCCAAAGGAGCACAGTACCAAGAAGCAGAGCACGAACTGCTGAAGGTAATAGAAGAAGTCGAAGGGCTTGAAGCAGGAGATCTCAAAGGGTTGGAGGAGAAGATCTATCAGGGGATCTTCAAAATAGGCAGGAAGTTACTGGAAGGTGGGATGAGGAGAAGGCAAGAGTCAGAGCCAGTTCCCACCAAGATGCAAGGGGAATGTGGACACCAGCAAAAATTGGTGGGGTACCGATCGAAAAAGCTTTTAACCCTGTTTGGCGAGGTGGAGTGGAAGAGGGCGTACTATCAGTGCCAAGTGGAGGAAGACAAAGAGCCAGCCGCAGAGCAAGAACAGGCACCGAAGTGTTCTCATGGCCGAGCCCCGGCTGATGAGAAATGGGGAGTGCAAGGGAAAAGAACCACCCCAGGGGTGCAACAGTACATTAGCTATGTATGTGCCATGCTCACGCTGGAAGAGGCCGCCGAGACCTTCCGTCGACTGCTCCCGTTGAGGATGTCTGCCCGACAAGCGCTCAACTTGATGAAACCGGTGGGCAAGGCATTGGCAGAGAGAGAAGATGAGGTGGTCAAAGCTCTGTTTGAGGAGGCATTACAGTCAAAGACGCAGGAGGAGGAGCAAGCATCGCAAAAGAGTAGCAAAGATCTTGAACGTCTCTCTATTGAATTAGATGGGATCTTAGCGCGGATGCGTCGTGGCAGTGTGCCAATGGAAGAGGAGGAACGGAAAGGCGATGTCTATCGCGAAATGAAAGTCGGGGCGGTGTTTGAGGCCGAACGAGGGCCAGAACGTTCTGAGCTGGCCCCAGAGGTGTGGGTCGATACGCCCAAAGACGGCAGTCTGCGCTACGTTGCTCGGCGCACGGCCAAGGGCGGCTTTGGCCAGTTGCTCTATGCGCTGGCGAAGCCTCCAGGGCTCAGCCGAGCCAAGCAGATCGTCGTGTTAGGAGATGGAGCTCCCTGGATCTGGAAGTTGGTGGCTGAGCACTTTCCTGGTGCCGTGCAGATTGTCGACCTCTATCATGCGAAGCCTCACGTGTGGGAAGTGGCCCATGCGGTCTTTGGATCGAGCAGCGTGCATGCCTGCATCTGGGCCAAACAGGCGTGCACGCTGCTGGTTCATGGCCAGATTGAGGAACTGCTTGCTGCTCTTGGCAAGCTCCCCAAAATCGCCCCAGCCGCAGAGGAAAAGCCGTAGTGTGCCAGAAAAAGCCGTTGACTACTTCAGCACCAATGCCCAGCGGATGCGCTATCCCGCGTTTCGTGCACAAGGCATGCATGTGGGCAGTGGCGAGGCTTCGGCGGCTTGTAAAACTGTAGTGGATACCCGCGCCAAGCGAACTGGCATGCGTTGGACTCCAGATGGGTTAGATGCGGTCTTGCCCTTGCGCACGGCTAAGCTCAATCACACCTACGACGAATTTTGGGAGCATCAATCTCGTCTGCTGGCTTGACACCTACAACTTTTTCATACACCCCCTGCCTGGTCTAGAAATGGTCTGGTGGTAGAGCGGTGGCCAGAAATAGGCAAACTGTGGTCGTGGACTTTTCAGGCATATTTATTTATCATGATTACATAAGCTATGAGCGGGATCTCTGAAGAGCCTCGACCGGCCGCGATGGGACCTTAAGGCCGTCTCTGCCTGCTTGCTGCCGCTGTGCTCTCATGTGGATGTTACTGCTTAAAATGTACTTACGTCGTGTATGCCTGTTGTCCTAGTTTACCCTGAAATCAGGACATCCTATCGACCATACGTCTGTGTTGTGGCGATTAAACCCTGGGCAGAAGATTACGAGATGCTCTTTGTGGCCTGACCATTCTGCTACCAGGGCGATGACTATCACTGCTGGGTGCTCATCGAGGAAGAGAGGATTTCGTATGATCTCATCGTCCAGATACATCCCTGCTCCCTTTACGTTAAAAGAGCTACTTGCGAAGAAACTCCCTACTGTGCGGTGGGCCGTTCCCAGCATGTTGCCTGAAGGAGTGATCCTGCTGGCCGGCAAGCCTAAGCAGGGTAAAAGCTGGCTTGCCCTCGACCTTGCGTTCGCGATTGCCGCTGGCGGTGCCGTACTCGGGAAAATACCCGTTGAACAAGGTGGGGTACTCTATCTGGCGTTGGAGGACAACGAACGCCGATTGCAGGCGCGTGCGAAGCAGTTGCTCGCATCGATGGGCGCTGTACCTGCTGGCATCGTGTTTGAGGTGCAATGGCCGCGATTGGATCAAGGGGGGCTCACGCATATAGAAGCATATCTGAAAGCACATTCCGAGGTGCGGCTAGTAGTGGTTGACACATGGGCGAAGGTCTCACCCCGGTTGCAAGGAAGCATGCGTTCCCAGTATGAGGACGACTATCAGTCTCTGGCACCACTGAAGCGCGTAGCTGATACCTATCGCGTCTCAGTGCTCGTTATCCACCACCTGCGAAAGATGCGAGCCGATGATCCACTCGATGAGGTCACCGGTTCTATCGGCATGGTAGGAGCTGTGGATAGCATACTGATCCTCAAGCGCGAGCGCGGTCAGCAGGAGGCGACCCTGTATGTGACAGGGCGCGATATAGAACAAGAGCTGCGCCTCGCGCTCACTTTTGATCAGACAACGGCCACATGGAGGCTTGTTGGCGACAGAACGGATATTGCAAGGACGAAAGAGCGCCAGGATATTCTCGATCTACTCACCGAGCAGGCCCCCCTGGGAATGTCCCCACGACAGGTGGCAGAAGCGCTGCAGAAAAATTATCACACGGTCCGCTCGCTGCTCCGCAAGATGGAAGATGCTCACGAGGTCCAGCACGATCACAATCGCTACTTTGCCACTCCCAAAAATCTTCTTCTTGAGCGTGCCGAGCAATCCCGTTCACGCTTAACTGATGACAGTGATTACGGTGATGACACAACTGATCATTCGGTATCAATGCCATCCCAAGTGCGGCAATACGCCCCGCTACGCAGAGACGCTGATGTGCAGGCTACACCAGCAGATCATCTTATGGACGCAGAAGACTGGCAGCAGGTTGGTAATCATCAGCACAGGACCACAATCAGTGTTATCAATCGTAATCACGGCCATCAACCATCATTTGAGGGCCAGAGAAAGCCGGTGTGAATATGGACAAGACGTTCGCCTGCCGCAAGACGGTGATGTTGTGCAGACGACATGAGGATGGCGTGACAGAGGGTGTTTCAAAAGCGTTCTCCGCGGGTAACAGGCCTGTGGGGAAAGCTCAGGTGACTCAAGTTGAGAGAAAGAGAGAGCGTAAGTGTCAGAGAATCAGAAAACCGCTGGGGATAGAGTGAAAGACGTTGGTAACACCCCTGCACCTGTGCATAGAGCAGGTTGTGCTGCGGATGAGCGCGAGAATCGGCAGCACCATCTACAGATCTTTGACTATGTCGGCACGCCCGAGGGGAATGGCGTTGTAATCCACAACGGGCTGCATAAGATTGGGGTGATCCTGGACGCGACGCAGGAGCTGGTGTACTTTGAGCGCCCTGGGGATATTGAGAAGATTCAACCTGTCCGGTTTGTTGTTGTCCCCCCTCCTCCAGGAGAGCAGCAGGACGCGCCATGCCAGGAAGACGAATACCGGTACCTTGACCCACATGGCTGGCCGTACAACGATCCCAACATGACCGATGTGTACCTCATCGCGTGCGGGTTTCCAACTCGCGAGTCTATAGGGTATCCCTTCCCAACGAAACCCGCACATGTAGAGCGTCTACGAAGAGCCATGTCTGTCTTGACGCCGAAAGGGAAAGGGAAATTGTGGCGCAATTGGGATACACAGGTCGGGGTCATCCTGGAGGGCACTCAGCGCGTCACTTTTTTTCATACTCTACAAGAATGGGAGCAGATTGTGCCGCTGGATGAGGACCCGTCTGGAGCTGAGGGGACGGATTCGTAATGAAGGATATTGCCCGCTGATATCAGAAAGGAGAAATAGCTATGCTGAGTGCGTACAATCGACTTGGCGAGCAAGTCGTCGCCTGGGAGGCGACCAGGGAAGAAGGCCCATTTTCTTGCCCAGAGTGTAGGCAGACGGTGATCCTTAAAAAAGGATCGGTCGTCGTGCATCACTTTGCGCATCTTCCTCCATCGACGTGCCAGTGTGGAGCAGGGGAAAGTGTTGAGCATTGGCTTGCGAAATTTGAAATCTACGAAGCCCTGCGAACCCATCCCTGCGTAACCAAGTTGATGGTGGAGCGTTACCTGGGGAGCGTTAAGCCCGATGTGAGCTTCCGGCTGGGTGAACACTATGTAGCGATCGAGATGCAGCGCAGTGAGCTTTCGCCGACGAGTATAGCCAGGCGCACGCGAATCTACGCTGCGATGGGAATCCATGTATTGTGGATGCCGCCGTATGAAAATGATTTGAGAGAGGGGCAGCGATACGCTCCCCATTACTGGGAAAAATACTTACACGCTTTGTACTTCGGCAGAGTGTACTACTGGCTGCACGGAGCGATCATCCTTCCCGTGCGTTTTGATGAGTTTAGAGTAGGGATAGCCTACCACAGGTGGTACGACAGGGCCAAGGAGATGTGGGTCGATGGTCGCTACTCAAAGCGCTATAGAACACCTGCATTCCTGGAGCAAGTGAATATCACAGATCTGCAAGCGGTGACACGTGGCCCCTGGCAATCCGGGGCTTTCTCGCTCCCAGCAGCACGCCTCTGGTGTCTTCCACACAGATCATAAAGTTGATAGCGAGATTCTCCGTGAGAGTAGAAGCTGGCAAGACAGCAGGAAGGTCTACACTACCAGCGCTTGCTCTTTAGTGTAGACCGCTTGGGGAGTCCTTGTAGACTGCTTGTAGAAAGCTTTGCGATTCCGCTTGTGGAAGTGGAGTACCTGCAAGAGCTTGAGGAGCACCTTGCGAACGCGTGCGGCAGGGAGCCGAGTGGATGGAGTATGAATACTAGCTTTTTGCATCAGATACACCCCTGGTTGTTTGCATATATTTGAACCGTACAAGAAAGAAAGGAGTGAGAGTCATCTATGTTTATCTGTTCACGCATTGTCTATGGCTGTAGTTGTCCCCAGGGAGGCGGCTCCTATGGATAAAGAAGTACAACACCAGGAACACGGGAGAGATCAACAACAGCAGCCTACTTCTGCCGGGAGGGGGTGGTCCAGGAAAGAGCGGCGTGATAAAGGCAAGAAACTCATTAAACGACGCGATCTGATTGTGCTTGAGTGGATTGCCCAGCAGTATGCAGCCAGGCTCGATCACGTGCGGGAACTGTTGGGCAGGATGCCCGGACGAGGAGGCAAGCCGGTCTCGCCAACGGGGCTGACGCTGTCGGCGGTGCTCCAGGTGGTTGACCGGTGGGTCACCCTGGATTTGGCGCAATACCAGCGCATTTACGATGGCGAGCCCGGGTATGTCAGTGTCACTCCGGATGGGCTTAAGATGCTGCACCTTCCCTATGCCCGACGTACCCCCGCAGAAAGTACGTTGCAACACCTGCACAACATCAATCGTGTGCGCCTCGAACTTGAACGCCGCCACCCGGACTTCCACTGGGTCAGCGAACGCATGCTACGAGCAGCCCAGCCTAGGCGCGAAGAGGGGTCAGTGGTCCCTCACCTGCCGGATGCCCAAGTGTGGGCGCCCAGTGCGATTGGGGTGGAAGTGGAGCGATCGCCCAAATCCCCGCAAGAACTGGACGCGATCCTCTCCGAGTTGCTCATCACAGGAAATCCCGTCGCGGATGGTGAGTCTTCCCTGATCTATACCACTGTCTGGTATTTCGTCACAGCACACACGCGCCGGTCTGTGGAGGAGGCGCGAGATCGCTTACCTGCCGACCTGCAACCGCGCGTCAAGGTGCTCTCGCTCGAAACCTTTGAATCGCTTTCCTAGCGAAGAGAGGATGCACCTATGCCTTCGATTGATCCTTCCCCTCCATACTCACAGAGGCCATGCCCACCCCTCCCTTCACCACCGCGTGTTTCGTGCGATCTGCGGATGGTGCTGCTCTCCGTCTTTCTCCCGGTCACCGCGGCTCTCGCTCTGCCCGCACTCGGTATTGGCGCACTTATCTGGTGGCGGGCGAGTAAGACTTGGGATTATCGCGAGCGCTGGAGTGGGACCTGGCTCATGGCCGCGGTTGGGCTCGTCGTCTATGCGTTGATCATCTGGTTTGGGCATCCCCTACTGTATGCGCTCTTTGGTGGCCTGCTGTCTGCTTCCCCGGTGGCTGGCCCGCAACGGCTTGGGCTCCTCTGGCTGCTCCACCTCTGCTTTGCGCCGACCTGTGCACTCATTCTGGAGGGGCTGCATCCTCTGACCAGACGTGTGCGCCTGCTTCCGCGCTATCCGGTTCAGTCACCTGCGCTCGAACCGCTTGGCACTTGCCTCGACGGCGATCTCTACGAGTGGGTGTACGGGAACCAGTTGTGTATCCCACTCGAGGCCCTGCGGCTACATGGCGTCGTGCTGGGAGAGCCAGGGTACGGCAAGACTATCACGCTGTTGCGCCTGGCTACCATTGCTGTGCGGTACGGCATGCAGGTGATCTTCCTCGATTTGAAAGGCAGTAAGCAGACCTCGGCGCAGTTCGTGGCAGCCATGCGCTACGCTGGAGTAGGGCGGATTAGGGTCTATCCGTACGAGGCTTACGACGGCTGGCGCGGTGATGCTGCCGCCCTCTACAACCGGCTCATGGCACTGGTGGATCCAGGCATCCATCCCTATTACGCACGCGTCGATTCGGCCTTGATCTCGCTTGCAGTTCATGCGCCCTGTGGACCACCCCGTAGCAGCCAGGATCTGCTCATGCGGCTCGATGCGGGTTGGCTCAGGCGTGCCTACGCCGGCAGGCGGCACTGGTACGCGCAGCGCAAAATCCGCAAGGTGGCTCCACAGATCGATGCGACCTCCCTAGCATTTGAAGGATTTTTCGATGCTGTGAACGGAGGGTTAGATGGCACGTTCGCGTTTGAGGACGGTGATGCGGTCTACATCGGGCTGGATGGTAGCGCGCTCAAGGAGCAAGCCGCCAGCATCGGGCGCTACCTGCTCGAAGAATGTGCACATTACGCCACCTACCGCAAACAGGCGGGGATGCAGGTGCTGATGATCATCGACGAGTTCGGGGTGCTGAAGACCTCCAACGCGACCAATCTCTATGAGCGCGTGCGCGAGGCGGGCATGGCAATGTGGGCCTCGGCGCAATCCTATCAAGGGTTAGGGCCGGAGCGTGCGAGAATACTTTCGGCCTCCTCGATCAAGCTCCTGCACAGATGTGGCGACCCCGAGGAGGTAGTCAAGTATGCGGGGATGCGTGACCAACCGGCATTTACCCAGTTCATCGATGGCGAGGAGGATATGCCCCTGTTCCCTGGGAGTCAAGACATCCCGAAGAAGCACACGTCTGTCAGGATGCAGCGCGCGTATGCCATGCCGATTGAAGAAGTCCAGCAGCTCTCACGGGGCACGATTGCGCTGATTACGGGGGGTCTGGGTGCCTGGTGCCAGGTCTACCCGTTGGCGTTGCCCCCCGAGCTGATGCAGGCGGCCACCGCGTTTGTTGCGGCCCGGTTGGCGTCGCAGCCAGCGGATGCTGCAGCACCACTGTCTCCCCACTCATCAACAGGGCACCCACGGGGACAGATGAGACCTTCGGGCCAGGGTCAGGAAAAGAAGCAATCGACCACTGCTCCGTCGCAGGGGACACCCCACACAGCAGTGCTCCCTCTGCATGCGACGTCCGTACCGATGCCACGAACACCAAAGGAACCAGCAGACGACAGCCCTGTAGATTTTTAATGGTATTGCTGGAGTGGAAACGCTCAGTTGGGCGAACACCTGATGTTGGAACCTCCATGCGTACCGTTAGGTGCAGCCAGTAGCGTTCTTGTATATGAGAAACCGTATGTTGCTCTACTCATAGATCGATGGCCAAGATATTCAAAAAGTTAGGAGGTAACCGGTATGTGGATTGCACTACTCGTCCTTACATGGTTTGTCGAGGGTGTTGTAGGTGTGTGGTTCTGTTATCATTATTGGATGTTTACTCAGTTTCGCTACTATGGAGATACTGCGATCCCTGGCCCGGGTTATGAGGTGGTGCAGCTCTACAATGGCTTCGTATCGACCTGGGATCAGGCAGGCCATCTTCACTGGCATTCCTACGTTTTGACGCAGGAGCGCCTTGCCCTATTCTTTGTCGTGGTCTATATCGCCCTGCACTTGTTTTCCCTCGTGAGGGGGCTCGTCGCGCCGTATCGTGAGCGGCGCAGGCTTGGCGTCCGGTGTCAGCCAAGTGGCCGGGAAATCCAGCGGTTCGAGCAGGTATATGCGGGCCTGGCGCGAGCACATGTGGCGATACCGGGGGCGCCGCCCCTCAAGCGTCCCTGGGTATGGCGTGTGCGCGATGACGACCAGGGGATGCAGATGCGTTTCATCGGCTTCGTGCTGGTGGTTGACCGTGGGCTCCTCTATAGCGGGCACTTCCCTGCCTTGCTGGCTCGCGAACTGGCCCATACCTGCAGCTTTGACCTGCTCACGCGCAGCATGTATGCGATCTTTCCGCCGTTCCCCTGGTGCGTACTCACCCTGGTCGGGCTGCCTTGTGCCTGTGGTCCGATCCTATTCCACCTGGCGTGGATGAGGTACTGGCGAGACCGCGTGTTTGCAGGTGACGAGTATGCGGCGCTTCTTGGCCAGGGCCGTGCACTCAAACGCGCTCTGAGCTGACGGCTGAGATGCTCCGCAACTCCTGGATAGCTGGGGTGATCTCGGGTTGCCCCTCCCAGAGGCCCGCGTCCGGACGGACTACGACGTTCCACCGGGCGACAGCTCTTTAGTCTGCCGCCTGTCCCGCAAGGGGCCGGGCCGTCGATACATGAGCGAAGTCGGATACGCAATCCGTGAACCGAGTAGGAGTGTCTGGCGAGTGTCGGGTGATGATCCTCCCTTTTTCGATTCTGAGTAGCAAAGTAAAAGGAGTATAGAGTATCTGAAGATTTTTGCCGGCGGTAAGGTTTGCATCAATGCCTGTGTCAGGAAATCGGGCGAGGCTCCTTTATAGCTTACGTTAGATGGATAGCTCGATATGCTGTGAAAGTAGAACAGTCTAAAAGCAATCTAATGGCGATCTAAATAGAGCCTAAGCTTTAAAAAAGGTGGTTGTAGACCTGCTTCCAAGAAAGTACTACCTTCTCATCGTATTGTGTACAGCTGTTTTTGAGGTCCAGGCAGCAGCGCACCTCGTCTCTTGCCAGAGCGCGCCACTACCAACCACAAGGAACCAGTGTAGGCGGCATACCACACGGGGAACACCAGCACATGCGTGATCCGACAGCGGTGGGTGTGGGCATCCCAGACCTGCGCGTGATGTTAGCAGTTTGGGCCAGCGCAGCACAAATTGTACCCCGATGTCATTCAAGAGGCCGAGCCACGGTGCCCCAGCATTGCGGGTGTCACATCAACCTACGCTCTTCGTCGCACTCCGTACCGGTGAAGAGTACATTGCGGCTCCACGAGCTTGAGGCCGACAGCGTCTTTCCGGTGAAGGATAATCAGCCGTTATTGTTGGCCAATTTACATACCTGTTTTCTGACCCGCACGGACACGCACGACGGGCAGACCTCCCAGCAAGTCGTCTATCTCATCACCAGCTTGACTCCTGAATAGGATTCCCCCTGGGCGGCATCTCGACCTGGTACGCAGGCATTGGCAGATCGAAGTGACGTTTGAGGAGAGCCGTGCGACGTCGGTAGCCAGCATCAATGGTCAGACTCCACCGTTGAACGAAGCACGCCTTGTCTGTTTGGCCTCTATAGCTTGGTGGCCTTCTTTGGGCAGGTTCTGCATCCCAATGGGGATATCCCAGTCCCGTAAGCTGCCTGGTATCAGAAGCACCATGCCACCTTTTCCGATGTGCTGACGATTGTGCGACAGTCTCTAAGGACACTGCGATAGTTTCACCTATTCACAAGCAGGGTTCAGCATCACGCATGATCCCTGCATGCGCCGCCATGTGTCGTGGAAAGGCGACGATCGAAAAAGTTTGACAACAAGGCACAAAAGCAGTACACTAGAGCCATCAAGAACCTTTGTTCTCATAAGGAGCGATACCGAATGGGCCAGGCCACGCGCACCACCAAACTGGTGCTTCACCTGGGCAAGCGAGACCAGGGAGGAGCCAATACGGACAAACAGGCCGCTCTCAGCGCGACGGTCGAGGTACTGAATAGGGCACGCGCCTTCTACATTGACTTTTTTCTGGCGCATGCCGACAAGCTGGCTGAGCGCGTCCCCTACTATTCGGAGAAGCACCTGGAGATGCGCGAGCGGGCTATCTCCTCCAACGAACTGCTCACCTGGGCGGAAGCCTGCACCGTGGAGACGCAAGCCCATCCTCATCCCTGGGAGGGGTGGAACTTCAGCGCACGCTTTCCCACTCTGCCTTTCATCTACCGCAGAAGCGTGATCAAGGATGCCATTGGCAAAGTGCGCTCGTATCTGTCGCAGCGAGCGCAGTGGGAAAAGAGCGGCAAGAAAAAAGGAGAGCCGGGGCTGCCCGGGGCCACGGATCACCCGACGCTCTACCAGGGCACCTGCTCCCTCCAGCTAGAGGGCGCTGAGGTGAAGCAGCGCTTTGTGCAGCTCAAGGTCTACGATGGCACGACGTGGCGGTGGGTGAACTATCCCGTGGTGTGCAGCCGCTACTTTGAGCAGCGTCACCGCGATGAGAGCTGGGAGCAGCAGAGTCCCACCCTGGTCCTGCGGGCACAGACGGCTGAACTGCATTTTCCGCAGCGCAAAAAGATCGAGGCGAAGCAAGTCAAAGACAGCAAGCTCGATCCTGAGCTGGTGACGGTCGCCATCGACCTCAATGTGCGCAATCTCGCCGTGATCACGGTTCGCCAGCATGGCAGCATCCTGCAGACCGTCTTTGTCAGCGATCACGGGCTCGATCAGCACCGCTATCGGCATCTGCGGCGCATCGCGAAGAAGCAATGGCAGTCGGGTCAGCCGGTCAAGGGGGAGCACAGCAACCGGCAGCTCTGGCAGCATATTGATCGCATGAATGAGGACGCGGCACACAAGGTGGCGCGCAGCATTGCCAACGTGTGCGCCAGGTATCCCGGCTGCGTGCTGCTCTTTGAGCGCTTGCGCAAAATCAAGTCCAAAGGGCCAAGCAAATCGCGGCGTATGAACCGCAAGCGGGCGAATCAATTGCGCGGTAAGATCAACCGGTACGCACGCGAGAAAGCCTTCGCGCAAGGCACCGTCACGGTCGAAGTCAACCCGCATGGGACCAGTCAGTATTGCTCTCGCTGTGGCCAGTTGGGGGAGAGGTTCTCCTACCAACACGGCCAGCGCGTCAGCGTGAAATGGGGGAAACTGTTCTGGTGCCCGCATTGTCGCTATGAAGTGCACGCTGACTGGAACGGCAGCGTGAATGTGCATCATAGCTTCTTCCGCGAATTTCACTGGCAGCCGCGTTTCAAACGCAGCGGCTGAGGGCTGCCAGCATCGCCCTCTGTGGCTACAGGTCGCAGGGGAGAAGCCTGTGGAGGGCAAACCCGATGAAGCAGGCCAGGCCGGTCCCGTGAAGGACACCTCGTGTGTCTGGGACACGCTCAATGTGGTACGGCTATCTGCTGGTCCAACGAGGGCACGTTCCAACCTGCATGCTCTCTCGGACATGACCTGAGTCGATAGCCTCCTGGAATGTGGCAGGAACGCCGGGAAGGCTGGACTGAGTCAGGGCGGCGAGAACGCTGGGTCCAAATTCGTCAAAGAATGTGGGCTACAGTTGATACCACGATAGCGCCCGCAATGGTTCAGCCTGTTGAAAAAGTCCCGACTTAGGTTCTCCCGCTGTTCCCATCAGTCTAGCAGATCTCTTGCCTCTTGCAAGCTCTCTGCTCACACCAATTAGTATATGAGTCTCTTTCAAAGCTCATCAGCAGTAAGGAATGTATTCCCCCTTACTCATGCAAGAATCTGAGCTAATCACCAAGAAAACAGACACATACGCCAGAGGAGGACGATTCACCCCTCAGGAGCGACACAAAGAAGGCTCAAACAGCATCTGCTCTTCTCTCTTCGTGAACAAGAGAGCGTCACGAGTTTTGCTCCCTTCGAGTCACCATTTTCCGAACGACCGCTCAATCGAAGGAGCTTCCCATTTGGGTCATTGGCAGCTCTCCCGCCCACGTTTCCTCGTGCTTAGCGCACGCTCTTAATCCGTTGGATCAGGACCGCCCCAAGCACGGCCAGGACGGCTGCAAGCACAAAGAGCACCGTGTAGCTGTGAAACGTATTCACCACGAAAGCGGCAATGGTGACCCCCACGACTTGTGGCAAAGCATTAGCGATATTAATCACCCCAAGGTCTTTGCCACGGGCGTTGGCCGAGGGCAGCAACTGGGTAATCAGCGCGATATCGACCCCTAGATAGGCTCCAAAACCGATGCCCAGCACGGCACCAGCAAGCTCGACGGCAAGCCAGGTCTGGAAGAACGCCAGCATCAGGAAGGAGAGCGCGATCACCAGACTTGCGCCCATGACAAAGACCTTGCGTCGCTGGAGCCTGTCAGAGAGCAGACCACTGATCACCGAGGCGATCAGCAGCGTAGCCGTCAGGATGATTTGAAAGGTGGTGACGCCCTGTGCCGCCTTCTGGTAATGCACCGCATCTTGCAGAAAGTACAAGAGATAGCCCAGTGCCGTAAAGTAACTCAGATAGACCAGGAAGCGTGTGAGCCAGGCCCAGCCAAAATCAGGATACTTCACTGGATTGACCCAGAAGCCTGCGAGAAAAGTACCGAGATGAAAGCGCGGGGCGGCTTCCTTTGGGAGTGGCTTGTCACGGAGCACCAGGATGAAGAGCGCCATGACGATCAGCAGCAGGCCAATGAAGGTATAATAGGACAGCTGTGTTGACTTGGCGACGCGGGTGACTAGCAGCGCACCAATGACCGCTCCCAAAGGCAAGGAGAGGCTGACAAAGGCCGCGACCGTCGCACGCTGGCGCACGGGCACTTGATCGGGGACGACGGCTGAGAGTCCAGCCAGGATGGCATTGGCTGCGATATGGAAGATCGCCCACCAGACCACCAGCGCGACAAAGCTGGTGGAGTTGGCCATCAGCGCCAGGGCCACCGCCGAGAGAATCGACCCGACGAGAAACCAGGGTCGTCGCCGACCCAGGCGCGACGTGGTGCGATCGCTGAGCGCACCGGCAATGGGATTGGTGATGACCGCAGCAAGGACGCCGACAACGGTCGCGATGGTCAGGTTCGTGAACTTATTGGCCGCACTGAAAGCGGCAATTTGCGTCGGCAAGAGGATTTGGCTGATCGGCAAAATGCTCAGCCAGATGACAAGGTTCGCCAGAGACAAAAGCACTTGAAACCCTGCATTGACCGCTTTGGTCGGCACTTGGAGGGCCTCTATCTCGTTCAGATCGTGCGCTACAGCAAGCTGAGCAGAAGAATTGGTCATAGCTATACGTTCCTTTCCAGTATTCAAAAGGCCGAGAGTGTACCGATCATACTCCCAGCATACAGAATAATAGGTACAACAGCATGAGACTACGGAGAAAAAGGAGTGAAATGGTGTGTATTCTCTCTTTGGAGTTATGAAATGATAACCAGCACATCGCACCATCGAGCAGCCTTTTGCAGAACAGGAGCAAAGGTGGTAGGGAATCGAGTGACGTTCAGTCGTGTGAAAGGCAAAGGCTACCACTATGATGGGCAAGAAAGAACGCAGCTTTGCTCAACTCATTCAGGTGTCATTGGAAGAGTTGGTGCCAGCAGACCACTTCTACCGGCATCTGGAGCGAACGCTGGACTTGTCATTTGTGCGTGAATTTGTGCAAGAGACCTACGCGGGCAAGGGGCGTCCTTCGATTGACCCCGTCGTGTTCTTCAAGCTGCAACTCGTCATGTTCTTTGAAGCTATTCGCTCAGAGCGCCTGCTGATGCGGCATGCAGCTGATCGCCTCAGCGTGCGTTGGTATGTGGGCTACGATTTAGATGAGCCACTGCCCGATCATTCCAGTCTGACCCGTATCCGTGAACGCTATGGCGTGGAGGTCTTCCGCCGTTTCTTTGAGCAGATTGTGGAGCAGTGTCAAGAGGCAGGTCTGGTCTGGGGAAGAGAACTCTATATCGATGCGACCAAAGTCGAGGCCAATGCCTCCATCGCTTCGGTCAAGCCGCGTTTTGCGGTGGAGGCACATCTGGCGAACCTCTTTGATGCCCAACCCGAGGAGCTGGCAGAGGAGAAGGAGCGGCAGAGGCTTCAAGAAGAAGCCATAAGAAGTCGGCCAGTTGAGGGGGAGGAGACCCAAGTACCCGTACAACTTCCGATCTCTCTCTCAGCAGAAGCACGCGAGGCACTTGCTCAGCACAATGAAGAGCGCCATGACTGGATGGAGCAGTCGGGAGCACAAGATCGCCGGATCACGAATCGCTGCTATCAACGGGTGGCCGATTTGCGTGTAAGCACCACCGACCCGGATGCGTCCATGATGCTGACCAAAGGCGGCTCGCACCTGGGCTACCAGACCCACTATGTCGTCGATGGCGGCAAAGCCAGGATCATTCTTGGCGTGTTAGTGGCTCCCTCGGAAGTCACCGAAAACAAGCCCATGCTGGACTTGCTCTGGCGAGCGCGCTTCCGCTGGAAAGTGTGGCCGAGACAAGCCACCGGAGACAGCAAATACGGCACCGAAGAGAACCTTGTGGCCATCGAAAGTCAGCACATCCGTGCCTACATTCCTCTCCCCGATAACGAGCACCGTAGCGAGTTCTTTAGCGTAGGTCGCTTCCGCTATGAGGCAGAGTGCGGTATCTACATCTGTCCGGCAGGCAAAGCACTCCACTTCGCTCCCTGGCATTCGACCGAACGGTCACGGCGCTATCGCGCCTATGCCAAGGACTGCAATGCCTGCCCGCTCAAAGCGCAGTGTACCACCAGTAAGCAGGGGCGAAGTCTCTGCCGCAGTGTCGATGAGGAGGTACTGGATCGGGTCAGAGACTACTATCCGACCGAAGCCTACAAGAAAGCCTATCGGAAGCTCGGTGTCTGGGTCGAACCGCTCTTCGCTGAGGGCAAACAGTGGCATAGCATGCGACGCTTCCGACTGCGCTTGCTTTGGCGCGTCAACTGTGAGGCACTGATGCGCGCCGCAGGGCAAAATCTCAAGAGATTGCTCAAGAAGCGCGGCTGGGGACATCGTCCATTCCCCGCAGAGGCCGTTTGTGTCCTCTTTTTGGCTGATTGTAGGTGGTTTACTCGCCTTTTTTCGGAGTTTTGGCCTTTCCCTCGCTGATTCGTTCGGATTCCTCAATACCCATGAAGGAAGGCAATTCTACTTTATTGATGAGCTTAGTACAAGCATTTTTTCAACAGGCTGGATTATCGTAAGGGCAAGCACGAGCGTACTTATGGCCCACCTTGTTCTAAAAACGCGCTCACGCGCTCCAGTAGTTTGTGATGTCCTGTTCATGAATGTCGATCTTCCTTTCCTGTCCTTTAAAGACTAAAGCCAAAAACCTGGCCGTTCGTCGCCGCACAATAGACCCACCCGTTGACCACGATAGGTGAGGAATAGGAGTTTTTACCGAGCGGAAACTTCAGGAGTATTGTCCCATTTGAAGCGTTCAGTGCGTAGATGTTACCGTCAAGTGAGGCAACATATACAACCCCATTGGCGTAAGCTGGCGAGCTCTGGATACCCTTCCCGGTAGGTGTTTTCCAGAGCACGACCCCGGTGCTGGCATTGAGCGCGTACACGTTCGTATCGAGTGAACCGACATAGGCAACTCCGTTGGCAATCGCCAGCGAGGAGACGTTCCCTATGTTATGGGTTCCTATCGCTTGTGACCATGCCGGTGAGCAATCGGTCTCGTGAAGCGCATAGACGCTGCCGATTTTGCTATCGACGTAAACCAGGCCATTCGAGATGCTGATGGCGGAGCCGGGATCGTCGTCACCACCGGAGTTTGGTATTGGGTACGTCCACAGGGCTGTCCCGTTTATAGCATTCAGCGCAACCACGGAATTGGATGGGTTGCCAATGCTGGTAAACACTTCGTTGGTGCTGGGATCATACGCGACCGAGCCCCACACCCCACCATTGGTGGCGTATGACCAGTCGAGGCGCCCTGTCAGCTCGTCGATGGCGTAGAGCGAGCCGTTACTAGCCTCGTGCGAGTTCCCTACATAGATCGTTCCGGAGTGCAGGCTTGGAAAGCCAAAGTCATTCCAGGGAATGATCATGCTCCATACCAGTTTGCCGCTCTGCGCGTTGAGCGCATAGAAAGGCGAAGGGATGCCGGAGTCCTGGTAGCCAATTGTGCCGAAGAAGACCAGGTTATTCACAGGGTCCACCAGGGGCGCCGAGAAGTTGGGGAAGGATGTATTCGATTTGAACGACCACTTTAAACCGCCTGACTGAGCATAATAGGCATTTAAGTTGCCATTTGCAGTGGCGATGTAGACCAGGCCGCTGGCGTAGATCGGGGAACCCTCCTGGCCTGTAGGTACTTGTGCCATCCATTGTTCCTTGAGTCCAGAGACATTGGTCACACTCAAGGTGTTTTCGTATGGGTTGTCGCGTGTATTGGCATCGTCAAAGCCCAGGTCACCCCAGGGCGTATCCAGATTTAAAGCGCCGGTCAGGGATGTGCCGCTGGTCTGCCCAACGCCGACCAGGTTATGGCTGCCCGGTGTAGCAATAGCCGGGATGGTGGCAGCCTGGCTGATGTTCCCGTTAGCATCGGCTGTAGCTGTGGCAAAGGGAGTGCCCAAGGCACTATCCAGGTAGATATGCACCGGTTCGTTAGCCTGGTAGCCCGTACCGGCGAGAGTTACGTTAGAACCCGGAGGAGTTGTCGCCGGATTCGATGCCAGGCCTGTTTGCACCTTAAAAACGTCCTTGACCAGGCTCCCGCTGGTAGCTCCTATGACTGCTACCGTGTGTGAGCCGCTCGTGGCTGTGGGGACATTGAAGCTGACATTGACCAGCCCCGACGTTCCTCCGGCGGTTGTAGTCGCGACAGGCTTACCTGTGCCAGGGCCGCTATAGCCCCAGATAACGTTCACCGTCTCCCCAGGCATATAGCCTGCCCCTGAGACCTTGGTACTTGTTCCGACCGGCCCCGCAGTGATACTCAGCGATGAACTGGGAGCTACCACGGTAAACGTGTTACTAATGGTGATAGTGGATGTTTGGCCGATGGCCGTCACCGGGTAGCTACCGGGTGCTGTTCCTGCCGGTATCGTAAAGGTTTGTGGCGGCATATAGCCATACACATTACTGTTCGTTTTAGCAGTGATCACCGGAGTCGTGCCATTATTCCAGTAAACATTGACATTTTCGTTCTCCTGGAACCCATAGGCCGTAACCGTGACCAGGGATTGAGCCGAGCCGGTCATCGGGCCGAGCGCGACCGTAGGCTGGTAGAGAATGAACATATAGGTATCAGAGGCATTACTGGTTTGGCCGATCCCAACGATTGGTACATTGCCTGGGATGGCAGTAGTGTTAGCAGGGATGGTTCCTTTCGTTGCGAATGATCCTGTAACGGTGTCTGCGCTGGTCGTCGCCATGAGCGTGCCTGTGCCAGGACCTGTATAATTCCAGTAGATGTTCACTGTCTCACCACTGGCAAAAGCGTTGCCGTAGATATAGGGCTTTCCACCAGGCCCACCTGCCTGCGGGCTTACATATATTTGGGGCAGCAGTGTGAATGGGGCTGTAGCGACAGAGCCGGAAGTCTGGCCAATGGCCGCAATCGTGTAGGTACCTGTAAAGGTCAGGGGCGTGGGAAACTTCGTGGAAAAGGTTCCTGTTCCATCTGCGCTTGCCGTGATTTCATAGGTACCTGTGCCAGGGCCGGTATAGTTCCAATAAATCTTGACGCTCTCGGTGGCCCCAAAACCATTTCCTTTCACCACGATCCCTGATTGGGCCTTGTAATTCGCCTTTTTCGGGACAAGGGTGATGGAAGGCCCTCCTGAGGCACGTACTGAGAAGAGGTTGCGTGGAATTACAACCAGCATGCCTCCCAGTAAAAAAGCAAGGATCATCACTGCAATAGCAATAGCCCACTGCCTTTTAGAGAAATATGCAGGCGTACCCTGCGTGGATTGTCTAGCACTCATCGTCTATCTTCCTTGACCCTTAAATCTTGTACTCAGCTTCCGTATGGCTGCTTTTCTCCTAGCATAAAGGGTCTGCAGGGAGATTCTATGCACGATTGGTAGTGAGGTGGTGATAATTTCACGTTTGTAGTTATGAAATGATAACCGGTGGGATTATACGAAGAAACGGTTTTGGTTGACAGAACTTAACCATATTCTGCAATTTGCCGCGTTTTCTTAACACAAGCGCAACCCGGCTCTCTATAGATGTGTGCTACTGTAGGGATGTGCGCGAGCATGGTCCGTGTGGTTAATATACCCTGGTTTTGACATAGAGAGAGTCCGATCGGAGGAACGAGGATATATGCAGGAAGAGAAAGAATATACTATTCCAGAGATGGTTGACGAGGTGCGCGCGGGTAAAATGCAGCGCCGTCAGTTTATGAAGCGGCTCACGCTCATGGGTATCTCAGCGGCTGGCGTTGGTGCGATAGCTGCGGCGGCAGCGCGTCCATTCGTCTCGCAGCCGGTGTCGCAGGGGAATTCATCACCGGATGCCGTCGATCATCTCCAGCGCCATGACGAACACCTTGCACACCAGACGCGAGGCCACATAGATGAATTGCATAATGATTACGCTGAACATGCCGTTGTCGAGGACAGCATGTACCCGCAGGCTTTCGTTGGTCGCGAGGCAATTCTGGCTCGTAAACGTGTTGGGATGGCTGCTATCCCCGGTTTGAAGATCAGCGTCACGAATCGGATCGTGCGTGGCAATGAATTGACCGTCGAGTGGGTCGCTACTGGCGAACATACAGGTGATTACCCAGGCTTGCCCGCCACCGGTCGTGCGTTCTCTATTCCCGGAGTCACCGTTGTTGTCCGTGAACACGGCAAAATTGTTCGTGAGTCGCTCTACTACGACATGGACGAAGTACGGCGTCAACTAGGCCCAGAGTAGCTCTTTGCCTATTGCCCCTTGACTGCCGGCAGGGCCTCTTGTATTAAATGGGCCCCCATCTCGGCGTTGAAAAGGCTGGTATTGATCAGCAGGTGATACAGGTATGGCTGGTGTTGACTGGCACCGTAATAGCGGCCCAGGTAAGCGTCGTGTTCATAATCGCGTCGATCGATGAGTTCCTTCGCCCGGTTATGATCCAGCTGGTACAGCTTCATGACCTGTTCAATGCGGTAATCCACCGGCGCAAAAACGTAAACGTGTAAAGTACGTGGCGATTCATGCAGCAAAAACTGCGAACCTCGCCCTATAATTACTGCATTGCCCTCAGTTGCCAGCTGTAAGACTACTTTCTGAGTCAGTCGCAAATATGCTAGTTCTCTCACTTGCGCAGGTATCTCTCTTGGAGTAAGCAGAGCATTATAGTTCATATTAAAGGGGCTATTTGATTGCAGCGCCCCGAGGATATGTCCAACGGCTCCAGCAGTCTGCTCATCTTGTCGAGCCGCTTGTTCCTCGTTCACACCTAGTCTTCTCGCCACTTCACCGATGATCTTACGATCGATATAGAGGAGTCCATTCTCTTGCGCTACAATCTGGCCGATCTCCGCTCCTCCGCTGCCAAATTGACGGGAGATAGTGACAACAACTTTGCCCTCTGGCGGTACGCCTGCAGGCAGCGGCTCATTTTCCAACGTCGTATCAGGGAGCAACTGTGTCGATATGCGGCCTTTGCTTGCCTGGGGGGTCTGTTGACCACGTCCACGGAATAGGTATGACATCTGGATCCTCGTCAGGTCTATCGATGGGTGTTCATCTTATACCATCGTACAATGTGAGATGAGTGAGATGCAAGGGCAGCCATGACACGGGCAAACTAGGCATGGTTCAAATGAACGTGACAGTTCCTACCCAATAGCAAGGTCCAGCCCTAATGAATGTTGACGACCGAATCGGGGAATGATAGAAAATGCCCGCCCGCGTCCTGATGAATGTTGACGACCGAATCGGGGAATGATGGCAAACGTCCGCCTCCGTCCTGTAGGGACAAGGGGTGGATGTGGAGCAGGGTGGGGGCCTGGTGCTTGTCCTGGTGGCATGACGAGTGGTCTGGGTTGCATGAGGCCAACCGGTCTCCTCCCCACCAGGACAAGCACCAGGCCCCCTCATCCACCCTACTCCACCCCTTGTCCCTACAGGATGCAGGACGCACCTTCCCCCATTCGGTTGGCAAAGTCCATCAGGAGGCTGGGGACGCAAGTGTCCCGATCATTACCTCATTCGATCGTCAAAAATTATCAGGACGCGGGGGCCGCTTGCGGCCCTCTCATTCCCGAATTTGGTTGTCAAAGTTCATCAGTTATCAGGAAGATTGGTTCGGTCTCGCTATGTCCTGTTGGCATCGCCAAGAACAAAACGCTGCATCACTTCATCCCACAAATCCTCGTCAAGATCTTTCCCCTGGAGAATCTCTGGCTGCAGCGGGTTGTGCAGAATATAGTCGCGAATGAGAGTCAAGTGTGTTTCGTTACGAATAACATGATCGTAGAATCGCTCCTGCCAGAGATGTCTCCCACAA
>WNFA01000251.1_pt1 | contig 42593 bp, 32 predicted proteins | sample 5400481 | NCBI WGS metagenome assembly WNFA01 (sample SAMN13153340, study PRJNA577476) | soil metagenome | isolation source: 120 cm saprolite under Douglas fir tree site 2 hole 1 replicate 2 | place: USA:California | collected 2015-04-18 | reverse complement strand
GCCTTCAACTCGTCGATTCGCGGCGGCGTAGTGTCTACCTCGAATCTTGAGCTGTCCCTCCACGAAGTCAGCGCCTGGCCCGGAGAATGCGATGGCGCATCTGAAGCCACAACTTCGACGGTGTATCCGCCGTCCGGCAGCAAGGACGCGTCGAAAGAGTAAAACTTGTCGGTCACCTGGTCTTTCAGCAAGAGCCAGCGGGTGTCGCCGTCGCCGCGATAGTAGACCGAGTAGACCATCTGGTCGTCATTGTCGTCCCGCACTGTCCACTTCACTCCGATGGAGTCGCGATCGCGCGTGGTCGGAGGTGGTGCGTCGAAACGCGGGATGCCCGCTGCGGTCCCACTCGTGTCCGGAACCCCCACAGGTTTGGGCAGTGCCTGGTAACGCACACCCACCTGCACGGTCACGTCATCGAAGTCCGGAGCGACATTCTTAGGCAGGTAGTTCAGCAGCACGCTGTCCACCCGGGGTGCGATGTTGCCCGCATGCAGCAAGGCCTTCCATTGAATGAAGCGGGCCGGCGGAACATTCAGTACGGCATCTTTCTGCAGGTCCACCGGCTTCCACGGGCTCCAGTTGCGGTCGGGATTGTCCACATTGCCGCTGCGCGCAAAGAGCTCGACATTACCGGCGCCGCGAAATTCGGCCCTGCCCCAGCGCGAGAACACCTTGGCGTCAAACACATCGCTTTCGTAACTGCCCTCAGACTCCGCCGAACCACCCAACAGGAACACCTTGCCGAGATTGCTGGTGGATATATAGAGTCCTCCGCCCGGAGCCTCGGCGAAAGCCGTCACCTGGGTCGCGCTGGCCTTAAGCAGATCCACAAACTGATCTTCTCCTGTAACCGCGAAAATATGTCCGCGGTTTCCCGTGCCTGCGAGCAGGCGACCAGCCGGATCAAACCCGAGGGCGTACACCAGGTCTTCACGCGACATCCAGACTCGGCTGGGAGATCCGTCGGGCGCGATGCGATAGATTTCCGAGCCGCCGGTTGCCCCAGCGCCCGGAAACGGCATGCCGCCGGTCAGACCGGAAAGGCCGGGAGCAATATTCAAAACCGCTGCGCCAGGTTGTGCTGGACCGGTTCCGGGCGTGGGCGTTGGCGCCGGAACCGGCGGCGGAAAGTTTGACGGGGTGCTTCCCGGCCGTTTTTCTCCTCCACCGGCGGCGTAGATGTTTCCCGCCTTATCGATCGCCAGCGCGGTGATTTCTTTTTTGGGTGCGCTGTACAGCACGAACCCCTCGCCGTCAGGCTTGATCCGGTACACCAGGCCGCTGCCGTCTGAGCCGGCAATCAGATTCCCGCTGCTATCCACCGAGAGCACGCGAATATGGGCTTCATCGCTCTTGAAAAAGACGGAGTGCTCGCCCTTGGGCGTCACCCGAAAAATTTCTCCATGATCGCCCGTGGCCACAAACAGATTGCCGGCGTTGTCGAATACCAAGTCCCAGATGTATTTCGTCCCCGGATCGAAAAAGACCGAGGCGGAAAACTCGCTGGCTGATTTGGTCTTGTCCGTTTCACTCTTGACCTTGCCTGCTGCGGCGCCGGCGATATGTTCGATGCGATAGACCTTGCCATCCGGATTGGTAGCGGCGTAGAGGATGCCATTCTTGTCCACGACCAGGGCCTGCACTTGCAGTTCCTGAGGCTCGAAAATCGTGGTCGATTGCCCCTGCGGCGTAATGCGATATACCCGCGCCGGCGCGCCCGTGGCGGCGTAAAGATTTCCGCTCTGGTCCGCCGCGATCGACCAGATGTAAGTGGACGGAGTGGTAGAAAGTGCTTTGAAAGCCGGAGCAAGTTCCAGACCACCCACGCTGCGAATGGCGACGCCCGTCGCCGTTCCCTTGCTCAGTTCGTCAAACTTGGATTGCTCCCATGTGCGAGTGCCCTCGCCGAAAGCAAAAGGAACGACAAAGAACAAACAAATCGAAAAGACGAGAAATCGCTTACGCGAACGCATTGCCAATGTCATACCTCATAGCTGATCTTGAGCGGGGAATTTAGATTATCACGGTGAAACTGACGCGCGTCGCAGGGCCCGTGTAGGGACGGGTCTCTGACCCGTCCAGGCCGAGCGAAGCTCGGCAGTTCTAGTCGGCCAGTACCGCTAGCGAGAATGCTCGCGTCCAGGATTACTTGATCGTAATCGTCAACACCTGCGCGCCCGCCACTACGTAATCCAGGGGCCCGGTAGCGGCTTCGTTCACTGAGGACTCGTTCTGCACCACCATTTCCTGGGTACCACGCATGCCGTCCATCACGTTCATGATGGAGAGCGGCAACGTCGGCATGACCTTGTCCGCCACCGTCGCCTCAGGATCGGCCTCGAGCAGCGACACGTAAACCCGGTTGTTGACGTGTTGTTTGTTCAACAGCGAGATGGTAGAAGCCAGGTCCATTTTGCGGCCCAGGAGCGGATTTGCGCGGCGAATGCGGTCAAGCGTTTCCCCGTCGCTCACCAGTACGCGCAACGCCCCCTTGGAGGTGGAAGTGGGAATGTGAATCGGAATCTGGTGCAGGATGACTTCGCCTCGATAAGGACGCAGAAGCGTCTCGATCGTGATCTCGTCTCCCGGACGCGCCTCGGTCACATCGGTGCGGGCGCCTTCCAGACGGGCCCAGCGTCGTTCGCGAATCAGATCGAAATCCAGCTTCACTCCACGAATGCCGGGGACGTTGTAGGGATTGTCGTAGATGCGGCTGAAGCGTTCCCCCAGCGAGAGCGCTGCCATTACCGCGGCCGGCTGTCCGCCGTCGGACGGAGCAAACATGTTCTGCACCGCAACTTCCGGATATCCCTCCACGCTGATCCGGCCATTCATGCGGTAAGTCGTGTCTTCCCCGTACTCGTTCACCCCGTGCAGCGCGTTGAAAACCGTGGCCATCATGGCCAGCGGGCTCAGATTCGCGTTATTGAGTACTTCGTAGTGAAACTCCTTGTTCGCCGACCCGCTGTGGATGTTCAACGTCACCGGAATCATCTCCGGCTGCTTGCCAAACTCTCCCAGGATCCCGGTATGGCGGTCTTGCACGAACGCGCCCACGGCCTCGGTGGCGTTGACGATTTTGAAAGCATTCAGGGGCGATGGCAGCGTCGCCAGAACCTGCGCCTTGGTCATGGGCAGATCCACCATGCCAAACTGAAGCAGAGGATGGCCGCAAGCCAGCAGGTGTTGCGCATCCATGTAAGTCACGGTACAGGTAGCGGCAATGTCCATGTCCCCGCGCACCAGAATGGCGCTGATCGCGGAGCCAGGTTCCAGCGGTTCAGGTTGTTTGACATCACTGACTGAGCCCACGCCCAGCACGGGCATAACCCCAGCCTTTGCGAACTCTGGAGCGAAGCGCTGCATGGTCTCTTGCGAGAAGCCGCTGAACACCAGCGGCGTTTCAATCGGCTTCAGGTAGTTGGCGAAACCAGGGGAAGACTGGCCATCGGACGGAGCCTCGGCCAAGCCCGGCCCGGAGGTCTTGCTGGGAGTCGAAACCGCAGCTTTAGCGTTCACCGCGCCGCTTCCCGGAGTCCGATCCATGGCATTGATCTCAAGCATCTCCGCGATGGGTGTGACCCCCGCAATCGGTTCCTTGGAAAACTCACCGATGCGGAAGGCGAGCGCCCCGGCCAGTTTGCCGTCCAGATACACAGGGCTGCCGCTCATGCCCGCCACCACTCCGGTGTATTCGGCTTTTTCGCCGGACAGTCGCACCAGAATGATGTCTCCCTTGGGGCCGTTGGCATTTCTCAGAATCCCAAGGACTTCCACTCCCATGGATTCGGGCTTGGTGCCCTGGAATACGGTATAGGACACGCCGCGCATCCCTGCGTGGATCTCACTAACAGGAATAGTTTCAACGGGCTTGGAGGCTTGGGCCTGAAGTACCGACGAGAGAAGGAGAGCTATGACAGCACAGAAAAGCGTACGTCTCATGAGTTTGACCCGGAGAAGCGAAAGCCCCGCCAACCAAAAATCACACTTCGCGTTTTACGTCTGATTTGCCGGTGGGAGAGGAACAAAAGCTTACGCCAAGGCCGTGCAAAACATCCCAATCGCGAAGCCCTGCGTCTATACTAGCATAAGGGTTTGCCAGAGGGGTTCCATGTTTTCCATGCACCAGATTAGAAATTTGCCATCTTTGCGCCGACAAATTCTGACTATCCCATTGATGACACTGGTTTTGGCGTTGATCACCATGGGGACTTCGTGGTTGATCGCTCAAGACCAGTCGCAGCCTGCTGCCAATGGTCAAAAACAGGAACCGCCGCCGGAAGCGGGCGGGCCTCAGACCGACGTAGGGCCTTACGCCATCCCCAAGAAAAAAGACGAGCCGCCACCTCCGTCGCCCCCGGCCAAACCGAAGAAAGTGGAGGGCATGCCGGACTATTCCATCAAGGTGGACGTGCCCATCGTGAACGTGGACGTCCTGGTCACAACCAAGGATGGACAATTCATTCCCGGCCTGAAGAAAGACAATTTCCGTGTGGTCGAGGATGGGGTTCCGCAATCGGTCACCAATTTCGATATTTCGCAAGCCCCGATTACAGCCGTGCTGCTGGTGGAATTCGCCTCCACCAACTACTACTTCATGGTGGACGCGCTGAATGCCAGCTACGCCTTCGCCAACCAGCTCAAGAAAAATGACTGGGTGGCGGTGATTTCGTACGACATGAAACCGCATATCCTGGCGGACTTCACCCAGGACAAGCAGGCGGTCTACGGCGCCCTGAATCAGTTGCGAATGCCGGGTTTTGCCGAGACAAACTTGTTCGACGCCCTGTACGACACGCTCGACCGCGTGGACCAGATTGAAGGACGCAAGTATGTGATCCTGGTCACCACCGGCGTGGACACCTTCAGCAAACTCAACCTTGACCAGATCACGAAGAAGATCAAGACCACGCACGACGTCGCCATCTTTCCCATCAGCGTGGGTTTTGCCGTACGCAACTACTGTGAAAGTCATAGCTGCGGTTACACCCACGGCATGGGTATTCCGGTTGGCGAAATGGATTACTTGCAAGGTGACAACGAAATGAACACCTTTGCCCGCCTGACGGGAGGACGTGCCTACTTCCCGCGATTTCAAGCGGAAATGCCTGGGATTTTTCACGATATCGTCGGCGACATCCGAAACCAGTACAACCTCGCATACCATCCCACCAATCCCAAACTGGATGGCACCTACCGCAAGTTAAAAGTCGAGGTGGTCGGTCCGGATGGGAGTCCGCTGAAGGTAAAAGACCAAAAGGGCAAGGATGTGAAGTACACGGTGATGGCGCGGGAAGGTTACACGGCGAAGCATACCGTGGAGTAGCTAGTACCCAGTCGCCAGTACCCAGTAGCCAGTATTTGGCCCCGGCCCCGATCTTTGAGCGAGGTTTTGCAATGGCTCAACATTTCAAGGATGGTTGTGTGGCAAAAGGCCATGGATCTGGTGGTCGCGGTCTACAAAGTCAGCGAGGGCTTTCCGCAGCGAGAAGTCTATAGTCTTACCAACCAGATTCGTCGTGCAGCCGTCTCAGTGCCCAGCAATATTGCCGAAGGACAGGCGCACTTCAACAAAGGCGAGTTCACGCATTTTCTTCGGCACTCTTCAGGTTCCCTGGCCGAACTTGAGACGCAGCTGCGACTAGCGCAGAGACTGGAATATCTTTCCGAAGCCGAAGCGCAAAAGGTGTTGAACCATGTCCACGAAGTTGGACGCATCCTAAGCGGCCTAATCGCTTCGCTCAAAAAGCCAGTTGCATAACTCCGGGTACTGGGTACTCGCGACTGGCTACTGGGTACTAGCCCCTAGTGGACGTGGGCAAGTTTATCTAGCAGAAAAAGCAACCCCACTCCCAGAAACACCACCAGTGCCATTTTCACGCCCGGTTCGCGGTTGACCTCCGGCATCAGGTCTGAAGCCGCCACGTAGATCGTCACTCCTGCGGACAGAGGCAGTCCGAAACTCACCTGATGACGGAAAACCCCCATGGTGAGCACTCCAGCCAACGTCGATGCGCCCAACAGAATGGAAGCGCCCCATGCGATGCTCTTGCTTTGCCCGCTAGCCAGCATGACCGAAGCAATGGTGAACCCCTCCGGAATTTTGTGAAGAAAAATGGCTAGAAAAATGACCCATCCCAGCCAGTTGGAAACAATGAAGCCGGAAGCGATGGCAATGCCGTCAAAAAAAGTATGGATGATAAGCCCCATCAGCACTGAATATCCCCGGTGACCGTGGACAAAAGCGTCCTTGTGGGTTTCCTCGCCAAAATGAAAATGGGGTGTAACCGTGTGTTCGAACAAATGAACAATGAGGTATCCCACCAGAACCAGAAACGGGGCGCTCTTGCCGCGAAGCTCCAAGCTGGCCGGAAAAATCTCCACAATCGCCGTTGCCAGCATGAATCCCGCGCCCAAAGCCACGAAATATTTGAGATAAGACCGGTCCCAGTGTTTCTGGACGATGATGGCGCCGCCAAAAACGTTGGCCGCGGCTGCGGTGAGACCGAGCAGAATGCTGAGCAGAATGGGATGCATGTCGCGGGAGGATAATACCAGTTCCCCGCCGGCTTGCCCTGACCACCAGTTTCCAGTTTGCAGTTCTCAGTTCGCCTCTCAGGCGGCTGGCCTGATGGCTCCGATCAATCCGTTCATTATTTTCCCCAGCTCGGCCGCTTTCTCCAGGAGCTGCTTGCCGTGTTCGGGAGTGAAATAGGCCAGGTTCTGGGCGATCATCAGTTGGGTTTCGACTTCCACCAGCGATCCGCGAGCACGCCCCAGAAAAAAATGGAACTCGTTTGGCGAAAGCGCGCCTGCCCTTCCGCAATGTTGGTTGGGACCGCGACCGCCGCCCTTCGCAATTGACTCGCGAGGGCATAAGTTTCATGCCGCGGAAAGGTCTTGGTAGTGCGGTAGACATCCATGACAAAATCCATTGCCTTCTGCCATGCGATCAGTTCCCGGTAGGACTGCCCCATAGAGTTAAGCCTCCGGGAACAATCATGACAATGTGCAATCGAGAAAGATGTGATGGATGAACACTGAGAACTGAAAAACTGAGAACTGGGAACTGGTTTTTGTCAGTTCTCAGTTTTTAGTTCTTAGTTCCGAGTTTTGGGAAATTTACCCGCTATGCCGGATGTGCATTACATCGCCATCCTGCACGATGTAATCTTTTCCTTCCAGGCGCAGGGTGCCTTTGGCGCGGGCGTTCGCTTCGGAGCCGGCCTCGAGCAGTTGATCCCAGCGGATGGTTTCGGCGCGGATGAAGTGTTTCTCGAGGTCGGAGTGAATCGCTCCGGCAGCTTCAACCGCGCGGGTGCGGACTGGGATCGTCCAGGCGCGGCATTCGTCCTCCCCGGCGGTGAAAAAGGAAATCAGGCCAAGCAAAGTGTAGGTAGTGCGAATCAGGCGGACCAGCCCGCTTTCTCTCAGGCCATAGCTGGAAAGAAACTCAGCTGCGTCAGCGTCGCTCATTTCGGCAAGCTCGGCCTCCACCTTCCCGCAGATGGCGGCGGCCCCGGCGTTGGGCCGCGAGGCAACTTCAGTCAGATTGTACTTGCTGACCGCGCTTTCCAGATCGTTGCCTAGCTCCGTGCTTTCACCGACGTTGAGCACATAGAGAATCGGCTTCTCGCTCAGAAACATAAAGCCGCGCAGGCGCTTTTTGTCCTCCGGCGTCATTTCCATTTCGCGCAATGGCCGCTCGGTTCCCAGGTGCGCGTTGGCCCGTTTGATCAGTTCGAACTCCTTCTCGAGTTCGGGGCTGCGCATCTTCTTCAGATCTTTTTCCAAACGCTCCAACCGTTTTTCGATCTGTCCCAAGTCGCTGACCATCAGGTCGAAATCAACGTTCTTGATGTCGCGCAGCGGATCCACTGGCCCCACATGCGGGATGGAGGGATCTTCAAACGCACGCACCACGTGCGCCAGCGCGTCCACATTGCGCAGGTGCCCGACGTAGGCGCTCTCTTTGAGGGCCTCCTGTCCGATCGCGCCCACGTCCACATATTCAACGGACGCATGGGTGAGCTTCTTGGGGTTGTAAAGAGCGGCCAGCCGGTCGAGGCGCTCATCCGGAACCTTGGCCACGCCAATGTGGGCCTCACGCGGGTTGGCATATGCCTGTTCCGACAAATGCGCCTTGGTGAGAATGCGGAAAAGAGAGGTCTTGCCTACCTGGGGCAGGCCAATGATGCCAGTTTTCATAAGGACAGCGATGATGATAACAGCCGGGTCAGGCCAATGATGTCAGGAGAACGACCGCGAGGTCAGGTAAGCCACCACCAGTCCTAGCAGCAGGGTGCCAGATTCTATTCGGGTAGACCAGTGGTGCAAGGCATCGAACTGCACGCGAGCAGGACTCTCGAGGGGCAGCGCACCGATTTCTCCCCTTGAGGTCCTCAGAGTGTCCATGCGAGGAATGATGCCGAATTGCGAGATCAGCGTAAGTGCCAGCATCAGGCAGATGAGAATGTTGCGCGGCGAAAATGTATGTGCGTCGCCGGTGCTGATCCGGCTATAGATCAGCGAACCAGCCAGAAACACCAGGCCGGAAACCATCCCCATCCAGTGCAAAATGCCCAGCGATCGTCTCACTACCGCTCCCGCCAGCGGTTGTGTGGGCAGCACTGAGAAGGCGGTCTGCGCGACCACCGGGAAAAATATCAGCCCGCCCAGCCAGACGATCAAAGACAGTAGCATAAGGAAACGAAGAAACGACATGACCGAGTATTATGCAGTGCGTAAGGACTGAAAGCCAGCGGCAGGAATCAAAAACAGAGAACTGAGAACTCAAAACTGATGGCTGATTTTCTTCATCGGCCTACACTGGTACCCGAACGCGATCCAATATCTCCTGAATCAGCAGTTCCGCTTGTTCAGATTTTTTCAGAGTGGAAGAGTAGCGGCCATTCACCGCCACGCGATGGGCAAAAACCGCCACCACCAGCGGTTTGAAGTCTTCAGGAACGCAGAAGGTCCGGCCGTCCAGAAATGCCATTGCCTGCCCGGCACGGTAGAGCATCTGTGAACCGCGGGGTGACACGCCCAGGGAAAATTGCTCGGAGTCGCGCGTTTCGCGAACAATGGCCAGCACATAACTGACCAGGGAATCATCGACCCGCACCTGCGCGACGGCCTGCTGCATTTCCAGCATATCGGCGCCTGTAAGCACCGGCGCCAGGAGTTCCAGCTGGGCCGCGCCCGCTTCCGAGCGCAGGATTTCGCGCTCCGAATCGCCATCCGGATATCCCATCCGCACTCGCATGAGGAAACGATCCAATTGCGACTCGGGCAGCGGATACGTGCCATGGTGCTCCACCGGATTCTGGGTGGCAATGACCAGGAAGGGTTGCGGCAGCGAGTAAGAGTGCGAGTCTACTGTAACCTGACCTTCATTCATGGCTTCGAGCAAGGCCGATTGTGTCTTGGGAGTTGTGCGATTGATTTCGTCGGCCAGCAGGACGTTGGTGAAAACCGGTCCACGCTTGAACTCAAACTGTTGTTCGATGGCGGAGTAGATCGAGATGCCAAGTACATCCGATGGCAGCATGTCGCTGGTGAACTGTATGCGCTGGAAGCCGCAGTCGATGGCCCGGGCCAACGCCTGGCCGAGGGTAGTCTTGCCCACGCCCGGGACACCTTCAATCAGCAAGTGTCCGCGCGCCAGCACCGAAACCAGCGCCAGGCGGATGACATCGTCCTTACCGCGAATTACTTTGCGGAGGGCGTTTTCCAGTTGCGTCGCGCGAAGGGACGCGGCAATGGCGGTTTCGGGCGACATCAGGGAAATTCTACTATGCACGTGCAGATCCTGAAGCGTGCGGAAGGGGTTACGAACGTCACAGATGAGCTATCAGCCTTCAGCTATCAGCCGTCAGCCAAAAATGCAACAGCTACGGCCTTGTGTTTAGCTGATGGCTGAGAGCTGACAGCTGAGAGCTTTTACCGCGTAAACTCTGCCGGCCTGCCCGTCAACCGCTCAATCCGCTTCGCGATCGGCGGGTGAGTGGAGAACAAGTTGCCAAAATTCATGCCTAATAGCGGCTGGATGATGAACAGGTGCGCGGTCGAAGGTGTGCCCATCATGGGCACGCGCCGCGAATAGGCATCGAGTTTGGACAGGGCACTGGCCAAAGCGTAAGGGTTGCCGGTAAAGTGGGCGCCGGTTTCGTCCGCCTGGTATTCGCGTGAGCGCGAGACCGCCATCTGGATCAACATGGCGGCGATTGGAGCAAGAATGAGCATCAGTATCGCGCTCAGGCCTCCGCCACGGCGATCATCCCGTCCACTCATCCCTCCAAAATATGCGCCATAGCGCAGCCATGTGATCGCGCCGGCGATCGTCGCCGCGACCGAGCTGATCAGAATGTCGCGGTTATTCACGTGTCCGAGTTCATGGGCCAGCACGCCTTCCAGTTCCTCGTCATTCAGCAGATTCAGGATCCCCTCCGTGACTGCAACCGAAGCGTGCTTGGGATTTCGTCCGGTGGCGAAGGCGTTCGGAGAATCAGTCGGAATGACGTAAATCTTCGGCATCGGCAGGCCGATCTTCTGGGTCATGCGCTCGACCACGTTGTACACGCGTGGCAGCTGTTCCCGGGTGACGGGTTGCGCGCGGTAGGTGCGGAGCGCAATCTTGTCGGAGAAGAAGTAAGCAACAAAGTTGGTCACCACGGCAATGCCCAAAGCCAGCAGCATACCGTTGGGCCCGCCAAAGGCGCGCCCGACCGCCATCAGCAAGAGCGTCAGGGCGGTAAGAAGAAACGCGGTCTTGAATGTGTTTCCCATAGAAGTTCCCACTACATTAGATGGTTTGCCCGGCCAAGGGATGCATCGGGAGATACGGAGGCTGCGGAGGCGCTACAATTGGTCTACTTCACCGTCGCGCGCTTGAGGGCCCGCTCCAGCGTCTGGTCCAGCGCGGCTCTCGCTCGCTCGTATTCCTGCTGCGAAATGCCGCCCTGTTTGTGTTCCACTTCGAGCTGAAACATTTCATCTTTCAGGGCTTCGAGGAGCAGGGCGGAACGGCTCGAAGTCGCCTGCCGGAGAGGCTGGCGCTCAGGCAATTCCACATCGGAGGCGCCGAAATCGGGGACAGCTCCGCTGCGCGAGCGGGTCGTAATGTAGAAAGCGCCGGTGGCCAGTACAATCCCAAATCCTCCCAGGATGTACCAGCGATATTTTTCCAAAGGATCCGGCGCATCGATGGGCGGGCCCAGTCCTCCGCCCGGACGGGAATCGCGTCCCGCCGTGGCCCCAGCCCCGCTGTCGCCTCCGGGAGCGCTGCCCTGGCCGTTTTCCCCGGACTCACCCAGCGCACCGGTACCCGAAATCTTGAAAGCCAGCGGTTGGCCCAGTTCAGTGTTCGATGCCACCTGCACCGTTGCACCGGGTTCTTTCGGATTCGCCCTGGACTCGAACCCGCCGCCTGGGCCCGCCGAAAACTGCATGGTCTTCGGCAGCATCACCACGAAATGCTGAGCCGGGTAGAGGGCTTTGGGATCAATGCTGGCCTCGCCACTGTAAGGCAGCTCGAAACCAACTTGAAACAGAGTCTGGCCTGGGCGCAAGGGGAAAATAAAGGCGTATCGGTTCTTGTCCTTTTGCGGAACTGGGGCAGAGTTGATGGGTTGCCCTCCGGCTGTCTCGGCCGACGCGTCCGCAATCCGGGCGCCTTCGGGCAAATAGAACTCGAAGTTCTGGTCGTTCATCTGGGTGCGCGGCGGGTCGGAAGTGTTGTTCACCGCGAACAGGCGTGTGCCCTGCAACTGGTTTCCCTGGGCCTGAAAGCGCATGACGTCGGCGGTGACACTGATGCCCTCAATTTTTTTGGATACATCGAAGACTTGCAGCTCTACGGAGTCCGTTCCCGGGGGCGCCATGCGGTGATAGGTGACGCCCTGGTGAATGGCGCGAATCAGATGCGGACCCGCGTCGGGAAGTTTGAAGCTGAAGTGGCCGCCCGCGTCTGCTTTGGTGCGAGCCGCCTCCTCCATCCCCTCGCCTAGTTTGATCAGTACGACGTCATCTCCGCCGGCTGGCTTGTTGGTGGTTCCGTTCTTGAGGGTGCCACTAAGGGTCTGGGCGGAGGCGGAGGACAGCAGGAGCAAGGCGCAAAGAGCAATAAGGAAGCTCGCCCCGCGCCTGATTGCGATCCCGCAGGAGCGGGATCGGGCGCGGGGGCTCGCCCAGATCCTTCGTGAGGCAAAGAAAAAGCACGCCTCGCTCAGGATGACAGTTACTCTTGTCAAAAGTCTCAAACTTGGGTTCCTTTTCTCAGACTCGGGGACAAAGGCGCTTCTTCCAGTCGTGCGATTTCAGCCAGGACGGCGGCCGCTTCTTCTTCCAGAGAAGTCTTCATCGCCTGAAAGTCGGAGTCGGGAAACTTTCCCGCCTTGTATTCAAAGCTGAGATCGCGCAGGTTCTCGTACACCGCATCCTTACGCTCACGCAAATAGCTGAGCCTGGTTTTCGGAGGGCCAAGCTGCAACTTTCCCGGCAAATAGAAAACGTAGAACAGGACGCACAACGTAATCATGGCGCAGATGATGAGCGTCATAGTTCCGTCTCCCTGCGCGCCTGGTCGCGGAATCGCTCGAACTCGGCAGGGCTGGCGGGAGCCACTCCGCCGGCGGGAATTGCCAACGGCCGCATTCTCCATGCCCGCACGATCAGCACGACCGTCGTCAAGCCCAGAACCAGAGCAAGATAGGGAATCACCCAGGCGACGCGGTTGAAGCCGCTGGCGGTGGGCGCGAGCAACACGGTGGGGCCATACTTCTGAACGAAAGATTGCAGCACTAGGTCGTCGCTGTCAGCTCGATCCAGGGCGGCGGCGAGCTCTCCGCGCATGCGGTCTGAGTAGCTGCAGCCCACGTGATTGCATTCGAGCAGCACCTGGTTGCAGCTGCACACGCACATTAACTTGTGCCCCAACATGCTGAAGCGCGCGTCCTCGTCGCCGGCGCCGAGAAGGGTAAACACGGCAAGGAGCAGCAGAGCGATTTGTGTTGCGCGGCGGGAGGGCACGGCTTTCAGCCGTGCCGTTCGAGAGGACAGAGCTATAACGGCACGGCTGAAAGCCGTGCCCTCCCACGCTGTGCCCTCCCGAGTTGTACCCGAAACGTTCGCGTTGAACCTCTTCATCAGTCTCCCGTCGCCACTGACTCAGCCGGGATGCGCGCCGGCACCGTCACCCGCACCGCCGCCGCATTCGGGATCAGGGCGATGACCGTGCCCGCAATCATGATCCACACCCCAGCCCAGATCCACATCACCAGCGGATTGAGGTGCGCCTTGATAATCGGACGCCCCGTGTCCAGGTTGCGGCCCTCATACACCAGGTAAAGGTCTTCCCTCATGGTCGAGCGATTGGCCACCATGGTGGAGGTCTGCTGGCTGGCCTTATAAAACCGCTGCTCGGGATATAGCGTATCGATCTGCTTGCCGCCCTTGAATACGTCGATGATGGCCCACTCGCTGCCGTAGTTGGGTTTGTCTTCCTGGGTGTAGGACTGGCACACCAGGGTATAGGCGCCGAGATTCATCCGGTCGCCGAAGCCCATCTCCTGCTCAGCATCCTTGTTGAACGCGGCGCCGGCAAAGCCGATCATAATCACGATCACGCCGAAGTGAACAATGTATCCGCCGTAACGGCGGGTGTTGCGGTGCGCCAGATGCACCATGGAGGCGAAAATATTTTGTCCTGTATGGCGCGCGATCACGCGGCCGCCGCGGACGAACTCGGAGATTACGGTGAGCGCCACCATGACCGATAGCATGATGGTCATGAGCGAGTAGAAATATGCCGAGTCGTTCCACGGCCGCATGCCGAATGCGATCAGCAGCATTCCGGTGGCAAGCGCGCCCAGCACCGGCCAGCGGAAGTTGCGCTTCAGGCTTTCGAGAGATGTCCGGCGCCACGCCAGCAGCGGTCCGACGGCGGTCAGCAGCAACAACAGCAGAGCCACCGGAATCATCACACGGTTGAAGAAGGGCGGGCCCACCGTGATCTTGTGGCCCTGTATCCACTCTGACAGCACCGGGAACAAGGTCCCCCACAGCACCGTAAAGCAGGCCACGACAAACAGCAGATTGTTAAACAGGAAACTGGATTCCCGCGAGACCAGCGACTCCAGCTTGTGCTCGCTGCGCAGGTGCGAGCGGTTCTTTACATAGAAGAAGACACAGACCACCAGAATGATGGCAAGAAACGCAACGAACCAGTCGCCGATCGAAGACTGCGCAAAGGCGTGCACCGAACTGACCACGCCGCTGCGGGTGAGGAACGTGCCGAAGATGGAAAGCCCGAAGGTGGAGAAGATCAGCCACACGTTCCAGGTTTTCAGCATGCCCCGCTTTTCCTGCATCATCACCGAATGCAGAAATGCCGTCCCGGTGAGCCAGGGCATGAACGACGCGTTCTCCACCGGATCCCAACCCCAATAACCTCCCCAGCCCAGGACCGAATACGCCCAATGCGCCCCCAGAAAAACTCCGCAAGTAAGGAAACCCCAGGTCACCATGGTCCAGCGGCGCGTGATGTGGATCCACTTTTCTCCCGGGTAGCGCATGATCAAGGCGCCCAGCGCAAAAGCGAAGGGCACAGTGAAACCAACATACCCGAGGTAGAGCATGGGCGGATGGATCACCATCTCGGGATATTGCAGCAGCGGGTTCAGCCCGTTGCCGTCCGCCGGCAGCTCGCCCTGCATGATGGCAAATGGATGGGCAGCGAAGTTCAACAACAGCAGGAAGAAAATCTGCACCGCGGCAATGATCGCGGAGGCGTGCGCGAAGAGCCGGTTGTCGGTCTTGTGACGCAACCGCAGAACCAGTCCGTATGCCGACAGCAGCAGGGACCAGAACAGCAGCGAGCCTTCCTGCCCCGACCACAGCGTCGCGAACTTGTATGGCGCCGGCAGATCACGATTGCTGTGATGAAAAATGTAGGCGATGGAGAAATCATCCTGGAAGGCGGAGATGACCAGAATGAGGGCCGCGAGAAATACCACGGCAAAGGTGGCAATGCCTGCACGCCGGGCGGTTTCGCCAAGTCGCTCCGAACCCGGGCCCGGGCGAGCCAGGGCCAGCCCGCCGGCGAGGAACGAGTAAGCGCTCAGCGCCAACGCCAGCAGAAGCGCAAAGCTGCCAATTTGCGACATGGGGGGAACCCGGAGGTATTTTTTCAGAAAGAACAGGCTGAGGCAACAGCAGAAGCAGAGAACACTGAACCACTAGGGCAGAGTAAAACGTTCAGGTTACTCCCCAAATGCGACGCAAGGACGTGCCCCCTGGCTGTCCCCATGTGATTTCGTCGTGTCTCCGGAACCTAAGCGCTCTGCTGCTGGTCGTCGGCACGGGAGAGCACTTCCCGCTCCGCTACCAGCCAATCCTCGTTCTCGTGACCCGGGGTGTACCCCCGCTGCTCGTACAGTTCATACGCACGACGGCGGATTTCCGCTTCCAGGTCTGCGGTGGTCGGGTTCTGCTTGTGTTCCAAGGAGACGGCAGGCATGGTTGCTACCTGCTTCCGGCGAGTGTTGCCATTTCCAGAGGCCTTTGCGCGAGCCATAAACGAATACTCCTTAAATGCCAAAAATAAATTGATAAATCAGCCACATACACCTTGGGCACAACGCGCGATGGAGTCCAAGATGAATTGTGGCGAATGATCACTACAATCATAAACCGGATGGCTGTGGATGGGGGAGAGGGGAAAGAAAAAATATTCGTTTCGATCGCAGTAACCTTGGTAATCGTTTACATCGCTATGTTAGTAAAAGTCATGCGAACTGGTCTCGGCCCGCGTAATCGATAGTGGTATCACCCGCTGCGCTTTCACCGAAATCACGTTGTCCTGATTCTGCAAAATTCCCTCCACCATCAGGAACTGCTCGGATGTCACCAGCAAGCGATTCTTCTGGAACAGGTCGGGCATGATGATGGCGTTGGCCACGCCCGTCTCGTCCTCCAGACTCAAAAAGACGAAACCTTTGGCCGTCCCAGGACGCTGGCGCGCGATGACGCATCCCCCAATCCTCAAATATTGACCATTGGGAATCCCCGCCAGATCACTGGCCTTGCGCACTCCGATCGCATTCATGCGCGCGCGATGATAGGCCATGGGATGCGGGCCAACCGTCACTCCGGTCCCACGGAAGTCAGCCACCAGGCGCTCCTCCGGATCCATTGGGCGCAGTGGAGACCTGGAATCACGCTCGGAAAGCTCGTCCAGGAGCGGCCCGGAGTGGCGTACGGAGCGCTCCACCTGCCACAGAGCATCACGGCGGTGAAGTTTCAAGTTTCCAGTTTCAGGTTCCCTCTGAACAGTACTGAGAACTGGTAACTGAAAACTGGAAACTGAATTCAAAGCCCCAATTTCCGCCAGCGTATTCAGTTCATCCTTACGCAGCTCAGGAACGCGATGGATGAGATCGTGAATGGAGGTGAATGGAGCAAGGTTGCGTTGATGTATCAGAGCTTGGGCAGCTTGCTCCCGTAACCCGCGAACATATCGGAGCCCCAATCGTAGCGCCGGCGTCCCTTCGCTCAGGACAGGCTCGCCGGATGTCGGATGAGCGTCCAGCCCACCGCTTGAAAAATTCTCTAATGGCAGGTTCTTTCGCCCCTGCGGGGCTTGGTGCTCTCCCGCGCCATTCCCGGGGCTAGCGCCCTGGGCTGCATTCTTTCGCCGCTCCGCGGCTTGGTTCGTTGGATCTCCAGCATCCAGGTGATTATTTTCCTGACAGCGTTCCCGACCAACGACGGTCTTGACGACTGCCGACTGACGACCGACGACTGAGCAACCCCACTCCGACTTCATCACATCAATCGGAAATATCTTCAACCCGTGCCGCTGCGCGTCCTTCACAATTGTGGCCGGACGATAAAATCCCATGGGCTGGTTGTTCAGCAAAGCAGCGGTGAAAGCCGCCAGGTAGTGGCACTTCAGATAGGCGCTGGCATAGGCGATCAGCGCGAAGCTGGCCGCGTGAGATTCGGGAAATCCATACAGCGCGAAAGAAGTAATCGAGAGCACGATCTGCTCCTGCGCCTCCCGCGAAATGCCGTTGTGTTCCATGCCGGCACGAAGCTTGGCCTCAATTTCCTTCATGCGCTTCTCTGAGCGCTTAAAACCCATCGCCCGGCGCAGATCTTCCGCCTCACCCCCGCTGAATCCAGCGACCACCATCGCCATGCGTAACAACTGCTCCTGAAAAAGCGGGACTCCCAAAGTGCGCTTCAATACCGGTTCGAGTGAAGGATGCGGATAGGTAACCTGCTCCCGGCCCTGGCGCCGCTGCAAAAACGGATTCACCATCTGCCCCACAATCGGCCCGGGGCGAATGATGGCGACCTGCACCACGATGTCATAGAAACGTTTTGGCCGCAGGCGCGGCAGGCACGACATCTGGGCGCGGCTTTCCACCTGGAACATGCCGATGGTGTCGGCCTTCTGCAAAGTGGCATACACCGTGGGATCGTCGGCTGGCAGGTGGGCAAGGTCCACTTCTTCGCCATAGTGATCGCGAATCAGTCGGAGAGAATCTTCCAGCGCCGCCATCATGCCCAGGCCGAGCAGGTCCACCTTGATGATGCCGAGATCGGCGCAATCTTCCTTGTCCCACTGCACCACCACGCGGCCCGGCATGGACGCGGGCTCGAGCGGAACTACGGAATCGAGCTGCCCCTGGCAGATGACCATGCCGCCGGAATGCTGTCCCAGATGACGCGGCAAGTCCTGCACTGCTTCGCACAACTCAAAATATTTGCGCAGGCGGGGATGACTTAAATCCAATCCGGCATCGTGGAAGCGGTGATCAAGCGAATCGTGCGAGTCGCGATATTCCCAGGTGGAGACAGCCGTCGAAACTTTGTCCAGGGTCTCGGGATCGAAGCCCAGGGCCTTGCCCATTTCCCGCCCCGCCATGCGGCTGCGATAAGTAATGACGTTGGCCGTCATAGCGGCGCCGCGCTCGCCGTAGCGTTTGTACAAATATTGAATGACGCGTTCGCGCTGGTCGCCGCTGGGCAGATCGAGATCAATGTCAGGCCACTCGCCGCGCTCCTCGGAAAGAAAGCGCTCGAAAAGCAGTTCCATGCTGATGGGGTCGACCGCGGTAATGCCGAGCGAATAGCAGACGGCGCTGTTGGCGGCTGAGCCGCGTCCCTGCACTAGAATGTTTTGCTCGCGGCAGAAACGGACCAGGTCCCACACAATCAGAAAGTATCCGGCCAGCTTGAGCTTTTCGATCAGCGCCAGTTCACGCTCAACCTGACGATGGGCACGGCCTTTGAGGCCGGCATCAGACCGGCCATAACGCTGCTGAAAGCCTTCCCGGGTTCGCTCCCGCAAGAAAGACATCATGGTCTCGCCGTCCGGCACGGGATACTTGGGGAATTCATATCCCAGAGCTTCGAGCGTGAATTCGAGCCGGGATGACAGTTCCACCGTGTTGGCCAGGGCCTCGGGCAGGTCGGCGAACAGTTGTTGCATCTGTTGCGGCGATTTCACATAACGCTCGGAGTTGCGCGCCAGCAGACGCCCGGCAGTGGCCAGCGTGCAATGGTTGCGAATGGCGGTGAAGACGTCGCAAAGTTCACGCTCCTTCGGGATGGCATAGCAGACGCCGTTGGTCGCCAGCAGCGGTAATTGCAGCGAGCGCGTGATTTCGATGGCAGCGCGGTTGCGAGCCTCCTGCCCGCGATGGAAATGACGCTGCAGTTCCACATAAACGTTGCCGCAACCAAAAATGCCGGTCAGGGATTCGACCGTATGCCGTGCTTCCTCCATACCGCCGTGGGCCAGCGCAGCGGCGAGTGGTCCGTCATCGCCGCCGGTAAGGCAGATCAGTCCGTTGGCGTGCTCCTGCAGTTCGTCTCCGCAGACGGCGCCCTCACCTTTCTTCGAGCGCAGCTTCATCTTCGTGATCAGATGGCAGAGATTCTGGTAGCCGGCGCGGGAAGAGACGAGGAGAGGTAGGCGGACCTCACCACGGAGGCACAGAGGTACCGAGGAATTCGAAGCAGAAGGCTTAATTTTCTCTGTGTCTCTGTGACTCTGTGGTGAAAATTCAGATGTCACCTCCGCCCCCAGATGCGCCTTGATCCCTGCCTTCTTCGCTGCCATATAGAAACGGGGCGCACCATAGACGCCGTCGCGGTCGAGCAGCGCCATGGCCGGCATTTTCAGGCGGGCGCAGGTGGCAATCAGGTCTTCGGGCAGGGCGGTGCCTTCAAGAAAACTGAAAGCCGAGCGGGAATGGAGTTCGATGAACATCGTCCCTGGTTGGAAGGAGGGCAGTTTCGCTATTTGTTCGCTTTTAAGATTGTGGCGGGCCCAGGGCGGATTGTCAAGGGAAGCTAACTAAGAACTGACAACCAGGAACTGACTACTGGTTTTACGTACAGATTCCACGCTGCAGCCGAGGGCGAGACGCCCTCGGGACAGCCGGCAAGCCTGCCCTGAGCGTAGCCGAAGGGATGCCGGCGCTACGGGGATGGGCGCAACTGGGGCCGGAGTTACGCCGGCACTTTGGTGCGCTTGCTGGTTTGTTTCACGGTGACGGGATCGAGGAAGGTCATCATGCCGCGCAACTCCTCGCCGACCTTCTCCAACTTCTGCTGCTGTTCTTTTTCGCGGGTGGCGTCAAACCATTCCCGGCCAGTCTCATTCTCGGCGATCCACTTTTTGGCGAAACTTCCATCCTGAATCTCGCGCAGCATCTGGCGCATGGTTTCCCGGGTCTGTTCGGTGATGATGCGCGGGCCTCCGGTGTAGTCGCCGTACTCGGCGGTATCGCTGACCGAGTAGCGCATATAGTTGAGCCCGCCGCGGTAAATCAAATCCACGATAAGTTTCAGCTCGTGCAGGCACTCGAAGTACGCGATCTCGGGTTGGTAGCCGGCTTCGACCAGGGTCTCGAATCCCGCCTTCACCAACGCGCTCACGCCGCCGCAGAGAACGGTCTGCTCGCCGAAAAGATCGGTTTCGGTTTCCTCGGAGAACGTGGTCTCGATGACGCCCGCGCGGGTGGCCCCGATGGCCTTGCCGTAGGAGAGCGCCAGTTGCTTAGCGTTACCAGTCGCATCCTGATGAATGGCCAAAAGAGCCGGGGTTCCGCCGCCCTCCACAAACACTTCGCGCACACGATGTCCGGGTGCCTTGGGCGCAATCATCGTAACGTCAACGTTGGCCGGAGGTTTGATCGTGCCAAAGCGGATGTTGAAGCCGTGGGCGAACATGAGCGTCTTGCCCGCGGTCAGGTGCGGCGCGACTTCCTTTTTATAGACTTCCGGCTGCACCGTGTCCGGCACCAGGATCATGATCACGTCGGCCCATGCCGCCACTTCAGCGACTGTCCCAACGGTGAGCCCGCTGGCTTTGGCTTTCGCGCGCGATTCGCTGCTGGTGGGCAGTCCGACTCGCACATCCACACCGCTGTCCTTCAGGTTGAGGGCGTGGGCGTGACCCTGGGAGCCGTAGCCAACGATGCCAACTTTCTTCCCGCGAATCAAGGCCACGTCGGCAGAATTCTCGTGATACATCTTCGGCATGATGTTTCCCTTTCGAAAAAATGCGGTTTGATTTCGTGCTAAACAGAACTGTCAAAGACACTTGGTCAAACAGAGTTTGAACTAAACCGAGCCCGGCTAAACCGAATATGAAACGCCTTCATCGGCCGCGGCGATCTGTGGCTGGGCCGTCTTTGCCGGATTCACCGTGGATGAAGAAGTGCCGCGCCTCATGGCGACAATCCCGGTGCGCACCATCTCCACCACGCCGTACGGACGCAGGACTTCCAGCAGTCCGTCGATCTTGTCTTCGCCGCCGGTAATTTCGATGGTCAGCGATTCGGGCGCGACATCCACTACGCGGGCGCGAAACACGCTGGCCAGTTCCAGCACATGCGAACGGGCTTCATGAGTCGCCGCCACCTTGATCATGGCTAAATCGCGCGCGATCGCCGGCTCGTTGGTGATGTTTTCCACCAGCAGCACGTTCACCAAATTATAAAGATTGGCTTCGATGCGCTTGGCCTGGTCCGGATTGGTGTCGACCGTGATGGTCATGCGCGAGACTTCGGGCTTTTCCGTGCGCCCGACGGTCAACGAATCGATGTTGAAGGCGCGGCGGCGGAACAGCGATGCCACACGGGTCAGCACGCCCGGTTTGTTTTCGACGTAGACAACAAATATGTTCAGCATTTTTACCTTTATTCATCCGCGGCGGTTTCGACGATGGGACTGGGCCGCCGGATCATGTCGTTCAAAGACGCCCCGGCTGCGACCATGGGGTAGACGGTGTCTTCCTGCTCTACCTTGAAGTCGATCAGCACGGCGCCATCGTGATCGCGTGCTGCCCGCACCGTCGGCAACACCTGCGAACGTTCGGTCACCGCCATGCTGCGGATCCCGTACGCTTCCGCCAGTTTCACGAAATTCGGATTGAGCAGCGGCGTGGCTTCGTAATTGCGCTCGTAGAAAAATTCCTGCCACTGTCGCACCATGCCCAGAAATCCGTTGTTGATGATCGCAATGTTGATCTTTAACTTTTCCTGCTGAATGGTCGCGAGTTCGGACATGGTCATCTGGAAGCCGCCATCGCCGACGATCACCCAGACCTCAGAGTCCGGCCGCGCCACCTTGGCTCCGATGGCCGCCGGCAGGGCAAAGCCCATGGTTCCCAGACCGCCCGACGTAATTAACGAGCGCGGCTTTTCGTGCTTGAAGTATTGCGCTTCCCACATCTGATGCTGGCCGACGTCGGTTACGACCACCGTGTTGCTGTTACGAGTTTCGCGCCACAGGTCGTTGATGACGTGCGCGGCGTAGAGATGTCCGTTGTCGGGAAGCTTCTGAACGTCCCGCACCGCGGAATCACCCTTTAACTTGTCAATCGAATCCAGCCATTCGGTGTGATCGACCGACTCTACGCGAGGCAGCAACTCCTTCAGCACCTCACGCAGGTCGCCAACCAGGGCCACGTCTACTTTTACGTTCTTGTTGATTTCAGCGGGATCGATTTCAATGTGGATTTTCTTGGCATCCTGTGCGTAGGTTTTCAGATTTCCGGTGACCCGATCGTCAAAGCGCATGCCGAGAGCGAGCAACAGGTCTGCTTCCTGAATGGCGTGGTTCACCCAGGCTTCGCCATGCATTCCCATCATGCCCAGGTTCAAAGGATGGGAAGCCGGAAACGCTCCCAGCCCGAGCAGAGTCAGGGCCACGGGAATGCCGGCTTTCTCCGCCAGGGTCAGAACTTCCGCCATGGCGCCCGAGACGATGATGCCGTGCCCGGCCAGGATGAGGGGCCGCTTGGCTTTGTGGATCAACTCCAGGGCCTGCGCGTACTCCCTCTCTTCTGGTGAAAGATCGGGGCGGTACCCGGGCAGTTGCGGCCGGGCGGCTTCCCAATCGAATTCGCAGGAAGACTGTTGCGCGTCTTTGGTGATATCGACGAGGACGGGGCCGGGACGGCCGGAACGGGCCACATAGAAGGCTTCGCGCAAGACCCGGGCCAGCTGATCGGCGTGGGTGACCAGGTAGTTGTGCTTGGTGATCGGAAGCGTAATGCCGGTGATGTCAGTTTCCTGAAAGGCGTCGGAGCCGATCAGCTTGCTGCCCACCTGCCCGGTGATGCAGACGATGGGAGACGAATCCAGCATCGCGGTGGCGATGCCGGTGACCATGTTGGTCGCTCCAGGCCCTGAAGTCGCAACCGCCACTCCAACCTCGCCGCTGGCCCGGGCATAGCCGTCCGCCATGTGGGTGGCGCCTTGCTCGTGGCGCACCAGGATGTGGTGGATATCGCTATGCTTCAAGGCGTCATACGCCGGCAGAATTGCGCCTCCGGGATAGCCGAAGACGTGCTTCACGCCTTCGCGCTCCAGGCACTCCCAAAGAATTTGTGCTCCCGTTTTTGTCATGAACCCAGTCCTCAGTCTTTCCAGCCCAGCAATTAGCAACTGGCAATTAGCCACGGCCTATGGGTGTTGGCCAATTGCTAATTGCCAATTGCCAATTGCTGCCGCTTTGATCATACTCCCCAGAGATAATCTTCTTGCTCGCCTTCCCGCTCCCCGCCATGGGTGGCGTGCGCGGCGTGGGCCTTTTCTCTAGCGCTAACGAGGTCGGGATGTGCCGGCTGAACATCTTCCTTGCTTACTGCGGCCATCCAGGTAGATGCCGTCTTGCCGGCGCTGTCGGGAATGGTGGCAGTTCGGCTGGGCACATCGCGAATCAGTTCCAGCAGGTGTCCGTCTTCGATCGTCTTGATCTTGTCGGCCAGCGCCACAAAGCGCCGGTAGACGTCGTCGAGTTGGGCCCGGTCGAACGTGAAGCCCAGTTTTTCGTAGCGCACCCGCAAAGCGTTTCGGCCCGAGTGCTTGCCCAGGACAAGCGCGTTTTGGGGAGCGCCCACTGACTGCGGCGCAATGATCTCATAGGTCGACGGATCCTTGATCATTCCATCCTGGTGGATACCGGCTTCGTGCGCGAACGCGTTCCTGCCCACGATCGCCTTGTGCGGCTGCACGTAGACCCCAGTGATTTCGGACAAGAGCTGGCTGGACGGAAACAGCTGCTCGGCCACGACCGCCGTCTCATAAGGATAGTGCTCCCCCCGGACTCGCATCACCATCACCAGTTCTTCCAGCGAGGTATTTCCGGCCCGCTCGCCGATCCCGTTGACGGTGCATTCCACCTGACGCGCGCCCGCACCTATCGCTGCCAGTGAGTTTGCCACAGATAATCCCAGATCATCGTGGCAGTGAACCGAGATGGTGACGCCCTCGTTTTCGATGCCACGCACCCGACGGCGCAAAGTCTGAATCAACTCCGCGAATTCGTGGGGCACGCTGAAGCCGACCGTGTCCGGGATGTTGAGCGTGGTAGCTCCTGCCTCGATCACCGCCTCCAGCACCTCACACAGAAAGTTGATCTCGGTCCGGCTGGCGTCTTCGGCAGAGAACTGGACGTCTTTGCAGAACGACCGGGCCAGCTTGACCCCGTCGCGGGCCTGCTCCAGACACTGCCGCCGTGAAATCTTGAGCTTGTGCTGCAGGTGGATATCGGAAGTGGCAAGAAAAGTATGAATCCGCGGACGGGCGGCTCCTTCAAGCGCGCGCCCAGCCCGTTCAATGTCGCCCGGACAACTTCGAGCCAGTGCAGCCACGATGGGCCGCCGAAGTTCCCGCGCCAGGGCGTTGACCGCTTGAAAGTCGCCTTCGGAGGCGATAGGGAAACCGGCTTCGATGATGTCCACGCCCAGGCGGTCGAGCTGGCGCGCCATGCGCACCTTTTCCTCGACGTTCATGCTGCAGCCCGGCGACTGTTCCCCGTCCCGCAGGGTAGTGTCGAATATGGTTACGTGCGGGCGTGCTTTGTGCTGATCTGGTGTTACCTGATCTGGATCCGCCAAGTCGTCCTCCCCGGCCTCCGTCGAGGCCCGTGCGTGCAAAATGGTGCAGAAACTAAAAAGGCCATCATCCGATGCGGTGGATGATGGCCTTTTGCCAAATCTCTGTTATCGCTAGATCATCCGCCGCTTTCGTGAGGTGCAAGCACCAGGCCAGGAATGGCCACGCTAAGGGCGAGAAGACGCACTCGCACCCCTTGGGCAATTCGGCTCACGATGATTGCAATGCTACCCATTTTATGCGGAATCCAGCTCGACGTGTTACCCAAATAGACTATCGGGGGTCCCTTGCCGGTGTCAATGCAAATTGCCGCTCTGCCTTATCAGTTTTTTCGATGATAAGCATTCATATAGCGCCAGGGTCCCATCGACCCGGCTCAGGGCGTCCCGTTGCTGTCCCGAGGACGTCTCGCCCCCGGCTGGTGGCGCGAAAGATAAAACCAGTAGTCAGGTTCTGGTTGTCAGTTCCTAGTTAGAATCCCTCGACAAATCTGCCCCTGCAAACTGCGCAGCCTCCCGACCGTCTGCGCCGTCCCTTCTCCGTTCGCTCCACGAATCCCCCCAAACACTGTCCAAACCATGCACTTCAGGCAGGGCTATGCTCTAATAAAAGTCGTATCGCCATGCCTTCAACTGGAACCGTCGTGCGTCGCCGTCTGAAAGCTCTCCACCGCAACTTTCGTGGAGCGCGCATGATCGCCCGGGCGTTCGCATCCACGGACCATCCGCTGCTGGCGCACATCATCCCCATCCGCCGCTGCAATCTGGCCTGCGAGTACTGCAACGAGTACGACGATTTTTCCAAGCCCGTTCCCACCGAAACCATGTTTCAGCGTATCGACAAGCTGGCCGCGCTGGGAACCTCGGTCATCACCATTAGCGGCGGCGAGCCTCTGCTGCATCCCGAACTCGACCAGATCATTGCTCGCATACGCAAACGCGGCATAATTGCTGGGCTGATTACGAATGGCTACCTCTTGGTCGCCGAGCGCGTTGAACGGCTGAACCAGGCTGGACTCGAATGGCTGCAGATTTCGATCGACAACGTCACTCCGGACGAGGTCTCGAAGAAGAGTCTGAAAGTGCTGGACAAGAAGCTGGAGTTGCTGGCCGAGTACGCCGACTTCCACGTCAACATCAATTCCGTGGTTGGCGGGGGCGTCCGCAACCCACAGGATGCGCTCACCATCGGCAAGCGCGCCCTGGGACTGGGTTTCAGCTCGACCATCGGCATCATCCACGACGGTTCCGGACAATTGCAACCGCTGAACGACGAGGAGCGCCGCATCTATCGCGAAATGAAGTCGATGGAGAAGAGCAGCTTCACCCGCATCAACGGATTCCAGGACAACATCGCGGACGGCCGCCCCAACCAGTGGCGCTGCCGCGCCGGCGCCCGCTATCTCTACATCTGCGAAGACGGCCTGGTGCACTATTGCTCGCAGCAGCGCGGCTACCCCGCCATCCCCCTGGAAAAGTACACCACCAAAGACATCCGCCGCGAATACCTGTCAGAAAAACCCTGCGCCCCCAATTGCACGGTTTCATGCGTGCACCAGGTATCCGTCTTTGATTCCTGGCGCGCTCCGCAGTTTCCCGCGCCAGCGACGGCGGCAACCAGCGGCCTGGTTCAAATCGAATAGTGCTTCAGAAGCGCCCACGTAGGCCCGGACGCCCCTTCGACTTCCCTCAGGGCAGGCTCTCGTCTGGGCGGGCAAAGCCCGTCCCCACGTGACTACTAAAGTGCCGCAACTCCTCTTTCCTGGCTCCTGATGCGGATTGCCTGGTCGACTTTTGAGAGGAAGATCTTGCCATCGCCAATCTTGCCGGTGGCTGCGGCTTTGATGATGGCATCCACCGCCGAGTCTACAATCTTGTCTTCCAGCACGATTTCCAGCTTCACTTTCGGCAGGAGATCGATGCCGTATTCGCGGCCGCGATAAGTTTCGGTGTGGCCCTTTTGCCGGCCGTGCCCGCGGACCTCCGAGACTGTCATACCTTCGATACCGAGCCCGATGAGAGCTTCTTTGATCTGCTCAAACCGGTTGGGCTGAACAATTGCTTCGAGTTTGGTCATGTTTGTCCTCGCATCGCAATACAGGTTGATCGGAAGGAGGCAGAGGATACTCTGCCTCGTCCCGATTCGAAGCCGGACCGCCAATCCGTCAGCTGGCAATATGCGACAGCGGTTTCGCGGTCGCCAAGCTGGCTCTGGACTGAGCCAGAGGGAGTTCCTGGGTCATGCCGCCCGGCGCGCCCAAGGCTGAGATGACATATTCAGGATAGGCCGAAATGCCGTGCTCGTGCAGATCGAGTCCATAGAGTTCGCCTTCTTCGGACACGCGCAGCAATCCCGTGGCATTGACCGCGTACATGACCGCCAGGGAGACCCCGAAGGTAGCCAGGGTGATGCATGCGCTTCCGATTGCCTGGGCGATGAGCACTTGCGTTCCACCGCCGTAGAAAAGGCCTTTCAGCGCGGCCGAGTTGTCGGGACCGGTTGGGCCCGATACCCCGTACTTGCCGCAGGCGAACAATCCAAGAGAGAGCGTTCCCCAGATGCCGCAAATGCCATGCACAGGGACCGCGCCGATGGGATCGTCAATTCGCAGCCACTCCAACAGCTCGACCCCGAGAACCACGACCACTCCAGCTACGCCTCCCAAGAGGACGGCGCCAGTCGGAGTGACCCAGTAACAAGGGCAAGTGATAGCTACCAGTCCGGCCAGAAATCCGTTGGTGGTGAAGCCAGCGTCCCATTTCTTGCTGGACATGTAGGCCCAGAACATGGCGGTCAATCCTGCTGCGCACGCCGCCAGCGTTGTGTTGGTGGCGACCCGCCCGATCCCTTCGAAATCCATCGCCGAAAGCGTACTGCCGGGATTGAAGCCGTACCAGCCAAACCACAGGATCAGACCGCCACTGACCGCGATGGTCAAATCATGCGGCAACATGGGTGCGCCGCCATCCCGCTTGAATTTGCGCCCCAGGCGCGGACCCAGGACAATCGAACCGGCCAGAGCGACAAAGCCTCCGATGGTGTGAACTACGGTCGATCCGGCGAAATCGTGGAAGCCCATGCCCGATGAGGGCCAAAAGTGTCCATCGCTTCCCATCAGTGCCAGCCAGCCGTCCGGTCCCCAGGCCCAGTGCCCAATGATCGGATATATGAAGCCGGAAACGCAGATGCTATACAGAAGGTCGCCGACGAATCCGGTCCGCCCGATCATGGCTCCCGAAGTGATGGTCGAGCAGGTATCGGCGAAAGCAAATTGGAAGATCCAGACAGCCAGAAACGCGACGCCGGTGGTTTCATAGGTCGCGGGCGCGTTTTGCAGGAAGAACCAGTGGTAGCCGATGAAACCGTTGCCGTGACTGAACATGAAAGCGAAGCCGAAGGCGTAGAAGAGGAGGCCGCACAGGCAGGTGTCAACCACGCACTCCATCAGGACGTTTACGGTTTCGCGGGAACGGCAGAAGCCGGCTTCCAGCATGGTGAACCCGACCTGCATGCCGAATACCAGGAACGCCGCCACCAGTGTCCAGGCAGTGTTCACAGGGTTGACGACGTCGGCTCCTTTGACTTCGGGGGTGCCGGTCTGCGCATACACATGAGCAAAGAACAGACCCGAGACCACGGCCATGATGAGTAACACCAGACCGATGCCGAGCATCTTGCCACCCAGGAGCAACCCTCCGTAACGTCGCCATTCAGGATCTCGCAATCGAACTGCTAGCCGAGCGAACCTCTGAGAAAGCGACAAATTCCTTCCATTTCGTGAAATTGCAGACATTCTCTTGCCTCCTTGGTTGATGAATGGAAATCGAATTCAGAGCCGTATGTCCGCGCAGTTGCTCCCCTGTTGCCGTTCCAAATACGTCCCCCAGAGTCCGCACATCCAGAAACGCATGTCCCTCCGATCGGAAAGTGTCCGATGGTAAGAACACCGCCGGCGCGCGGAATTCCCTTCGATTAAAACTGTGGATGTGAGACCGGCACGGCGTTGTGCCTAAAGAATCGCCTCTTTTCGTCTTCGGAAAGAGGGAGAAACTCGCACCACTTCAAACTCGCGCCCGATTGTGGGGGCCATGGTTACAAAAGTCAAATTCAAACTTTTTATTCCGGAGATCACCCGAATTTTTGGGGCAGGACGTGAGCCAACTCAGCAGCGAGTTCTAATTGGCTAATGTGCTCCATATTTGACGGAGTCGCTGAGGATGATGGCTTCCGCAATTTCCTTCAGGGGTTTGCGCATCTGCTGGCTCTGGCGTTGCAACATAGCATGGGCTTCTGGCTCTCCCAGGTTGAGTTCCCGCTGCAGAATGCCTTTAGCGCGCTCCACCAGCTTTCGGCTTTCCAGACGCTGCGAGAGTCGCAGGTTCTCGCCCTGCAAACGTGCCACCTCGATCTCGCCGCCCACGAGATAACCGATGGTTGTAACCACATCTATTTCCTGCTCGGTATAAGTGCGCGCTTCCCGGCCCTGCAGATTGACCAGACCCACCAGTTTGTTCCTGCTCAAGAGGGGCACAGAAAGGAAGGATTCAAAGCGACCTGCGGACGGCCGGTTGAACAGCCGGCAACCAGCGTCGGAAGTGCTCGCAAAGGACGGGACAGCGTGCTTGCCATGTACTGCCAAGACCCCAGTCACCTCCTGGTCAGCCTTCAACTTGACTCGGTTTACGACTCCCGCATGAGGGTTCTTAGAAGCCCGCAGAACCAGTTCGCCCTCTTCCAGCACGTAAATGAAACACGAGTCACAGCGCATGAGCGAGGGAACGAGTTCGACCACCTCCGCCAATACTTCCTCCAGGCCTCCAGCTATGGCCGTCATCCGCTTGGCGACCTCGCGCACCAGAGCAACATAGAACTGGTCACGTTTGATCTGGGTCGAGCCGCCGGCAGAAAGGAAAGGTGGCGTTTGGTTGCGCGGATGCCATTGCCCGGACGAACTCATCCTCTGAACTTAGCGAGTCCGCAAAGGCATGACAATCACACCTTGGTATGGGTTTCGATAAGAAAAAGTTATGAGAGGAATAAAAGCGGAAATGCGTTTTTTCAGCCGGCGGGTTGAACCTTGATGCGATCCGCCATTCGCACCAAATCGGCGAGAGAAGCTGCTTCCATCTTCTGCATGACCCGGCCGCGATGCATTTTGACGGTAACCTCGCTGATGCCAAGAACCCCGGCAATCCCCTTGTTGGGCATCCCGGAGACCACCAGGTCCATGACCTGCCGTTCGCGCTGCGTGAGCCCCTCAAACCTCGAGCGCACGGCGGAGATATCTGCCTGGATGGCGCGTCTAGCGCCATCGCGTTCCAGCCCTTGATGGATGGCGGCGATCAGGTCTTTTTTCTGGAACGGTTTCGCCAGAAACTCGATGGCCCCGGCCTTCATGGCCCGGGAAGTCATGGAAATGTCGCCGTGAGCCGTAATGAAGATGACAGGAATCGAGACCCCCCGTGCTTCGAGTATCTGCTGGAATTCAAGCCCATTCATCCCGGGAAGCATGACATCGAGAACCAGACAACAGGGTGCTTCCGGCCGCTGCGCCTGCAGGAACTGCTCGGTTGAGCTGAGCGCCCGAACGCACAACCCTACCGACTCTAAAAGGTTGCTCACCGCATCGCGCACAGACGCGTCGTCGTCAACGACAAAGACAGTCGGGCGCGGGTCACTAATCGGCATCTGCATCGGTATCCTGCGAATGCACTGGAATCGCGAATTGAAAAATGGCGCCTCCCGCAGGACGGGGTGTGGCCCACAGGCGTCCTTTGTGGGATTCAATAATCGAGCGGCTTATGGACAGGCCCATTCCGATCCCCTGGGGTTTGGTGGTGAAGAACGGCTCGAAAATTCTTCCCGCAGTGTCGGGGCTCAGTCCAATCCCGCAATCCTCGATCTGCACCAGAATCTCATTCGCACTTTCCCGGCGCGAACGCAACAGCAACTCCTTGCGACGGTCATTCGTGCCAGCCATGGCGTCCATGGCATTCATCATCAAATTGAGCAGCACTTGCTGCAGCTGAACGTGGTCAGCTTCCACCTTGGGCAGACCGCCGGCCAGTTCGGTCTGAATCGAGATGTGCCGCGCCAGGGCTTCCTGGCGTAGGAAAGTAATCATCTCCTGGACCAGTTCATTTATGTCTAACCAGTCTTTTAAGGGTATCTCCTTCTTGAACAGGGCACGAATCCGGCTGAGCACGGCGCCGGCCCGGGTTCCTTCACCGATGATCTTCTCCGCGGTCTGCCTCGCCCTTTCCAGATTAGGAGGACTTGCGGAAAGCCACTCGACGCAGGCGTGCCCATGCGCTACAACGGCAGTAAGGGGCTGCTTGATTTCATGCGCGATCGAGGCGGTGAGTTCACCCATGCTCAAGACCCTGGAAAGATGGTCCAACTCGGCCTGTGTCTTCATCAGGGCGGCGGTGCGGTCGGATACGCGATGTTCCAATTCGTCGCGTACGTCTTTGAGCGCTTCTTCAGTCTTCTTTTTGGAGGAGCTTACCCAACTTCCGACCATGGCGCAGATCACGAAGGCGGCAAGATACGATCCCGCCGTCGCATTGACTGAAAAGGAATAGACCGGCGGAAGGAAGAAATAATCAACCGCGAGCATGGAGAATACGACCGCGAAGAGTCCTGCGGCCATTCCGCCAAACCAGGCACTTGCGATGACAGCGCCAAAGAAGAGGAAGAGAAATGGGTACGGGAAAAAGCGCTTGACGATCAATTCCGGGATCAGGGCCGCTGCCACCAACAGGAAGGGCATCGCACAGCGCAAGATGAGAAATTGAGCCCACCCGGGTAACGATTCAAATCTCGGTCGCGCGCCCATCCAGATCAGATCCTTCGCTCGTGGCTACTTGGCGCTGGATTATAGCAGCCAGTTTTCCGCAGCCAAGGTGCCGGGAAATAGCACATGCGATTTATGGAAGGATGATCGTCGACCGGGAAAGGGCCCCAGCAAAGCAATTCTGATCGATTGCCCGCGTTTTCGCGGCTGGTACCGACGTAACTACGAAACCGGTGCAAAAACAAGCCACAATACAGAAGAAAAACGGGTAGCGGGCTACTTATGCAAGCAGGCGCCACCGAAAAATCCGGAGGATGTTCACGGTTCAACCGCAATGACTGAAGCGCAGAAGCAGGCACTGGCCATTTACGAAATGATTTGCGCGACCAGCGGAGACCGTCCGCTTTCCTTCCATACGTTGGAACAGCTCTGGCGTGAAACCTCGGCCTGGAAGGCCAGGAACCCGGCGCTTACCGCGCTGCACACTTCCGGTCCCGAAGTCCAGTTGGCCTTCCTGGACCAGTCCCTCGAGTGGCTACGAGCCGAGTCGCGGGCGGACAGGGACATCCGTGTCTGCCAGACCCTTCCGGAAGCGATTCTGATGGCGCTGGAGGCCGCCCCAAAGCCTCTGCCGGCGGGACTTGTGTTGAAATTGTTAAGCGAGCTCCGCCAGGATTTCTCTATGGCGCGCTTCTATTTTCCGTTCGAGCAGTTTCTCTCGCTGCTGACGCGCGACCAGGTTACCGACGAGATCCGGGCCGAGTTGCGAAAACTACATTTGCAATTCGCCCCCAGTCCCACTGGAAAAATCGAAAAGGCCACACAGCAAACCAGAGACGCGATCGCCGAATTGATGCAGGTGGAAGGTGAGAAGCAGCTTGATCCGGGGCGTGGCCCCTGGTCGCAGGTTGTTTTCGATGAGGTCAAGGGCAAAGACGAGATTTCGCGGACCGGATGGGAAGGCTTGCTGGAACACTGCCGCGCTCTCGAACAGACGGTGCCAGGCACGAAATGGAAAAAGAGAGCGAGCGAGATGATCGCGGCACTCGGAGAACCCGAAGCCACGTCCACGATACTGCGCTGGCTTGCCCTCGGGCCCACCCCCGGGCAGCCTCGGGAAGCCAGGTCGCCGATCGAAGACTCGGCGTACCAAAAAGGCATTGTCTGGTGCCTGGGGCTCAGTAAGAAGCGCGAGGTTGCCATTGCAATCGCAGACTTCGCGATTGCATGCCTGCGCAAGATCCCCATGATGGGAGCGGTCTCGCAGAAAGTTGGATTCGCCGGTGTGCAAGGGCTCGGCGCGATGGAGTGCAGCGAGGCTATCGCGCAGCTAACGCGCCTGCGGGCGAAGGTCAAATACACCGTAGCCCGCCGCCTGATTGAGAAATCGCTGCACCAGGCGGCGGAGCGAAGCGGTATCACCATCGATGAACTGGAGGACCTCTCGGTCGAGCGATATGGCCTGGACGCACGAGGCATCACGGAAATTGTCCTCGGAGATGCGAAAGCCAGCGTATGCCTGAACCCAGATGGCCGCGTTGCCGTGACCTGGCGAAACGCCGATGGAAAGCCGGTGAAATCCGCCCCGTCGCATGTCAGGAAGGCGTTTGCTAAAGAAGTTCGCTCGGTTTCCTCACTGGCAAAAGAATTGGAACAAGCATACCGGGCGCAACAAGTGCGACTGGAATCCTCCTTTTTATCGACGCGCGCCATCCCTCCCAGTCACTGGCGCAAGTACTTCGTCGAGCATCCGCTTCTGGGCTTTCTCGGCCGCAGGCTGATCTGGGTATTCAGTAACGATCAAGGGTGGGAACGCGCGGCCATATGGTCGAACGGGGATTTCCTTGACGCCTCCGGAGAGCCGGTCGAGATCGGAGCCGCCAACAAAGTTCGTTTGTGGCATCCGCTCTCTTCCGACGCCGCTGAGATTCAGCGCTGGCGCGAATGGGTCTTCAGGGCAGGCATCAGGCAGCCATTCCGGCAGGCGTTCCGTGAGTTCTATCCGCTCACTGACGAAGAACGTCAGACACGGATGTATTCGAATCGCTTCGCCGGAGTTCTTATGCGCCAGCACCAGTTGGCCAGTCTCTGCCGCGTCCGCGGCTGGGACTACCGGCTCATGGGCGCGGGATTCGACGGCGGCAATGTGCCCACCAGAAAACTGGCTGCCTGGAACATGGACGTGGAATTCCACGTCGACTTGCCCCCGGATCGCGACCCCTCACTTCACCACTCTGCCCTGGGCGAGCAGTCGGGGAGTGGAATCAATCTGTTCATTGGCTCCGATCAAGTGCGCTTTTATCGCGACCGCCGCGAAGTTGCTGTAGATGAGGTTCCGGCCATCCTGTATTCCGAAGTAATGCGCGACGTCGATCTGTTTACCAGTGTTTGCGCAATCGGGGACGACGAGACCTGGTTTGACCACGGCGACCGGGGCACCGGCATGTTCAGCCGGCAGTTCGATGTACAGGAAATCTCGGCTACGGTTGCGCTTCGCGCCGACATTTTGTCGCGAGTGCTGCCCCATACGCCGATTGCCGGCCGATGCAAGATCGAGAAGACTCATCTGGAAGTGCGCGGGCAACTGGGCACCTATCGCATTGCGTTCGGCTGGGCCGCCGCCGCGCTGGTTACCGAGTCCGGAATCCGATGGCTGAAAATTCCGCAAAAAGTTCTGGAGGCTGTGACTCTGGACTTAGGGGCGATTCCCATCGAGCTGGACTATCGAACCGAGATGGTCCTGCGGAAAGCTTATGTCCTGGCGGATGACTGGAAGATCGACTCCCCGGAACTGGTGCGCCAATTCATGCCGGAGTGAGGCCTGAGAAATACCCCTCACCGCTAGCCCCCGTACTTGCTGATCAGATACTTCCCAACTTCACCCTGCAGTTGTCCGTAGTCATCATGGATTGTCGCCCGCAAAGCAGCTTCGGTGGAATTGCCCTCGCCCAGCCGTTCCAGCAGGCGCTGGATATCGCTCATGCCGTAGGTGTCAATCACGAATTGCACCGCTGCCAGCGACTCGTCGTAAGCCAGGACCGCTTCCATCCCCGAGAAGCGCATGAAGCTGCCCTCGAGCGCGTTGAAGGGAATTTCGTGCTGCGCTTTGAACAACTCTGCCAGGCGGCGGCCGCGCGATGAAAGTGACTTCGGTTCCAGCGCTTGCGCGATGCCCTCATTCAGCCACTGCGGACAGCGTCCCCGGGCAAGCTGATTGATAAACGAGTGTGCCAGTTCGTGCTTGAGCACCCGCGACAGCTCCGGAGTCACCGAACTCATTCCGTTCACCGGAATGCGCAGCTTGCCGTCATTCACCGCGCCCGCCCATGAAGGCGACTGGGTGACGTCGAAGAAAGTCTGGTCGGTATAAAGAATGACGGCAATACTCCCGCGCGGAGCCACCCCCAGCTCGCGCACCAGGTCGTCATAGTGCGACTCCAGGGTGGAAACCAGATCGCGCCGCAAAGACTCCGGGGTCTGCCGGCCTTCGTATTTGAGGGTAAAGTGGCTGCTCTCGTTTTGTGAGTAGTCCGACTCCGCCTTGGCATCCCTCTCCGCCTTCTCCAAATATCTTTGCACCTGGGCGTCGGGACGAACCGCCAGAGACTGTTTCCAGCTGCGGATGGCATCCTTGTTGCGGTCGCTGGCAAACTGGGCGTAGCCCAGGATGGCCAGCGTGTCAGGAGAGTCCGGAGCCGCGCGCACCGCGCGTTCCGCGTACGGCAACGCTTCCAGCGCATTCCCGGTCCGCAGCAGCAGCGCCACGTAATAGTTCAGGATCGTAGGATTCTGGCCATCGAAACGGAGCGCGGTCTCAAAGAAGGCCCGAGCCTTGCTGAAGTTCTCATGCTCCATCTCGTGTTTCCCGGCGATGAAATATCCGGCCGCGGTCACCCGCGTATTGCCTTGTTGCTCCAGGGCGGCGAGCGCATCGGCATCCACCTGGCCATCGTGGATAATCTTGTCGCTGACTTCGGGCTCGCCCTTCAGGTTGTCGGCAGGAGTAAATGACGGTACGTCGTGGGATTCCTTGCCACCGGTAGAAGCGCGCTCCGGGCGGACTCCTCCGGCTTCGACCCGATCCACCGCCGATTTCGGGATCGCGTACTCGTCCTCCCCGACCGCATACTCCAGATGGGAGCCATTTTCATGAACCTGGTCGGCATAGATCGTGCGACCATTCTTCAAATGGATGACTTCGGCGGGTGAGCAGACCGCGCCCAGCAACAAGCCCGATAGTAGGATGACAGATGCCCGCACTAGGGCGCATTCTAGCAACAGGAGCGAAGTGCAGCCTACGTGACCAACGTAACCAGAACCATTTCCGCAAATTCGCTCGCGCTCATTTCGCTGGCTGTAGTGTTGCTTGCCGCGCCATTTGGTCGTGCGCAAACGGCACAGCTCTCCTCTTCTATAGCCGTCGCGCCATCACCACCGCAAGAGCATTCGGCTGAAGCGTTGTACGCGCAGTTGCGGACCGTGGGACTGGACAAGTCACGCGTGTACAACATTCGCGAGGTGTCGCTCGATCGCGCTGCTTTACACATCACCTTCGACGACGGCACCATCGCCTTCACCGAAGACGTTGCCGGGCGGGTCACGGGTGCCTTCTTCGAGGGCGAGGGCGAAGTCCTGCTGGCTCCCCCGAATCAGGCAGAACGCGCGTCCATGATGCTTTTCACCGGGGCAGCCATTCTGGAACAGCGCTTTGTCACCGCCTATTTTCGCTTTAATGACGACACCTTTGCCGAGTTGCAGCCTTCGCTCCGGCCGGCCACGAATCCCCAGGAATTTGTTGCCCAGTGGAACCCAGCGGCCCGCAACCTGGCGGAACCCGATGCCCTGCGATTGCTTCTCAGCTTCAGCAAATATCTGCCTTCTTCTTCCAGCGGCCCGCCCGCCGATGCCCCAAAGCCCGATGCCCCGGATAACGATCGCATGCTGCATGCCCGGGTTCAGGGACCCAATCTCGGTACTTTCGACCTCTACTTCGATTCTCTCGCCGCGGAGCAGGTCCTTGCCGGCCAACTGAAGACGGTCGAGGGTGCGAGTTATTACGACGTGTGGGCTTCATTCTCCCTGGGTCAGCCGGCCGGGCCCACGGCCGAAGCGACCGCCGTTCTGGGAGAAGAAGCCAGGCCTGAGGCGGTCAACGTGGCGCAATACAAGATCCAGGCGCGAGTCGAGCCGCCCACCAAACTCGAGGTCGATGCCTCCCTGCAACTGGATGTTCGCCACGGCGGCCAGCGAGCCATGCTCTTCGAATTGTCCCGCTTCCTTCAGATCAAGAGAGTGGAGGCCAACGGACAGCCCGTAGAGTTCATTCACAACCAGGCGCTCGAGGGGACCGAACTGGCGCGCCGGGGCAACGACCTGGTCGCAGTCATCTTTTCCCAGCCTTTGCGCGCCGGGGAAAAAATTGAGCTGCACTTCGTCTATGGGGGAGAGGTCCTCTCCGAAGCCGGAGCCGGGCTTCTCTACGTCGGAGCCCGCGGCACCTGGTACCCGAATCACGGGCTGGAAATGTCCCGCTTCGATTTGCAATTCCGTTACCCCGCCGGCTGGGCCCTGGTGGCCACGGGCAAGCGCATGGAAGGCGCGTCTCCAGATTTGCCGCCGGGCGAGCAGGAGGGCCATTGGATTTCCGACCGTCCGATTCCCGTGGCCGGATTCAACCTCGGCAAATACTCGCGGGTGGTGGCGCATGCCGGCGAGGTTCAGGTCGAAGCCTATGCCACTTCCGGTGTGGAACGCTCCTTTCCGAAAAGTACGGTTGATACTGCACAACCGCTTGTCCCGTTTCGTCAACGGCGGCCGTCGGAAACCATCACGGTCACCGTGCCTCCGCCTTCCCCCGCCCGCAATGCCCAGGCCGTCGCAAATTTGTCCGCCCATGCGGTGGAGTTTTTCGCCCAGCGCTTTGGCCCTTATCCGTATGCCGGCCTGGCCCTGACCCAAATGCCCGGAGACGTCAGCCAGGGCTGGCCCTCGCTCATCTTCCTGTCCAGCTTTTCCTTCCTTACTCCCGGGGAAAAATCTGAGTTGCACATGAGTCCTCTGGCCAAGGCTCTGAGCGATAACGTAATCGCTCACGAGACCGCTCATCAATGGTGGGGCGATCTGGTGACCTGGAAGAGTTATCGTGATCAGTGGCTCGCCGAAGCCCTGGCCACCTACAGTTCCCTGATGCTGCTCGAGTCCGACTCCCCATCTCAGTTTCGAGCGGTCATGGAGAAATACCGCCAGGATCTTCTTGCCAAAAACAAGGAGGGCTCACCCCTCGCAGACGCGGGTCCGGTCACGTTCGGCACGCGGCTCAACTCTTCTCATTTTCCTGCTGGTTACGAAGCCGTCAGCTATGGGCGAGGCACCTGGCTCTTCCACATGCTGCGCTACATGATGCGCGATGCGGAACCACGGAAGAGCATCGGCCGTTCCGCCAACCCTTCCGGAGCCCCGGCGGACGAGCCCTTTGTGCGCGCCCTACGTAAAGTAAGAGAGCGTTTTCAGGACAAATCAATCGATACCCGCGAACTCCTCCGCGTCTTCGAAGAGGAATTGCCTCCTTCCCTTTGGTACGAGGGACGAAAATCGCTGGACTGGTTCTACCAGGGATGGGTCAACGGTACCGCCATCCCACGCCTCGAATTGCAATCCGTCAAATACAACGAAAAGGCCGGTGGATCGGTCGTGACCGGCACGATTTTGCAGAGTGACGCGCCCAAGGATCTGGTGACCGCAGTCCCGGTTTATGCCGTGCTTGCAGGGAAAAATGTTTTGCTGGGGCGCGTATTTGCCGACGGTCCGGAGACCAGTTTTCACCTGTCCGCCCCGACGGGCACCCGAAAGGTCGTACTCGATCCCAATCAGACCTTGCTGACCCGGGCTAAATAGTTCCTTCGGGCTGACAGATCGGTGTTCCCAAAGACGCATAGCCAGTCCCGTAACGAAATCTCTCCGGCTCCAGCGCTGTCTCCCGGGCGTCTGCTACACGCGCAACTCTCCGCCAATCATCGGTTTCTCTGATGCGCCGCCAATTGAAGATGGAAATTGAAGTGCAGAATGCCCATCGGACATCGGAGGTCACACGTTGGGTCAAGCCAATTCGGGTCGTGCGAATCAGGATCAAGCTGATCGGGGTCAAGCTGATCAAGAGGGCGAAGTCGCGGCACTTGGTCCCGTGTTACTGTCTCCACTCGCCGCATCGCGTCAGCCCGCAACCATTCTTCTGGTCGAAGATGAAGCTTTCGTTCGTGAAGTGGCCTGCCAAATCTTGTGCCTGGCCGGGTATCGTGTGCTCAAAGCGCGAAATGCCGCCGAGGCCCTCCTCGCCTTCCGCGGCCATGCGAACAATCTGCAACTGTTGCTTACCGACGTGGTATTGCCGGATCGCAATGGCTCCGATCTGGCGCATGAACTCACCACCCAATGCAACAATGTCAAAGCCATCCTTGTTTCTGGCTACCCGGAAAACTCGGTCACCAGCAAGGGGCTTCGTCCCGGATGGTCTTATTTGCCCAAACCGTTCTCTGCGGATTCTCTGTTGCAAAAAATCAGAGAGGTGCTGGAAGAAGAAACTGGCTCAATGTAGAGGTGAGCGTCCTGTCCGGACGGGCGGGACGCCCGTCGCTCCATCAGCTCAGTCCGAGGGCGCGAATTTCCCCAGGATTACCAAATCCACGCGGCGGTTCTGCGCTCGCCCTTCCGCAGTGCGGTTGGCGGCGACTGGATGGTACGCCGCGTAGCCGACGGCCGAAAGTCGCTCCGGCGCAAGCTCGTATTTCGTCATCAACAGGCGAACCAGTTGTGTGGCACGGGCCGTCGATAGCTCCCAGTTGGAATCAAATCGAGAGTTGTGAATCGGAACGTCGTCGGTATGGCCTTCGATACGGATGCGATAGTTGCGCCGCGCCAGCAGTCCCACAATCCGGCTGAAGGCTGCTTGTGAACTGGACTTGATGTCCGCCGAACCGCTTTCGAAGAAGCCGATCTCCCGCAAGCTGACTACCAGGCCGTCCGGCACGGTGCGCAGCGCTACCTCGCGGCGTGAAATCTCCGGCGCCAAGGCTTGCTGTAACTCCCTCCGCAGGGAAGAGAGATCGCCATTTTCGTTCACACCCGAAAGCGAACCGCTGGGTGGATTGACAATCTTTCCCATCGCCGCGACTCGCTCGGTGCTTTCGACGGCCTGCACCGTGCTGAACGGCATGGGATCTTTCGCGTCGATCGGAATCTGCGTGTTGGAGGCGGCAAACACCCCCAATTCCTGGAATGCCACCTGGATGGCCAGCGCGAGGTGCCCGACCTTTCTCTTGTCCACTTGTGCGGTGGAGTAGTTCACGTACACGTCCACTACGTTGGTGCAGGTATCGAAAGAAAGATTCCACACGTGTTCGATGATCATGGCCCGGGTGATACGCCGTCCGGCATTGCGCATCAGATACTCCAGCAGACAGAATTCTTTCGAGGTCAGGTCGATCCGCCGCCCCGCCCGCTCTACCCGCCGCTCCACCCGGTCGAGCTTCAGATCGTCCACCGCCAGCACCGACTCGGCCGGCAAGTGACTGCGCCGCATCAAAGCCCGGATGCGCGCGGAAAGTTCTGTGAAGGAAAACGGTTTGCCCAGGTAGTCATCCGCGCCCAGGTCCAGGCACTGCACCCGGTCTTCCACCCGGTTGCGCCCGGTCAGCACCAGGATTGGCATGCTCGGTTTCCGCGTTCGCAGAAAGCGCAGGATGGCCACCCCATCCAGTCGCGGCAGATTCAGGTCGAGAACCACCAAGTCGAAGTCCAGTTCCCCCGCCATGGCCCGCGCCTGTTCTCCGTCCGCCGAAACGTCCACCGCATAGTGTTCGGATTCCAAACCTTTTCTTACGAAACTGGCCAGCGCCGTATCGTCTTCCGCGACAAGAATTCTCATAAGTTTGCTCTAATTCCGATTCTTAGTCAGAAAGGGGCAGGGAACAAGACAATCAGCTCGGATTAAAGGTGTAGCGTTCCGCAAACGGAACCGAGTGCAGAAAAAGGAGCCAGGCGCTGAAGTGGAACACTTAGGGACGCCGCCCTGGGCCGTCCAGTTGAGCGGAGCTCGACAGTGCCCGTTCGATCCAGTTGCGAAGCGATGTGAGGCCCCCGGAAAAAGTGCTGATCGCAGGGCGAAGTCCGGGCTGCCTTATTTCGACGCCGTGAGCAGCGGGCATCTGCCCATGACGTACCAGTGCCGTCACTCACTTATCATTTATCATTTCTGCGCTTAGGCACAATCGCGGATAATTACCTGACAAATCCGTTATTCCAATGAAAGGACTCTCAACCGCGTGGAGCCTTGGAGCCAAAGAACGCTCAAGTCGCTGGTGCTGCCCGGGGGCATGCTCCTGCTGGCTGCCAGCGTGGTCTTCCACGGCGCATTTGGCCCGGTTCCTGCCGCCGCTATCAACTTTTACTACTATGCGGTCTTCGGGGCAGGAATTCTGCTGGCCTGGCGTTTCCACTCCAGCCGCGTCCTGTTCGCTCTCCTCACCCTGCTTCTTGCCCATCGCGCCGTGGATTTTTTTTCTGACGGCCGGATGGCTTCCGCCGGACCGGGCTGGATCGCCTTCGCCGCCGTCGCCTTTTTCCTGCCGTTGAACTTTATCGCGCTTTCGGTACTCCGCGAGCGCGGCTCGGTGTTTCCCGCCATCGTCTCCCGGCTCGCGCTTTTGTTCTTCGAGTCGGTTTTTGTCGCCATTATCTGTCGTCCTGGTACTACCAGCGGCCCTGCATTTCTGCATCCCGATTTCCTCGGCAAACTTTCCTGGACCCGGATGCCGACCTTGGCGCTGCTCGCTTTTGTGGCCGCTGCCGTGGTTCTGTTGCTGCGTTTCCGGTTCTACGGCAAACCCACGGAAAGTGGATTGCTCTGGGCCCTGCTGGCGGCTTTTTTTTCCTTTCAGGCCGGGGGCTTCGGCCCCACCGCCATCGCATATTGGGCCACTGCCGGTCTTATCCTGGTCAGTTCCATCATCGAAAATTCTTACCTTCTCGCCTACCACGACGAGCTGACCACCCTGCCCGGCCGCCGCGCTTTCAATGACGCGCTGTTTCATCTCGAGGAACCCTACGCGATTGCGGTTGTAGACATCGACCACTTCAAGCGTTTCAACGATACGTACGGCCATGAAACCGGCGACCAGGTTCTGCGGCTGGTGGCCGCCAAACTCGCGAGCGTGACCGGGGGCGGCCGTGCTTATCGCGTCGGAGGAGAAGAATTTTCCATTCTGTTTCGCGGCAAGACCGTCAAAGAAACGCTCCCCCACCTGGAACTCCTGCGGTCTGCCATCGAACAGTCGAGGTTCCAGGTGCGCGGCGCACAGGAGCGCCGCCGCGCGTCCCCGGGTTCGGACTCTGGTGGCCCCTATCTGCCCAGCCCGGGTTCATCCAGCCGGAATGCGCGCGGCCTCGATTCTCCGGGGCACGATACTCCGGGGCGCGACCGGAGGAGCTCTGATCGCCGCGCCGGAAGTCGCCGAAGGACGGCCGCCAGCCAGACTCGATCCGCCCGTGTCCGCCCCGAAGCCACGACTCGGGACCTCGCAGTGACCGTCAGCATCGGTGTCGCCGATCCCGGGCCCGGGGCGCGCGCCGTCGAGCAGGTCATCGAGTCCGCCGACCAAGCCTTGTACCGCGCCAAACACTCCGGCCGCAACCGTGTCGAGCCCGCTCACCCCAAACCAAAACGCAACATCGCGTGATAAACTGAAAGCCTTGTACCGCGCCAAACACTCCGGCCGCAACCGTGTCGAGCCCGCTCACCCCAAACCAAAACGCAACATCGCGTGATAAACTGATCTTCCGCCGGAGAGGTGGCAGAGTGGCCGAATGCGGCGGTTTGCTAAACCATCCGCGGTGGTGCCGCTTCAATCGTCCTAACAACTTACATGTGGGAGCAAGGCATCTCAAATGGGGCGATCCGCCCTCATTCGGGTGTATTTGCTCCCCACTTTGCTCCCCACTCCTTGCGTGATTTGACCGTGCCTGCTTGGATAACGGGCGAGGGTAGAGGTCATGTCCAGTCAACCGCTCGAACTCGCCGTAGGCGTCGAAATGCTCCTCCAGTAGCTTCTGCGAACGGTTGAAAGGGTCCGTTCGGAGGCCCGACTGCCAATTGTTGAAGGCTGAAGTCTCAATATTACAGGCCGGAGAAAACAAGGGTCAAACGAAGGCAGGGAAGAGGGTAAGAAGCATGCTCAGAGCGCTTGACAAACTAGTAAACAGAGAAGAGAGGTACTGAAGTTGCTGTTGCTGTTGCTGTTGGGGTTGCCCTTTGACGCGCGCGCGCTCGCTTCGCTCGCGCTGTTGAGTTGAGCTGGGCTGAGCTGAGTTGGAGCGGGCCC